>Ga0210044_10009575_pt1 | contig 11763 bp, 13 predicted proteins | sample CryGey13umfilter_2_FD_183959 | JGI IMG/M metagenome (GOLD analysis project Ga0210044, IMG submission 183959) | Groundwater microbial communities from aquifer in Utah, USA - Crystal Geyser 4/9/14 3 um filter (SPAdes) (version 2) | ecosystem: Environmental > Aquatic > Deep subsurface >...
GCATTGGCCACGGCGCTGTGTTTTTCACTGGCACAACCAATTGCCCGTAGTTTGGGCAAAACCGGCATCAACGTCATGACCCGGCTGATGGGCTTGATTCTGGCGGCGCTGTCGGTGGAGGTGATGTCCGATGGACTGGTGAAGCTGTTCCCGGTGCTGGGGAGCTAACTTGACTTAAGCGTTTGGCAACATCGCCAGGGGCAACAAGGCATGGCTTTGAGTGCCGTGTAGGGTGCAACACTGCACTTGATTGATCCCAAACAATCCATTAGCCTAGATTCTTCAGTTGGACGCGCCCGAGTGGGCTGCTGGCGGCGCGGCTGGTTAGGCTGAGTGCCGCAGCTTCAATGGTGCCTGCGCACAATGGAACGGCACGAAGAGGCCGAGAGGCATTGATAGCCGTCGCTATGGTCGACGAACGGATGGACAAAATAGCCGCAAATTGACTGCCAGGCAGCATTCCGGCACGAAGTGCCGCCTAATGGACGATTTAAGTCAATCTGTTAAACCAAACCGTCGCCGCCAGTGGATGCCCACCCAACTGCCCGGCAACGCTGCCGCAATCCACAGCCAGCCATGCAAACTGCCTGATGCCACCCCCGACACAAAGGCTCCGATGTTGCAGCCGTAAGCGATGCGCGAGCCATAGCCCAGCAGCAAACCGCCAAGCAGCGCCGCCAGCAACGAGCGCCAGGGAAAATTCCACTTTGGTGCAAAGCGTCCTGCCAGTGAAGCTGCACACAGCGCGCCAAGCATGATGGCCATATCCATCAACGAGGTGGTGTCTTCCAGCACATTGCCAGCCAATGCGCTACTTTGAAAGTCACCCTGCCAAAAGCCACTGCTGGTTGCAGCCCAGCCCAACGTTTGTGCCGCTTTAGCTCCCCACAGCGTGAAGCCCCAGGTGATAGACCACGGATGTCCTGCCACCAGCAAGGTCGACAAGTTGCCCAAAGCCAATACAGCGGCAGCTGCCATCAGCGGCCAGGGGCCAATCAGAAAGGTTTGCAGCCAAGCAGCAGGCGTAGAGTTAGCCCCAGTTTTGTTGTTGGGTTGAATTGTCGGTACACCGGCTGATACTGTAGCTGCGGGGCGAGCCAAGCGTTGGAGCAGCCAAGCCAGTAGCCCCATCGCACCCAGTTGCAGTGCCAGCGCGCCGCGCCAACCCAGTGCATCTGCCAGCACAACCGCCTCGTGCGCGGGCAACGCCTGCCACCAGCCCATATGCAAACTGGCGACAAACGAGCCAGCGCAGGCCGAGGCCAGCACCAGCATCATGCGCACGCTACCGCCGCCTGCGGTGTAAAGCGTGCCCGAACCGCAACCACCTGCGATCTGCATACCAATGCCAAACATGAACGCACCGGCCGCCACAGACACACCCACCGGTGCCCAGGCACCACCCAGGTTTTGTCCCCAGACGTTGCCAGCGGCCAGCACTGGCGCGAACATCGTGGTGGTCAACGCCAGCATGAGCAACTGCGCTTGCACGCCACGCATGTCACGCGCCACCAGCATGCGTCGGTAAGCGCTGGCAAAACCAAACGACGCGTGGTAAAGCGCTGCGCCCAGCCCCAAGCCAGTCAACCACAGCGCCAGCGGCCGCCAGTCTTCCACGCCAAGGCGACTTGCCACCCACAGCAAGATGGCACCAGCCATGAGCAGGGGCAGTTTTTGGACGTTAGCCCCCAACGGCATCGTGTGCGATTCGTTCGAAGATCGGGTCAAGCTCGGCCGCCATGGCATTGAGTTTCTCAGACTGATACGGGGTAAACACTGCGCTGGGCGTGCGGTATGTCAAACTTGCGGTGCCGTTGGCGTTTTCGGTCACATAAAACCGGATCGGCGCCTCGATGCCCGCTGGCACGCTTAGCTGCAACATACGCACGGCGTAGTCGTTGCGGAACACCATCAGTACCGCATTGCCAGGAATTTTGACACCACGCCCGGCGGCACCCGCGCTGGCACTGGCAGTGGCCACCAAACCCATTTTTTGCTGTGCCACCGCCGCTTCGACACGCGACACCAATGTGCTGAAATCGTGTTTGCTACTCAGCGTGTGCGTACCTGGCAGCCCGGTCGACTGTGCAGAGCTTGTTCCTACGCTTGCTAGCATGGCCAGCGTGATCAGTGCCGATGTGAAATTGCGTTTTTTCATGATGTAATCCTTTGTTAATAGTCCTGTCGGACTTTCGGAATCGAAGCGTTATCGAAGAGCGGCGTAGCCAAATTCGGCTCCAGCGAAAACAGTTTTTGCCGCATTGGTAGCCTCATAGCATCCCAACCCCGAACGCGGAACAGGCGTTCTCAAAGAAACAAAGTCCTTGTTTCTTGTGATCCGTAGCTATGAGACAAAAAGGCGGTGAAAAATGGATCGCTGTGGTCGAATTCGAGCCGATGCACCGAAAGTCCGAGAGCCTGCTAGGTGGTTGGTAAAACATGGTCTGAAGTGCAGAATACCGTGCAACACTGCACTAGCTTAAATTAGTCTGCGCCAGCAACGTCTCAACACTGACGATCTGGTCTGACACCGAAATTTCTATTTGGCTAGTGATGTCCAACGCTCGGTCTTCAAACACATCCTCCCCCGGATGCTGCGCCACCCAGGCCGCCACCGTGGCATCGCGCTGGGTCAGAAGCACCTGCATTTGCGGCCTGAACAACACAAACATGGCGCTGATCCAGCGATTCACCGGCCAAGAGGGGGCTGCGTGGTCAATGCGAAAGCGCTCCAGCAGTTCTGCCACATCACCAGCTGCGTACCAGGCCTCATCTGTGACCCAGCGGTTGGTCGTGAACAAGCCTGTAGGGAGTCCATAAGCATCCATCGAGATTGCTATCAAATGTGACAGCGCCTTATCACCTTCTGGCCATGGTTCGGTGGCATTTTGATGACCAACCGTATGCATGCCATCCGGCATTCCGGATGGGCGCAGAAAGGTGTGAAAATGGCCATGTTCGCCCGCCAGTCCACGGTGCGCGTGGTAGTAGTACTGTGACTGGGTGTCGCGGTCAAACACATCATCAATGGGGTAATGGTTGAACTCAATGAATTCACCTTGCCCATGCAACATCTCACCCACAATGTTGAGCCCGCCCTTGGCCAGAACCCTGTAAACCTCTGTGATTTCGTGGCCGGCTTCACGCATTGCCAGAAGCTCGTCTTGCGTGAGCGTTGGCCATGCACTCATGCTCTAGAGCCTACTGTCTTACATGTGGACAGCGCAGGGTTTCTTTTTGGGAGCACATGGATTTTTGGCAGCACATGGATTCTTGGCAGCACATGGATTCTTGGCAGCGCATGGATTCTTGGCAGCGCATGGATTGGCTGCAGCCGCCCCAGCTTTGGGCTTGAAGGTTTTTTGCACGCCAGCAGTGTAGGCCGTCAGGGCGGCGAGTTCGCGCGAATCCCAGGCCAGCGGTTTAGCGGACATGGGCACCACCATGCAAAACTGAACCATTTCATCAAGTTCAATTTTTTTCATACCACCCCGGTCGCTGGCCATTTGCACAAAGTGCGGGTAGGGTTTGGCGAAGGTGTTGAGGTAGGCGTTGTTACTGAAGTGGCAAGAGTTGCAAGACAGTCCATTGGTACTGAGCTTGGTGTCAGAAAACAGTTTTTTGCCCAAAGCGACGAGTTCAGCATGGTTACCCTTGGCCAGATGGGTGCCAGCCGGACGGGTAACCAACTTGACATCGACCTTGTCGCCGGCGGCGCAGGGGTTATTTGCCGCACAGGGATTCTTGGCAGCGCAGGGATTCTTGGCAGCGCAGGGATTCTTGGCAGCGCAGGGATTCTTGGCAGCACAGGGGTTCATCTTGCGCGGTGCACAGGGGTTGCGCGGCGCACAAGGGCTTTGTGCAAATGCGCCGGGCGCGCCGCAAGCGACACCAAAAACAGAGGCCAAGATGGCAGAGCGGACGGCGGACGGACGTTGTTTCATGAAAAAACTCCTTGGGTTGGGTTGAATCGGCGGACAAAGGCAGTCCGTGCCGATTAGACGCGAACCTGTTCCAAGTTCTTACACTGTCCCAAAAAATATTTCATCCCAAACAATCGATTAGGGCATGAATGCATGGCGAGGTAAGTTGCGAGGCTGTTTGACAGGCCGAGAGGCGTTCATAGCCGTCGCTCACAAGAAACAAGTATCTTGTTTCATTGAGAACGCCTGGCCTGCGTGCGGGGTTGGAATGCTATGGACGACGATCGGACGGACAAAATGGCCGCAAATCGATCGACAGGCATCATGCAGGCACTAAGTGCCGCCCAATGGATTATTTGGGTTCATGCACCATGGATCGTCTCATCCCAGATTTAACCTGCGATTCCTCAGTTGACCGCTGGTTTTCTTCAATAAGTGCCTATGGACATGGTTTATTTCAGTCTCAGTCAGGTTCACCTTTTGGGTCAGAGCGCTACGCACCTGATTGAGCCACTGGCAACGCGCCTGGGGGCGTTGCGCCTCCTTGCGGGCAGTAGCCCGCTAGGTCGTCACCCTTGCAGAGCGCAGCCAGGCCAGAGGCTTGGCCTCTTCGTGCCGTTCCATTGTGCGCAGGCACAATGGAAGCTGCGGCACTCAGCCTACCCAGCCGCGCCGCCAGCAGCCCACTCGAGCGCGTCCAACTGAGGTGTCTAGGTTTAAACCGCTTCTTGCTGCACACCCGCGCAAGTGAACGGTGTGCTGAGGAACTGCACCTTCAGATCAAAGATAGCGCCGCGCAAGCCTGACGTTCAGATTGAACTTGCCAGGCCCATGTACAAGCAAAAACAGCAGCACCAGTGCTGAAATACGCCTAGGAGGCTGTCGGACTTTGGGTACATCGGCTGCAATCCGACCGCAGCTGTCCATTTTTTACCGTCTTTTTGGCTCATAGCTATGGCTATGAGCCTGCAAATCCGGCAAAAACTGTCCTCGCTGGGGTCGAATTTGGCTACCCCGCTCCTCGAGAACGCTTCGATGCCGAAAGTCCGACAGGCTGCTAGCAACACCGAACAGGAACAGCGGAGCGTCCGGCCGTAAGATGCACCTAACGCTTATGTTCAACATGGACGTCCCGAAGCATGAAACATGTGCAGCCCCAAGTAGGGCGGGTTTCAACCCGCCATGGCCGACTGAAGTCGGCCCTACAAAAAGCAATTGCTGACGACTGTCGTCGTTCTTTCACGTTAAACGCTTGGCTTAACTTCACCGGTATTGCGCCTATTTTTTGATCAGGCCTTGACTTCCTTGAACTCTTTCAATTGGCCGTGGCCAGTGGGTGAGGTCTTGGACACGGTCTTTTCGCACGTGCCTTTGGGCACTATGGATCAGGCATCGCCCTGGTAGTCTACTTTGGACGTGACCGCGCAGGTGGTACCGGCACCGGCCTTGCAGTCGTTTTTGCCTTTAAGCGCCACGCCGAAACACTTTTCGGTGTCAGCGGCTTGAGCGGCCACGGGGGTGGCTGCAATGGTAAACGCGGCGCTTATGGCCAGGGCAAGGCCGGCGGCTGTGGCGGTGCGGCGAGCCATGGGGGGTTGGGAGAGGGGTGTCATGAGGTTGTCCTAAAAAATTAAAGTCCGATCAATAGCGCATCAAAGCGATTTCGGCGCTTTGTCTTTCAGGCGTGGCCAGTTCTTGTCCGCCTTCGCCAAGTTGCCTTTCACATCTTCCAGCCAACGGGTCTGCGCTCCCTTATGTACGTTGAGATACATCTTGCCGTCAACGATGCGCCAAAGTTGCGGATCAACATCAAGTTTTTGCTCCAGTGCGACACCCATAGCGCAAAAACCACCATAGGCAGGGGTGTATTTAGCAGGATTGGCGGTAAAAGCATTGCGGTTTTGTGAGTTGGCAAACTGGTATGTGGCACCTTCGTATGTCGCAACAAGGTCAGCCTTGCCCGGGACGGGGCCACTTGTCGAAAAGTAGGACACCGGGTCAAAGCCCTTTAACGCGATACCCTTGGCATCGACGTTCAAGGCGCTTGTAGATTGCTCGTCATAGGCATGGGCGAGGTGAGGCAGGGTAAGCGACCCGACTGACAGCATCATGGCTTTTGCAACAAGGCTGCGGCGTGTAAAACGAAACTGGGTAGGCATAAAAATATCCATAAATGGTTAAACGCCCACAGCCGACAAGAATGGTGTGTCGTAGGGCCGACTTCAGTCGGCCATGGCGGGTTAAAACCCGCCCTACGCTGGGCACGCATGTTTCATGATTTGGGGTGTCCTTGTTGAACATGGACGTTAGGGTTAAATCGCTCTCGATGCAGTTGGTGTGTCAACATCGAACTCGACGGCATCTACTTTAAGCACCCATTTGATACGAAAAGTGTTTAAAAGTATCATCTGAATGATCATTCGTATTAAAGTGCGTTATGGACAGACTTTCCAAACTTCTCTCTCATTTTTCTTTGCAAGCGGGCGTTTTCTACACCGGCAACATTTGCGGAATTCATGACTTTTCTCATGACAAAACGCGAGGTCATATTCACCTGATCCAGCGCGGGACGGTGCAGGTCATTGGTGTGAAGGCAGAGACTTTCGAGGTTGCCGAACCCACTTTGCTTTTTTTGCCCCGCCCTGATACGCACCGGTTGGTAGCTGATTCGCCTGACGGGGCGGATGTTGTATGTGCGACGGTTCAATTTGGCGGGAACGGCAGAAATCCGATAGCTGATTCGCTGCCCAACATGGTGATGGTCAAGTTAGCCGATTTGGTGGGCGTGGATACGCTGTTGAACCTGATGTTTGATGAAGCCTTTGCCGAACACGACGGCCGCCAAGCGGCGTTGGATCGCTTGTGTGAGGTGTTGATGATTCGGTTGTTGCGTCACTGCATTGATTTGAGTCTGACGCAGGGCGGCATCTTGGCTGGGCTTGCCGATGCGCGTCTAGCCAAAACCATCTCTGCTATTCATGACGACCCTGCATGTAGTCGCGATCTGACCAGCATGGCTATGCTGGCGGGCATGTCACGCGCGCGCTTCGCCGTGCGGTTCCGCGAGGTCACCGGCGAAACCCCTGCCGACTATCTGGCCTCGTGGCGTGTGATGATGGCGCAAGGCCTGCTCAAGAAGGGGCGACATCTCAAGCATGTGGCTAGCGATGTTGGCTACGGTAGTGCCAGTGCACTGACCCGTGCTTTTATTCGGAAACTGGGATGCTCGGCCACGCAATGGCTTAAAGGTGTGCAAGAAGATTCATCAAGCCCAGCTTGATGAACTTGGTAGTTCAAGCGGAAAGCTGTTTGCGCAAGCGTTCTGCCATTAAATCAACGAATGAGCGAACTTTCGCCGATGAATGGCGACCTTCACGGTGCAAGATATGGACAGGTATCGCTGGACTTTCGAATTCGCTGAGCACTATTTTTAGCTTGCCGGAATGTACCGGCTCAGCAACTTGATACGACAGCAAGTGGGTTATTCCCAGGCCAGCCATTGCAGCGCGGGCTGCCGAATCATTGTCGCTGACGCTGAATATGGGTTGTAACTTGACTGTTTGCGGCAAGCCGTTGCGCAGAAAACGCAGTTCGTCATTCGGATTGAGACCGCGAGCCAGGATGATGTGATGCTTGAGCAGATCGTCCGGCGTTTGCGGAATGCCGTGCGTGTCCAAGTAGTCCGCTGCTGCGCATAACACCCGTCTTACAGAACCAACCTGCATCGCCCGGTATGTCGAATCCGGCAAATTGCCGATGCGTATCGCCACTTCCACCCCCTCCTCCAGCATGTTGACCACCCGATCAACGAATAATGCATTGACTTTCACCGCAGGGTAACGGTGCAAATACTCGACAACACCAGGCATCACATGCAAGCGACCGAACAAAACTGAAGCGGTAACGGTGAGTTGGCCGCACGGCTCAGCATGGACACCTAGCGCAGCGGCATCTGCTTCATCAGCAAGGGCAATGATGCGTTTCGCATCTTCATAGTACTTCTGGCCAGCCTCGGTCATACGCACGTAGCGCGTCGTGCGGTTCAACAATTTAACGCCCAATCGTTCCTCCAGCGCCGCAATGGCGCGCGTCACGGCCGGCGGTGACATGTTTAGCTTGCGCGCGCCACCGGCAAAGCCCTCAGCCTCGACTACAGCGACATAAACGCTCATTAAATGCAAACGACCCATCTTTTATTCCTTTAGGTGGAATAGTAAATTACAAATTTTAGGTATTCTTTGTTTTTATGGAACAAGACACACTACGTCTGTCTGCCGAATTCCACGCGGACGAGCGACAAACTTTTTACCATTGGAGAATTATCATGAGCCGTATTACTGTTGTTAGCAACGAAAACGCCAATCCCGAACAACGTAGTCTGTTGGAAGCGATTCAAAGCCAACTTGGCATGGTGCCTAATTTTTTGCGGGTTTTCGCCCACTCGCCGGACGCTTTGAAGGCTTTTCTCGGCCTGCATCACATCGCTGACCATGGTTCACTCGATGCCGCCACCCGTGAACGCATCGCGCTGACGCTGGCCCAGAAAAATGAGTGCGAATATTGTCTTTCCGCACACACCGCCATCGGTCGTAAAGCCGGCTTGAATGCGGCGGAAATTGAAGCCAACCGCGCTGGTTCCAGTCAGGATGTCAAAGCGGCGGTGGCGGTGAAATTCGCTCGTGCCTTGTCTGAGCATAAAGGCGCAGTGACCAACGCCGAATTGCAGGCCATGCGTGATGCTGGTTTCAGCGATGCGCACATTGTCGAAGTCATCACCCACGTGGGCATGAACGTTCTGACCAATATTTTGGGCAAAGCCAGCCGGGTTGATATTGACTTCCCGAAAGTGTCTTTACAGCAGACTGCTTGACCTTGAACCGGGCGCAGTTCACCAATGGACTTGCGCCCGGATTCCTGGGCTGTCTGCACGGCAGGCATATTGACTTCAATATTCAATTCAAATCAGGAGTAAGGTCATGGCTTTTGCCTTTGCCAAAATAAGTTTCACCCCGGACGTACAGGCCGTACAGGCTGAAATGGGTAGTCGCGCCGGATATCGATCCGCGGAACTTGGCGTGGTTGAAGAGGTTTTGTTGGGCGCTTCGGAGAAAACTTTTATTACCGAACGTGACAGCTTTTATCAAGCCACGGTTAGCCAAACCGGATGGCCCTATGTGCAGCATCGTGGCGGTTCTGTCGGCTTGTTGAAGGTGCTGGACGACAGTACCATTGGTTACGCTGATTTCAGCGGCAACCGACAGTACATTTCAGTAGGCAATTTACGCGGCGACGACCGGGTTAGTTTGCTGCTGATGGATTATCCGCAGCGGCGGCGCCTGAAAATTTGGGGCAGGGCGCGAGCGGTGGACGAACGCAGCGAGCCCGAATTGCTGGCCAAACTGGAGTCACCCGATGATCGATCGCCTGTCGAACGCGGTATCGTTATCCGAGTAGAGGCCTTCGACTGGAATTGCCCCAAATACATCACGCCACGCTACAGCCAGGACGAAGTTGAAGCGCTGCTTGATCAAATTCGCCAACAGCAACCGGCGGTGATAAACCGACATTCGTTTGGCGTTTTGGGCGTTGGCGAATTACCGTTAAAAATTGTCGGAATTCGCCAATTGACATCGCATATTCGCGCTTACGAATTTCGCCATGCCAATGGCGGCCTGCTCCCGACCTATCGTGCGGGTTCACATCTGCAGATGCCGATTGCATTGCCAGACGGGCGCGTGACCTCTCGTTCCTATTCACTGACTGACGTAGCGGACCAACCTAACCAATACCGAATTGCAGTATTGCGAGTTGATGACGGTGACGGCGGCTCGCCAGCATTGCATGCTGGATGGCAAATTGGCATGCGCCTCAATGTCGATGCACCGAATAACTATTTCAGCCTGCACGCCGACAGTCGGCCGGCGTTGATGATCGCCGGTGGTATCGGCATCACACCAATCCAAGCAATGGCACAGGAATTGAATGCGCGGGGAGGGCATTTTGAATTGCATTACGTTGGCCGCACGAAAGAAGAAATGGCATTTGTCGATGACCTTCGGCGAAATTTCCCCGAGCAATGCCATTTTTATTTCAGTCAAGCCCCAAAGCCAACCCGACTCGATGTGTCGCTGTTGCTGGAGAGTACATCAGCCGATACCGTCATTTACGTTTGTGGTCCAGCTCGGTTGATCGATGCCGTGCGGCAGGCCGCCCGCAAGTTTGGCATCGCCGATGAAAGAGTTCAATCCGAAAGTTTCGTTTAAACAGGTATACAGCATGACCGTAGAAATCAAGACCCCCATTCCACCCTTTAACGAAAAAACTGCGACGCAGAAAGTACGGATGGCTGAAGACGCATGGAACTCGCGCGATCCAGCCCGCGTCGCACTGGTCTATACAAAAGACTCAATCTGGCGCAACCGTAGCGAATTTCCTCAAGGCCGCGACCAAGTGCACCAATTTCTGCAGCGCAAGTGGGACAAGGAGCGGGAGTACCGCTTGATCAAAGAGTTGTGGGCGTTTTCCGACAACCGCATTGCCGTGCGCTTTGCCTACGAATGGCATGATGAGTCCGGGCAATGGTTCAGAAGTTACGGCAATGAAAACTGGGAATTCGACTTGCATGGTTATATGCAAAGGCGTTTTGCCAGCATCAACGACCTGCCGATAAAGCAAGAACAACGTTTATTCCACTGGCCGTTGGGGCGTCGTCCTGATGCTCACGCCAGTTTGAGTGATTTGAATTTATGAAGCGTATACCCCGTCGTTTTAAAAAAACAGGTCGCTAATCCGCCTATTTACCAGCCATGTAAGTTTCTGCTGCCTTGAGTCGACAAATGGAGAACGCCAGTCTCACCCACCCTCTTTTTGTCCGCGCACATTCCATGCAGATCAGTACTGTCGAAAGCACTGGATTCAAACTTTTTAAATTGCTCAACGGCTCCATCATTGTGCTGGCGTTGTTGACCGTGCTGGAGGACGCCGCGCTGACCGAATGGCCTGCGGTCGCCACCATCTTTATCTCCCTGTTTGCCAACGCGGTGGCAGAAGCATTTGCGCGTGGACTAGCCGATGAAATTGCCAACAAGCGCCGCACCTCCTTGCCCGAAGCGGTGGCTCTGCTGCGGCGCTCGCTGGTGGTGGTGCCTGGCATCGTGCCTGCGGTGGCTTTTGCGGCTGTGGCCTTGGGCTGGCTGCCCATAGGCACTGCGTTTTTCAGTGCCTGCTGGACGCTGGTGCTAGCGCTTTTTGTGGCTGGCTTTTGGGCGTGTGCAGTCAATGGCACCCAGGTTTGGCGTGGTTTGGTTTACGGTGCGGTGATCAGTAGCTTTGGCCTGGCCATTGTGGCGCTGCGTTTGGTCACGCCGTAACAATGCATTCGCGTCAAATGATCTGACACGCGGTGCGACGTTGGTTTTACATGGCAAGCTGTTGGATGCAAATATTACTAATGGACTTGTAAGCAATTTGCTCAGTCTGCAGACTAACCCAAGGTGGCATCTATCAAAAGATAAGCGCATGTCTTGTCTCAAACCTCCTTAGGAACCCCACGTGCTTACAGGAAAAACAGCCCTCATCACCGGATCAACCAGCGGTATCGGACTTGGCATTGCCGAACACTTTGCGCAACAAGGGGCCAACATTGTGCTCAACGGCATGGGTGATGCCATTGAAATAGAAGCCACCCGGTCGCGGTTGGAAGCCACCTACCCGGTCAAGGTCAGGTTTTTTGGGGCCGACATGAGTCAGAGCGCGGCAATCGAGGCGATGTTTCAATCAGTCAACGCTGAATTTGGCGGTGTCGATATTTTGGTGAACAACGCCGGCATTCAGTTTGTGG
>Ga0210044_10009582_pt1 | contig 11757 bp, 8 predicted proteins | sample CryGey13umfilter_2_FD_183959 | JGI IMG/M metagenome (GOLD analysis project Ga0210044, IMG submission 183959) | Groundwater microbial communities from aquifer in Utah, USA - Crystal Geyser 4/9/14 3 um filter (SPAdes) (version 2) | ecosystem: Environmental > Aquatic > Deep subsurface > Groundwater...
CAGTAGCACATAAACTAATAAGACAACTATTTGCAGTTGTCAAAAATGAAACTCCTTACCAAGCACAAATGTTAAAAACCAAATAAAATTTGGTTAAATATTTGGTTTTTAACACAGTTCTTGACGGCTGCATTTGAGCCTCAACAACGGTTGGTTTTGCTCTATTTTACAAACATACGAACGAGGTTTTACCGTCGTTGAGATTAAAAAATAAAAATAATAGGGTAGAGTAGTCATTGTTACAATTCTATCAAAAAAATTCTTTTCGAAAATTATTCAAAAAAAAATTTTCTTCTCCATTTCAAAACTTATTCACACATTAAATAATAAGAAATTCTCTTTTTAAAAACCCTTACTATTACTATTATAGTGTTGATAAGTGGATAACTCTAGTTATCAACACGTTATCCACAAAAAAATAGCACTTATCCACAGTTTTTGTAAAGTTATTAACTTATTAAATACTTGATTATCAGCTTTTTAAGTTGTTTATCCACAGTATCAACATTTGATAGCTACTTTTTATACACATTGTGGATAAGGTGTTGATAACCATAAAGTTGCTGTTGGTAACGTTATCAACATCTGTTAGTAACTCTTTCTTCACATGACTTACTCACAATCAACCTTGCATTTATCCACACTTATTCACACAGATTGTGTATAAGTATGCAAAAAGTGAATAACTTCTGTTTTTTGTAGAAAAGTCTGTTGATAAAGAAGAAGTTATCCACATTTGATTGTGAATATGTGGATAACTTTAAATTATTTAGCAAATCTGATTAGCTTTTAAAAATTGCAAGTGAAAAAATCTAAAAATATATTTCAAAATGTGGATAAGTTTTGTTAAAATGTGGATAAGTGTAAAAAAAATGAAAGTTATTTGGATTTCTTGTGTGAATAACGTGTTAAGTTAGAATTTCTAAAGACTGAAGTGAGAAAAAAGAGAAAATAAGACTAAGAATGTGGATAACTTACTTCAAAATGTGGATAAGTATTGAAAAAAGAGAAATAATGTGGATAAAATTTGGTTTTTTGAGTAAAAAACAAATAAAAAACCATTTCTTCGTAAGAGGAAATGGTTTTGTATAAACTTTATAAAAAATAACTCTTTACTTTGAATTACAAAGCATAAGTTGTTTTCTAATTGTGTTAAATTAAGGAAAAATTCCAGATTCTAAATAAGCGATTGCAATTTTATCAATCGAAGTAATAAAGGCTGCATCACGCAAACTCTTCACGTCGTTATATTTCATTAGTGTTTCTCGTATTTGATGATAAGATGTAATCATCGTTTCCTCTAAAGCAGAGTTTACTAAATCACGTTCGTCAGCACCACGCATAATCATTTTACGGAGGTCGTCTCCAACTCCTTTTCCTGTCGCTGCCTCAATCGCTTGAACGATACGAGTATTTTCCATTTGGTCATAACGCTTTGTTATTTTACCAAACGAAACACGAGAAAGGTTTTTGAGCCATTCCAAATAAGAAACCGTAACACCACCAGCATTGAGGTAAAAATCGGGTAAAATCATTTTTCCTTTAGCTAATAGAATCGCTTCTGCTTCTCTAGTAATAGGACCATTTGCACCTTCTCCAATTACTTTTGCTTTTATTTTGGGTGCATTTTCTTTTGTGATTTGGTTTTCAAGTGCAGCAGGAATCAATATATCGCATTCAAATTCCATTAATTGTTTGCTTGGAGTAATTTCTTGTGCTCCTGGGTATCCCATGAGTGAGCCTGTTTCTTTACGATGACGCAACAAATCTTCTACATCAAAACCGTTTTTGTTGTAAATGCCACCTTCGTATTCAGCAATTCCGACTACGATTGCCCCTTCTTCTTGTGCATACAGAGCAGCATAATATCCTACATTACCAAATCCTTGTACAATAACTGTTTTTCCTGCCAATCCGGGTTCTAATCCGATTGCTTTCATGTCTTCGGCAATGCTCATGACTTCACGAATACCAAAAATTACTCCTCTTCCTGTTGCTTCGGTACGTCCACGGATTCCGTGCATAGAAAGTGGTTTTCCTGTTACACAGCCGAGTGCATTGATACCAGGGCGAAGAAGTGCATACGTATCAGCAATCCAAGCCATTTCTCTTGCGCCTGTTCCATAATCGGGTGCAGGAACATCAATAGAAGGTCCAATCATTTCTTTTTTGACAAGCTCTGTTGTATAACGGCGTGTAATTGTTTCTAATTGGCGAGTTGTATAATTTTTAGGATTGATTTTTACTCCTCCTTTAGCTCCACCAAAAGGAACATTTACAAGCGCACACTTAAAAGACATAAGTGTGGCGAGTGCTTTTACTTCGTCTGCATTTACAGCCTCAGCAAAACGAATACCTCCTTTTACAGGAAGTTTGTGATGCGAATGCTGAACTCTCCACGCCTTAATTACTTGATAATCTCCATTATCTAAGTGAAGAGGAAAACTCATTTCATAGACACTATTAGGAACAATAATTTGTTCTAATAAGCCTTTGGGGTGCTTGGTTAGAGCTGCTGCATTGTTGAGTGAACCAAGGACATCTTTATAGAATTTTGCGCCTTGTTCTAAATGTTCTTTATCTCTATCTGTCATGTCGAACGTGTGGGTTAGGTGTATTGAAATGTTGATTAACAATTTGGCTTAAAGTTACTTCATTTTTTTATCCCAAAAAATACAAATCTTATTGTTTAGAAACAATTTTTTTTCGATGAAAATAAATTATTCCTCCAATATGAGTAACACTTCTCATTTTTGCTTTTTAGTTGTAGCGCAACGTAACCTTGGTAGAATCGGTAAAAATGAATTTTATTAGAGCTACAGAGCATAACTGCACTAGTTGATAGTTAAATACAAAGTTACGCTACTCTGTAGCTTTTTAAATTACTTATTTGTAGACTTTCTACAACCGAAGGTCAGCGAAGCTAACGGTAACGCAACATTGTTGCTAGAAAAACCTATTTCAATTTCTGTAGATGTCACTCATATTGATTCCTCACTATCTATTTTCTTTTTGCGATACGAATCGTAAATTTTAAATTACGATATTTGAAGACTAAATTATTTTTGCTACATTTTCAAAAAAAATCACAAAATTGTCATAAAAATGAAAATCATAAAATCATTCTTAAGTAGTCGTACAAAATTAATAATACATATAACTGATTAGCGAGTGATTTATATGATTTTTAAGATAAAATACAAGATAAATAAAATTACAATTACTAATTATTATTTTTTATACCCATTCAATTTTTATTGTATTTATCTTTATTTATCATATAGATCATAAAAATCATTTACCAATAAGTTCAAGTCGTTTTTATTTTGTCCAACTTCTTATAAAACTAAAAACTTCTTATTCATTTTGTATGAGTAAGGAGTTTTTTGATTGAATAATGAACAATCTTTCATCACAAAAAAAACACTAAACTTTAAAAGTCTAGTGTTTTAATGATATAGAATTTGTATCTACGAGATAATTAATTAAAATTATTCACCTACTGATACACGTTCGAATGCTTTGATTTCCATTCCTTTTCCTTCCTTTTTTACATACTGAGCAATCGTAAGTTTAGGATCTTTTACAAAGGCTTGGTTCAATAATGTATTTTCTTGAAGATATTTTTTAACATAACCTTGAGCGATTCTGTCTAAGATATTCTCTGGTTTGCCTTCTTCTTTTGCACGTTCTACACCGATAGCCATTTCACGCTCAGTAACTTTAGGATCAACGCCATTTTCATCAACAGCAACAGGGTTCATTGCTGCGATTTGCATACCCAAATCTTTTCCGATAGCATCATAATCAGCACTTCCTGCGTTATCCATTGCTACCAAAACACCCACTTTACCGTTTGAGTGAATATAAGCAGCTAATTTATCAGCCGAAAGATGATTGTAACCTACGATAGAGATTTTTTCGCCCATTTTACCAACAAAATCAGTAATTTTAGACTCTAAGGTTTGTCCACCGATTTCTAAAGCCAAAAGAGCTTCTGAAGTAGAAGGTTTTTTGCTTGCTGCAAGCCCTGCGATTTCGTTTCCTAATTTTACGAATTCTTCGTTACGAGCTACAAAGTCAGTTTCACAACCTAATCCTACGATTACGCCTTCTGAATCATTGTTAAAAATTTCGATAAAAACTGCACCTTCCGAAGTATCTCTGTCAGCACGTTTTGCAGATACTTTTTGTCCTTGTTTACGTAAAATATCTACTGCACCATCAAAATCTCCATTAGATCCTGTAAGGGCTTTTTTGCAGTCCATCATTCCTGCACCTGTCATTTCACGAAGTTTTTTTACATCACTTGCCGTAATTGCCATAACTATTGTATGTTTTGTGTTCTTAGTAGAACGGAATTAAAAACGAATTAGTAAAAAAAGAGCGATTAGTAGCTACAAAGTTACGAATCACTCTCTTATTTATGAATTAGTAACACCAAAATTTAAGAAAATAAAAGAGGTAAGTTACTAATTATATGAATTTGTAATCTGATACATCAAATTACTACTCTTTGTGAGTAACAGATACAATTAAGCAAATGTAGAATTTACAAAATCGGTATCTTCTTGTGAATTCTCACGACCACGGTAAGAATTAGCAAGAATAGTTTTGAGGCGATTGAGTTCTTCACGAGCTGCATCTAATCCTTCAGCAGGACGTTCAGATTTTTTCGTTTTGAAAAAGTCTGACTGCATAGTTTTTAGCTCACTGATACGCTTCTCAATCTTTAATTTGGTCTTTGTTTCGAAAGCCATAGTGATATAAGAATTTAATTTCAATTACGAATTACGAAATAATCAACGTAGTTAATTAAAAATTACGAGAATTAAAATCCGTAAAATAATCAAAATATATTTTGATAAAATCAATTTATATATAAAGTAGCAAACAGTTTCTAACTGTTTAAAAATGCGATAGCATTTTTTAGTACATTTTAGATATAATCAACACTTGGAAAGTGTTGTCTAACTCTGACTATTTGCTACTTTTAGTTGTCTAGTTTATAGTAGAATAATAATCAAGATTAGAAATAAGAATGAAATAGTAATTTAATTTCCCTATTTCCCTATTTCCTAATTTCCATTTCCTAATTCCTAGTTATTTATTCCTCTTCGTCAGCATTTGCTTTTGCTTTCGAAGTAGCAGCTTTAGCAGGCTTTTTACCTTCATCTACTGCACGTTTTTTATTTTCTTCTTCTTGCAATTTAGCTTGTTCACGCTCTTCTTTGCGTTCTGCCAAACCTTCTTCGATTGCTTTTCCGATGATAGTAGTAAGAAGTAAGATAGATTTGTAAGCATCATCATTTGCAGGAACTGCATAATCAACGATGTTCGGATCTGCGTTTGTATCTACAATAGCAAAAACAGGAATGTTAAGGCGTTTTGCTTCTTTGATAGCAATGTGTTCACGAACAACATCCACTACAAAAAGAGCAGAAGGCAAACGGTTGAGGTCTGCGATACCACCTAATACACGCTCTAATTTCTCTTGTTCACGTGAAATCATAAGACGTTCACGCTTTGCTAAGTTTTTGTACATATCACTTTTGATCATACGGTCTGTCGACTGCATTTTTTTGATAGACTTACGTACAGTAGCAAAGTTAGTGAGCATTCCACCCAACCAACGATCTGTAACATAAGGCATATTTAGGCGTTGAGCCTCTTGTGATACTACTTCTTGTGCTTGTTTCTTAGTAGCAACAAACATAATTTTTTGTCCTTTACGAGCCAATTCTTTGATGGCTTCGGTAGTACGTTCTAGACTGGCGAGAGTCTTATTAAGGTCAATGATGTGGATACCATTGCGCTCCATAAAGATATAGGGAGCCATTTTTGGATTCCACTTGCGTTTCAAGTGACCGAAATGCACGCCTGCGTCCAAAAGGTCTTTATATTCTATTTTGTCCATAGTAATTTTTTACTCTGTGAGGAGAATGTAAATCAATTTCGAAACTTTGGTTCTTTTTTCTGTACAATTTGTAGTTTTTCTATCAGACACTTCAAAGTGTCAGATAGTTAAATAATTGTCTATTCAACTTTTATTTATTTGTCTGATACTTCTGAAAGTATCTGACAAGTACAAATATTTTGTAGAGGCGAGAACCACGCATTCGGGATAATTATTTTTTTAAATAAAAAGGGTAAGGTTAAGAACTTCATATCTTTTCAAAAATGCCTTTTGAGAAATTTGAAAAAATAAGTTTTTGGAGAAAAGTAATCTATAATTGTCTGATATTTTGAAATGTCTGACAAATATATTTTGTCCAAAAAGAAAATTCTTAACGCTTGCTGAATTGGAATTTTTTACGTGCTTTTCTACGACCGTATTTTTTACGTTCGACCATACGAGGGTCACGTGTCATGAATCCTTCAGCTTTAAGTGCAGGACGAAGCTCTGCATCATATTCTACTAATGCACGAGAAATACCAAGACGAACAGCACCTGCTTGTCCTGTGATTCCACCACTAGTTACATTAACGTTTACATCAAAAACACCTACTTTGTCTGCTACAACAAAAGGTTGGTTGATGATAATACGTAAGATTTCTGTTGGGAAGTAGTCTTCTATAGTACGACCATTGACAGTAATTTTGCCTGTTCCTGGTTGCATATATACACGAGCTACTGCCTTCTTACGTCTTCCGAGGGTGTGAAGAGTTGTACTCATTTATAAATTAAATGGTTTTGGATTTACCTAAAAAATTAAATTAAAATTTTACTTCTTTAGGTTGTTGTGCCTCGTGAGGATGCTTACTTCCTGCATGCACAAACAAATTACGGAATAACTCACGTCCTAAACGGTTGTGAGGCAACATACCTTTTACTGCATCTTCTACAAGTTGTGTAGGTTTACGCTGTAAAATTTGGCGTGCTGAATAAATTTTTTGACCACCTGGATAACCAGAGTGAGTAATGATCTTTTTGTCGTTCCACTTCTTACCTGTAAGGTGGATTTTTTCGGCATTAATAACGATTACACTATCGCCACAATCATTGTGAGGAGTGTAAGAAGGTTTGTGTTTACCACGCAAACGTTTCGCTATTTCACTTGCCATACGACCAAGTGTTTGTCCTTCTGCATCGACAATAAGCCATTCACGGTCTTTTTTGCCTTGTTCTGCAGTAACAAACTCAGTTTTGTAACTAAGTGAATCCATTTTGTTGGAAATTTTTTGAATAAATGACAATTACGAATTACGAAAATATAAATAGTAATACACTCTCGCTAATTAATTCCAATTATCTATTCAAATTGCTATAAAAGTTTAACTAAATTCTATTAAAATAATTCAGTATCAAGCTACTACATTTTCTTTGTAATAAGAATACGCCAAAACTCTATCCTGCTATTTTAATAGGTCTGCAAAATTAGAGGTTTTCTTCTTGATTTCCAAATAGTTGAGTAAATTTATCGATTATAAATATAATTCTTGTTATCAGCATCTCATTATAGATGATTGTGAAGGGAAAAATTTGATGTATTTTATTTAGTTTGTGATAAAAATCTATTCAATATTTAACATGAGTGACATTTATAAAATCTAAAATAGTCCTTTCCTAGCAACAAAGTTGCGTAACCTTTGTAGAATGATAATAAAAAATAAATTTCAAAAGCTACAGAGTAGCGTAACTTTATTAGTAATTCCAAATTACAAGGTTTAGCTACTCTGTAGCTCTAATAAAGTTCATTTTTGAGGTTCTACAAAGGTTACGTTGCGCTGCAACTGAAAATCAAATACTTAAAAATGTCACTCATGTTGATATTATTTTCGTTTTTTTTCTTTATTAATTTCTGTCCTTCGCTAGTCAATCTTCGTTTTACTTTTTTTACATCTTCTGCTACTGGCAAATTTTCTGGAACAATTCCTCTTTCTATCATCAGTTTTCGTACACCTTGATTATTTAGTGAATGTTCGTTTGCACTGCCTTGTGTATCGTTCAAGTTTTTGTTTTTGATATTGTCATTGGTCAAACTAGCTGCAAAATCTTTACCTTTCAAAAGCGTGGTTTGTAAATAATCAAACAACGGTTTGTTTTTAGGGACATTCAATTTATCTTTCATCTGCCCAGTAGAATTTCCACCAAAAAGTGCCTTATTGCCCTTAGAATGTATATATCCAAAATTAGCATTTCTCTGTTTGATAAGTTGAGATAATACTTTTTCGGTTTCGGTTAGCTTTTCTCTAGCCGTTACTCGTTCGGATTCTAAATAGCGTTTTTATATTAATTCCTGTTTGCGTGTTTGTACGGCAAAATAACTTTGTGCAAAAGCAATTTCTTCTTTACTTGGGTTGCCATTTTGTGCAATCAAGTAACAAGCGTAATGAGTAAGTGCGTAGTCTTTTACACTTCTATCTGTTTTACTACCAATATCGACCATTTTGCTAACCTCAACAAAATGGTAATTGAGTGTTTCAGAGCTGTTTTCACAAGAAGTCATCGCTTTTTGGATCACTTTTTCAAAATTTCTCCATTGTGTATAATCGAACACTTCCTGCAAATCTCTAGCAGACCCATATTCTATATTTTCGCTACATTTTCGATTTCTTTTCTAATCTTCTCTAATTTTTGGAACAGTTCGTTTGATTGTGCGTTTTTCATAATGAATAAAGTTTTTTAGCGTTATAATTCTGAAAGTAATTACAAGATAGCTAATTAAAATAGAATTTGCTTTAAATTTTAGAAAAAACTTTAACTTTTTTAAAGTCCAATCTCTTTTTAATACGTTATAAAATTGAGTAACTTGTATAGTGATTGATTAAAAAATAAAAATGAATTAGCGAGTGATTTTTTATGATTACTATGATAATTACAGGATAATACATTGAAAATATTAATTTCAGTTGCATTTGTCTTTACCTAATTTCATATTCTGCATTTCATCTTAAAAATCATATAAATCACTCGCCAATCAGTTACGGTATTTTAGATAAAAATAAAAAAATGAAAACATCAATAGAGGCATTATATGCCAATATCCAATCCTATAAAAGAAAATATTATAAAAATTTACTCCTAAAAGGTTCTCTACTTGCTATTTCGGCATTTTTGGGAGCATTTGCTATTGTGAGTATTTTGGAATATTTCGGCAATTTTAGTTCTACTTTTAGAGCTGTTTTGTTTTATAGTTTTATTTCGGTCAGTATTTTTTCCCTTGTGTATTGGGTAATTATTCCGATTTATCAACTCTTTACGTTAGACAAACAACTTCCTCACAACGAAGCTGCTCGGCAAATTGGTCGTTATTTTCCACAAGTGCAAGACCGTTTATTGAATGTTTTACAACTTCATTCTACAAATTCGAATGCTCAAAGTTCAGATTTGTATCAAGCCAGTATCGAACAAAAAGCCTCTCAATTTGCTCCTATTTCGTTTGCCGATGCTATCAAATACGAACAAAACCGTCGTTATTTGAGGTTTTTATTTATTCCTATTGTTCTGATTGGTGCTTTTTTGGTTTGGGATTTAGATTTTTACAAGGCAAGTGCCGTTCGTTTGGTTAATTATGAACAAGATTTTGCGCCTAAAGCTCCTTTTGAGTTTTCTGTTGATACAAAACAACTCATTGCTTTTAAAGGCGAAGATTTGAATTTTGATGTAAATCTTAGTGGTAGTGCATTTCCTAATGAAGTATTTTTGATTACAGAAAATGGTCGTAAAATCAAATTAGACAAAAATTCGGCTTCTTCGTATTCCTATCAATTTACAAATATTCAACGTCCGTTTGAGTTTTCATTAGATGGCGAAGGTTATACTTCAAAAATGTATGAAATTATAGTTCGTCAGCGTCCACAACTTCGAAATTTTGTAGCTTATCTCAACTATCCAAATTACACAGGAAAAAAAGACGAACGTTTAGAAAATACAGGAAATCTTATCGTACCAGCAGGAACACAAATTGAATGGCGTTTTCAAACACAAGAAACTGAAAAGCTAAATTTTGTTTCGATTATTTCAGAGGATTCTACCAATGTAAAGAAAGCTAAAAAAGAAGAAGATGGATTCTTACTTCAAACAACAGCTTTGAAATCCGAAGCATTTGAAATAGAATTGGAGAATAAATACAGCAAAAACAAAGAAAAGATTAGTTATTTATTGACGGTTATTCAAGATGAGTCTCCGAAGGTTTCACTTAATCAATTTCAAGATTCGGTGATGTACGATTATTTGATGCTTGGTGGAAATATTTCTGATGATTATGGAATTACGAATTTGCGTTTTAATTATCGCATAACTTCCAACAAAAAAACGTCGGAATATAAATCTTTGCCATTAAAATTCAATCCAAATGCTATCAATCAACAGTATTTTCATCAAGTAGAATTAGAACCTCTGAATCTTCAAGCAGGAGATGAATTGGAATATTTTGTACAAGTTTGGGATAATGATGGCGTTCGTGGTCGTAAGAGTAGCAAAACAGGAAGTTACCGTTTCAAAATTCCGAAAGAATTAGAAATGCGTGAATCTGTTTCAGAAACAAGTAAAAGTGCCGAATCTCAAATCGACAAAACGCTAGAAGAAGCACAAGATTTGAACAAAAAATTGAAGCAACTTGCCGAAGATTTAAAAGGAAAAAAGAATCTAAATTGGCAACAACAAAAGGAATTAGAGAAACTTCTTGAGCAGAAAAAACAGTTGGAAGACGACATCAAAAAAATGCAAGAGCAAAACAAAAAGCTCAACGAACAGCAAGAAAAATTCACAGAACAAGACGAACGAATTGCTGAAAAATCAAAGAAATTGCAAGAATTGATGGACGAACTTATGGACGAAAAAACAAAGGAATTGTACGATAAATTACAAGAACTTTTGCAAGAACAATCCAATAGTGAGGAAATAAAAGAAGTCTTGGAAAAACTCCAAAACAAGGAAATGAACCTTGAAAAGGAGTTGGACAGAACGCTTGAAATGTTCAAAAAATTAGAAGTCGACAAGAAAATGCAAGATATTGCAAAGCAGCTTGAAGAACTAGGCAAAGAACAAAAAGACCTCGCTAAAGAAACCGAAAAACAACAGAAAAAAGAAGAGGCAGACCGTCGTCTGTCTGAAAAGGACAAAGAAGAGACAGACCGTCGTCTGTCTGAAAAGGACAAAGAAGAGGCAGACCGTCGTCTGTCTGAAGAACAAAAAGAACTCAATGAAAAATTTGAGGAAATGAAAGAACAGCTAGAGGAATTGGACAAAATGAATGAAGAACTCAAAACGCCAAAAGACTTAGAAGACACTAAGAAAAAAGAGGAAGAAGTTACGAAAGACCAAGAACAAAGTAGTGAGCAATTAGAGCAAAAAGAGAAGAAAAAAGCAGCTCAATCTCAAGAAAATGCTGGCGAAAAAATGGAAGAAATGGCGAAGCAGATGCAACAAATGACTTCTTCTGCCGAAATGGAACAGGCACAGGAAGATTACGACGATTTGCGTCAGCTTTTGGAAAATTTATTAAAACTTTCGTTTGAGCAGGAAGAAATTATGAATGGTTTTAATGAAATTAATCAGCGTGATCCAAAATATATTACGCTAAGTCAGAAGCAATTAAAGCTAAAAGATGATGCTCAAATTGTGGAGGATAGTCTTCGTGCGCTTGCCAAACGTGTTTTTCAGATTGAGAGTTTTGTGATGCGTGAACTTACTGATATGAATGATTATATGGAGCAGGTTACGCAGGAAGTAAAAGACCGTAAAAATCCTCGTATGCTCGCTAGTCGTCAGCAATCGGTAATGACTTCGATTAATAATTTGGCGTTGATGCT
>Ga0210044_10009586_pt1 | contig 11753 bp, 12 predicted proteins | sample CryGey13umfilter_2_FD_183959 | JGI IMG/M metagenome (GOLD analysis project Ga0210044, IMG submission 183959) | Groundwater microbial communities from aquifer in Utah, USA - Crystal Geyser 4/9/14 3 um filter (SPAdes) (version 2) | ecosystem: Environmental > Aquatic > Deep subsurface >...
GCTACAGCTTCCTTGCGCGCACGCCGCTCGATTTCACCTATGTCGGCGACCATCTGAAGGCGAATGTCGCGGTCGGCGTGCCCTATGACGCCGCGATGATCGAGAACGCCGCCGCCGACCTGATCAGTCAGGCCATGCCGGAAGCCGACGACGCCGACGTGGACGGCCTGCGCGAACGCTATGGCGCTGCGGTGCGCGCCGAGGCGTTCGACGGCGACCCTTCGACCATCACCGAGATGGACGCGCTGGTGGCCTATCTGCAGATGCTGGGGACGCTGGTGGACTTCTCCACCTACGATCCGCTGGCCCAAGAAAACCTGCGCTGAAGGGGGCCTGAGCCGTGGAGACCTATGACGCCATGCGCCATTTCGCCGACAGCTGGGGGCTGGTGGCGATGCTGCTGTTCTTCGCCGCCGTGGTGCTGCGGCTGTTCACCGCCCGCGCCCGCAAGCACGCCGACGAGGCGGCGCAAATCCCGTTCAAGACCTACCCGGACAAGGACGCCTGAGAATGGCTCAAAAGAAAGTTGATGAACTCACCGGCGTCGAAGACACGGGCCATGAGTATGACGGCATCACCGAGCTGAACAACCCGCTGCCGCAATGGTGGCTGACGATCTTTTACGTCTGCGTGGCCTGGGCGCTGGTCTATACCATTTTCTACCCGGCCTGGCCGATGATCAGCGAGAACACGCGCGGCGTGCTGGGCTATAGCACGCGCGGCGAAGTGGCGGAACGGATCGCCGAGCACACCGAGGGACAGGCGGTCTGGCGCGACCGCATCGCCGAGACCGAACTGGCCGACATCCGCAGCGACCCCGACCTGCTGGCCTTCGCCTTGGCGTCGGGCGCGGCGAATTTCGCGCTCAACTGCTCGCAGTGTCACGGCGCCGGCGCGGCGGGCAACACCGGCGGCTTTCCCAACCTGAACGACGACGACTGGATCTGGGGCGGCGACCTCGACGCGATCTACACCACCATCTCGCACGGCGTCCGCAACGAGGCCGACGAGGACGCGCGGCTGTCGATGATGCCGGCCTTCGGCGCCGAAGAACTGCTGGAGCCCGCCGAGATCGTCGATGTGGCGCAGCATGTGCTGTCGCTGAGCGGACGGGCCGAGGACGCGGCGGCGGCGGAGCGCGGCGCGGTGGTCTTTGAAGAAAACTGCGCCGCCTGTCACGGCGAAGAGGGTCTGGGCGGGCCGGAGCTGGGCGCGCCGAACCTCGCCGACGCGATCTGGCTCTACGGCGATCAGGCGGAAAACATCGTCGCGCAGGTCCACAACCCGCGCCACGGCGTGATGCCGCCGTGGATTGACCGGCTGGGCGAGACGGCGGTGAAGGAGCTGGCGGTCTATGTCCACTCGCTGGGCGGCGGCCAGTAACAGCCAAGCCGAGCGTCTAGCCCAGCGCCCGCCTCAGATACGCCGCCTGCGCATCGGTCAGCGCGGCGATCTGGGCGGGCGCGATCCGCGTCGCGGCGTCCAGCCGCGCCGCGCCCTGCGGCCCGGTGAAGCTGGCGCCGAACAGGCTCGCGCCGGTGAAGTCGGCGCCGCGCAGATCGGCCCCGTCAAAGGCCGCGCCCTCGACATCGGCCCCGACAAACCGCGCGCCGCGCGCGTCGGCGCCGGAGAAATCGGCGTTGGAGAGGTTGGCGGCGCTGAAATCCGCTCCCTCCAGCCCGGCGCCGCGAAACGCGCAGTTGCGTAAGGCAGCCCCCGAGGCGTCCAGCCCCGCCAGCGCCTCGCCGGAGAAATCCACCCCCAGCAGGCTGCGCCTGCCCAGCGACCGGCGCGCGATCATCCGGGCGCGCAGGTCGGGCGGGATGTTGCCGGTCACGAACCGTTGCTCGGCCCAGGGGTCGGCGCCGTTGTGATAGCCGGGGCCGCTCTCCCAATAGCCCAGATGGTCGTCGGCGCGCAGCTCGACGCGCTCCAGCCATTTCAGCGACTTGTAGAAATACCGCCCCGGCGCGATCACCCGGACCGGGCCGCCGTGGGCGGGCGTCAGCGGCGCATCCTCCGCCGCGAACGCCACCAGACAGGCGCGCGCCAGCGCCAGCGGCAGGCAGGTGTCGTGGTCGCGCGCCGACCGCGCCGCCAGCCGCAGGAAGCGCGCGCCCGGCAGCGGCGCCGCGGCGTCGATCAGGGCGGCGAGCGGCACGCCGGTAAAGCGGCGGTCGAGCTGCGACCAGCGGGTGACGCAGTGGATGTCGAGGGTGCGCGTCTCCTGCGGCCAGCCGCGCAGCCCGTCGAGCGGCCAGACGCGCGGCGCCGCCGCCAGCCCCGCAACCGCGATGGTCCACGGCGCGTCGGAGGCGCGCGGCGCGTCCTCGCCCACCACCGGCCAGCGCGCGGCGTCGCGGATCAGCCCCTGTCCGGGCGGCAGGCGAGGTCGGGCGGCGTCCATGGCTTCAAGCGGTAGGGCGGCGCGGCGGCGCTGTCCAGAGCGGCGCCGCCCTCGCCCGCGTCACCGCGGTCTGCGGCAGATCAGCAGCGAGCTGTTGCACCAGCCCTTCAGCCCCGGCAGCCGCCCGAGGGCGCGCGACAGCCAGCACTCCAGCGGCTTGAGCGGCCCCCACTCGAACACCTTGCCGCGCAGGGTCTGGAACAGGCGGCCATGGCCGTTGTCCTCGCGATACCAGGGGCTGAGCATCGGCAGGTAGGGCAGGCACGACAGATAGCCGACGCCGCGCACCTCGGCCACGTCGATCGCGCGGGCGATGATCGCGCGCCATTCGCCCAGCGTGAAGCGCACCTGATGTTCGGGATAGTGCAGGTGGCTCAGTTTGAGCCGGTCGAGCCGGTAGAGCTGCGGGATCACCACCATCACCATTCCGTGCGCCGGGATCACCTGCGCGCAGGCGCGCATCACCGCCTCGATGTCCGCCGCCTTGCCCGGCAGATGCTCCAGAACGTCGAGCAGCAGGATCACGTCCGGCTCCCACGGCAGCTGGCTGCGGCGCAGATGCAGCTCGCGCACGTCCATCACGATGTCGGGCGAGAACTCGGCCTCGTAATCGACGCCGCAATACTCGAACTCAAGCCCGTTGAATTCGAGATAATGCTTCGAGATCGAGGTCGAACAGCCGAGGTCGAGCACCCGCGCCGGTCGGCCCAGCCTTGCGCCCAGCTTGCGGATTTCCTCGGCCACGATGGCGAATTTCACCGTGCCGTAGAGGTTGGGCGCCTGGTTCGCCAGCCGCGCGACGAGGTAGGGCGAGTGCGCGGCGGGCGCCAGCGTTTCGGGCGCCAGCGTTTCGGGGATCAGCGTTTCGGGGGCGAGGCTCTCGGCGGTTCGCAGCGGCGGTGTGGCGACGGCGGAGACGTGCGCGTTCATTGGGCGTGTCCTTTCAGGGCTGGGAGGGCGAATGGGTCAACCGGCGTCGCGCATCTCCAGCCACAGGCGGGCGCACAGCCCCTCCTGCTCCGGCGTGATGCGGTGGATGCCGGGGGCGAAGTCGCGGTCGGCGAGCGCGCGCATCAGCACGATCAGCTCGCCCAGGATGGTCTCCACGATCTCGTCGGCGACGCTGCCCGAGCCGGGCAGGAAGTTGGCGGGAAAACCGTCGTTCACCAGCAGCAGGCGCTTCTCGCCGCCGGGCCGCGCCGTGCAGGGCAGGCGGAACGCCTCGACCCCCTCGCCGATCCGCGCGACTGGATGGCGGCGCAGCCAGGCGACGTCGATCTCGAGCTGGCGGGAGCTGGCGCTGGCCACGATGGCGTCATGCGGCAGGCGCTCCAGCGCCGCAGCCGTGATCGAGGGCCGCCCGGTGGCGCCCACCACAAGCTGCGCGCCCGACAGCGCGGCGCTGGCGGAGGCGGCGCCGACATGGGCCGCGAAGCCGTTCAGCCGCGCCTCCACCACCTTCAGCGGGTCGTGGTCGATCAGCGCGGGGATCATGTCGAGCCGCGCCAGCCCGCGCGCCACGCCCGACCCGATCCAGCCCGCGCCGATCACCGCCGCGCGCCGCCCGGCCAGCGACAGGCCCAGGCCGCGCGCCAGCCCGTCGAGACAGCGCGCCACCGTCTCGCCGCAGCGCTGCGCCTCGAAGCGCTTCAGCTCGCTGTCGGCGCAGTGCAGCACGGGGATGTCGAGCGCCAGCTCCGCCGCGCGCCAGACCCCCTGCTTGGTGATCTCGATCACGCCCTTCACCAGGTGAAGCTGATCGGCGAAATAGGTCTGCAGCAGCGGCGTGACGAAGCCGCCGACCTCCTGCACGATCAGCCGCTGGCCATTGCGGCGGCACAAGGCCAGCGAGCGGGACAGCTGCTCCACCAGCAGCCGCTCCAGCTCCGCCAGATTCGGCGGCACATGCACGCTGGCGCCGAAGCGGCCCGCCCAGCGCTCCGCGACGCCGGGGCGGTTCGACGAATAGGGCACGCCGATGATGGCGTCCCAGGTCGTCACCGGCGCCAGCGCGTCGAGCATCCGCATCGTGTCGTCGAACAGATGCGCCACCATCAGGTAACGGTGCGCCCTGTCTTGCGGATAGCCGATGCCTACCACCAGTCGGCTCAGATAATCGTGCATCCCGGAGCGAAATGGCGCCTCGGGCGGCCCGAGTGCGACCACCTCGGTATTTCGGAACGCGGCTTGCTTCATGGCGCTGCCCTCACTGTCAAAATCACGCCGACAATAAAGCCAAGTCTATCTGCGACAAAATTCATTATAATTATCATTTATTTCTCAGTTTATTTAAATTAAAATTGTATTATAAATTTGTTTCGGCGTTTCTATACAGTGTGCGTTGCCGTCGCGAAAAATCACCTCTGGTTTCTTGGCGAAAACAATTATTATTTCCTGCGGCGTATCTATTGTTATACCTGCTAGTTGCGTTGCTTGACGCAGCGTAACTGTTGATTAAGCGACAGCGCCTATTCGTCGGCGCATGAAACGAAATGTTGTCGTCAAACGGTGTACGAAGCAGGCGGATCGCAGCGCGATCCCCGCCCCGCCCGCCGCCGGTCCGGTGGGTGAGGCGCTGGCGAACCGGCTGGAGACCGCGCTGTGGCTCTATGACTTCGACGCGGGCAAGATCGCCTGGGCCAACTGCGCCGCGCTGAAGCTGTGGGACGCCGACAGCGTGGCGGCGCTGGTCGCGCGCGACATGCGCGCCGAGATGTCCACCTCGGTGCGCAAGCGGCTGGCGCAGCACCGCGACGACTTTGCGCTGTTCCCCGACCGCGAGATCCGCGAGTTCTGGACGCTCTACCCCGAGGGCGCGCCGTTCCGGGTGCGCGCCATCCTGCGCCGGGCGCAGCTTGCGGACGGTCGGCTGGGGATGCTGGTCGAGGCGCACGCCGAAGACCTGCGCGAACCCGCCACCATCCGCAGCGCCGACGCCCTGCTGCACACCCAGATCATCACCGCGCTGTTCGACCATGAGGGGCGCGAGCTTTACGCCAACCCCGCGTTTCGCGCGGCGTTCGGCCCCGGTCGCCACGATTTCGGCGTCGCCTTCGCCTCAGCCGCCGATGTCGCCACATTTCTCGACGGCGTCGCCAATCACGGCGAGCACCGCGCGACGGTCGCGGTCGCCACCGTCACCGGTGAGCGCTGGCACGACATCCACGCCGTGCGCTGCCGCGACGCGGTGACCGGCGACGGCGCCTTCCTGATCAGCGCGATGGACGTGACCGCCGCGCGCGAGCACGAGCAGCAGCTTCAGGCCGCGCGCGACGCGGCGCTGGCCGCCGACCGCGCCAAATCGCTGTTCCTCGCGACCATGAGCCACGAGATGCGCACGCCGCTGAACGGCGTGCTGGGCATGGCCAGCCTGCTGGCGCATTGCCCGCTCGACGCCCAGCAGAAAAAGATGCTGGCGGTGATCGCCGAATCGGGCGAGCACATGCTGGAGCTGGTCGAGGACATGCTCGACATCGTCGCCATCGACGCCCGCTCGATCCAGCTGCGCAAACAGCCGTTCGACCCGGAGCTGCTGCTGCAGGCCGCGATCGAGGCGGCGCGCGCCACCGCCGACGCAAAAGGTCTGCGGCTGGTGGCGGACGCGCGCGCCTGCCGGGGGCGGGCGTTCCTGCATGACGCCTCGCGCATCCGTCAGGTGCTGCGCCAGATGGTCACCAACGCGGTCAAGTTCACCGAAAGCGGCGCCGTGGTGCTGCGCGCGCAGGCGTCAGCGGCGGGGGATCTGCGCTTCGAGGTGGCCGACACCGGGCCGGGCGTGGCGCCGGATGAGCGCGCGCGCATTTTCGAGCGGTTCTACCAGTCCGACGGCACCGCCGCCCGCCGCCATGGCGGCGCCGGGCTGGGGCTGGCGATCTGTCGCGAGCTTGTCGCGCTCTGGGGCGGAGAAATCGGCGTGGACAGCCCCGCAGGCAAGGGCGCGACCTTCTGGTTCACCGTCCCCGGCGCCGCCGCGCCTGCGCAGGACGCGTCAGCGGGGGCGGCGTCAGCGGGGGCGTGAGAGGGCGCGCTCGGCGCAGACTTTTGGGCCGGAGCAAAATCCCCGGTCAGGCCGATTCAGTTCGACACGGTCTTGGTCTCGCCGTGCGACGCCTCATAGCGCGCCAGCGTCGCCGCGTCGGGCGGATAAAGGCCGGGCAGCGGCGCGCCGCGCCGCACCTCCTCCAGCGCCCAGTCCTCGAACCGCTCCTGCGCCAGCGCCAGATCGGCGACCTCGGCGGCCAGCGCGGCGGGGATCACCACGGCGCCATCGCCGTCGGCGACGATCAGATCGCCCGGCTCGACGCAGACGCCGCCGCAACCGATGGTCTCTCCCCAGCCGACGAAATGCAGCGCCGCGACCGACGGCGGCGCGGCGGCGCCCGCGCACCAGACCGGCAGGCCGGTCGCCTCGACGCCCGCGCGGTCGCGCACCACGCCGTCGGTCACCAGCGCGCCGACGCCGCGCGCGGCCATGCGCGCGCACAGGATGTCGCCGAACACGCCCGCGCCGCGCAGGCCCATGGCGTCGATCACCGCCACCGCGCCCTCGGGCATCGCCTCGATCGCCGCGCGGGTCGAGCGCGGCGAGGCCCAGGCGGCGGGGGTGGCCAGATCCTCGCGGGCCGGGACGAAGCGCATCGTGAAGGCGGGGCCGACGACGCGGGGGCCCGCGCGCAGGGGCGCGGCGCCGCGTATCCAGACGTTGCGCAGGCCCTTCTTCAGCAGCACCGTGGTCAGCGTCGCGGTCGAGACGCGGGCGAGATCGGCGATCAGGGCGGCGTCGAGGGGCGTCTCAGTCATGGCGCGGCGGCCTCCGTTCGGGTGAAATTCTCGGCGATGAACGCGCCCGCGCGCGCCACTGCGGCGTCGGCCTCGGGGATCAGCCCCACGAACACCGGCCAGGCGTGCGGCGCGTCGGGCGACAGCTCAAGCCGCGCGTCGCCGCCCGCGTCGCGCCACACGGCGGCCATGGCGCGGGCGTCGTCCTCCAGCGCCTCGGCGCGGCTGGCCAGGATCAGCGCGGGCGGCGGCGGGCGGTCATGGCGGGCGAACACCGGCGAGGCGGCGGGGTCGCGCGGGTCGCCCTGCCCCATGCGCATCGCGATCACCTCCGCCATCCGCGAGATCGGCAGCATCGCCTCGGCGCGCGCGTTGCGCGTCAGCGAGGGCTGGCGCATGGTCATGTCGCACCAGGGCGAGAAGCCGACCACACAGACCGGATCGGGCAACCCGGCGGCGCGGATCGCGGCCACCAGCGCAAACGCCAGCCCGCCGCCCGCGCTGTCGCCCGCCAGCGCCACCCGCAGGCCGCGCCCGCTCAGCGCGGCGTAGGCGGCCTGCGCATCCTCCAGCGCGGCGGGGTGGGGATGTTCGGGCGCCAGCCGGTAGAACGGCAGCGCCGCCGCCGCGCCCGCCGCCCCCGCCAGCGCCGCCGCCAGATGGCGATGGGTGCGCGGCGAGCCCATCACGAAGCCGCCGCCGTGCAGATACAGGATTGCGCGCCCCGGCGCGGTCTCGCCCACCCGCGCCCACAGCAGATGCGGCGGCCCAGCCTCCTCGGCGAACACGGCGCCCGGCGGCGCGCGGAACACCAGCGGCGCGATCCGCTCCAGCCGCGCGCGCAGCGCAGAGAGGTCGCTCGCCCGCGCCAGCCCCGGCTTGTTGACCAGCCGCAGAAACAGCGACAGCGCCGACAGTTGCAGCGACATCAGGCCCGCCGCCGCTCCACCGCGTCCCAGATCGCCGCCGCGCCGTTGACGCCGTCGAAACGCTCCAGCTCCTGCAAGCCGGTGGGCGAGGTGACGTTGATCTCGGTGAGGTTGCCGCCAATCACGTCGATGCCGACGAAGATCAGCCCGCGCTCCCTGAGCGTCGGGCCGATGGCTGTGCAGATCTCGCGGTCGCGCGCGGTCAGCGCGTCCTTCGTCGCCACGCCGCCGACGTGCATGTTCGAGCGGGTCTCGCCCTTTTGCGGCACGCGGTTGATGGCGCCGATCGGTTCGCCGTCGATCAATATCACGCGCTTGTCGCCGTCGGCCACGGCGGGCAGGAATTTCTGCGCGATCAGCGGCTCGCGGTTGATGCCCATGAACAGCTCGTGCAGCGCGGCGAGGTTGGCGTCCGCTTGCGGCAGGCGGAACACCCCGGCGCCGCCGTTGCCGTAGAGCGGCTTCAGGATCATGTCGCCGTGCGTCTCGCGGAACGCGCGGATGTCGGCCAGCCCGCGCGCGATCATCGTCGGCGGGCCGAGATGGGCGAAGTCGAGCACCAGCAGCTTTTCCGGGCAGTTGCGCACCCAGAACGGATCGTTCACCACCAGCGTCTTGGGATGGATGCGCTCAAGGATATGCGTGGTGGTGATGTAGCCCATGTCGAACGGGGGGTCCTGGCGCAGCAGCACCACGTCCCACGCGCCGAGATCGACCTGCCGCTGTTCGCCCAGCGTGAAGTGGTCGCCCTTGCGGCGGCGCACCGTCAGATCCCAGCCGGTCGCCAGCACCCGCCCCTCGCGCCACACCAGCGCGTCCGGGTGGTAGTAGAACAGCGCATGCCCGCGCGCCTGCGCCTCCTCCGCCATGCGAAACGTGCTGTCGCCGTCGATGTTGACGGCGGCGATGGGGTCCATCTGGATGGCGACGCGCAGCGACATGGGGGCGGCTTTCCGGTTCAGGCGCGCTGGCGGCGCGGGTCGGTGATCGAGAGCACGTGGCTGACCACCTGCGTCACGCCGGGGATCGAGGCGGCGATGCCGGTGACGCGCTCAAGCTCCGCGTCCGAGCGCGCCAGCCCGATCAGGTGGACCACGCCGCGATGCGTCTCGATGTTGTAGTTCACCGAGGCCACGTCGGGGTCGCCGATCATGCGGGTGCGCAACTGCGTGGTGATCCAGAGATCCTGCGAATAGCGCTGCACGCCGGGGTCGCCGTCGATGGTCAATTCGTTGATGACCTCGCGCACGCCCGGCGCGGCGAAGGCCAGCTCCTGCGCCCTGATCGCGTGCTCGCGCTTCGAGACCGCGCCGCTCAGCAGCACGCGGCCCTCGATCACGTCCACGCCCACGCGGCGGAACAGCTCACCCGAGTGGTTGGCGAGGTTGTTGTTGATGGTGGTCTCGGCCTCGAGATCGCTGAGCGCGTCGCGGGTGGTGCGCTCCTGCTCGACGCCGGCCCCGACCACCGCGCCGCCGACGGCGACGGGAACGGCGACGCAGCCACTGACAAGCCCGAGTAGGGCGACCGCGAGCGCGGCGCGCCGGATAAGGGGTCTGCTCATGTGCTTCACCATGCCTCGATGACGCGGGCGTTCTCCACCACGTCCACCGCGCCGTCCGGCCCCACGAAGGCCGCGTCGAAGCGAACGGGCGCGTCGCCCGTCTGTTCGAGCACCATATACCGAAGCGCCGCCGCCTCCAAGCGCGCCCATTGCGCGGGCGTGATGCAGTCGCGCGTCAGCGCCGCGCGCCCGCCCTTGACCTCGACGAACACGATCACGCCGCCGACGCGCGCCACCAGGTCGATCTCGCCGCCCGGCGCCTCGCCGGCCTGCGCGCGGGCCGGGCGCCAGCGGCGGGCGAGCACGGCGCCGCCCAGGCTCTCGTAATGGCGCGCGGCGGCGTCCTCGGCCATCAGGCCCAGCTTGTGGTTGCGCCGTCCCCAGGCGCGGCGCGGGTTGCTCATCGTTTCAGCGCCAGCGCGCGCTGATAGACCGCCTTGCGCGGCGCGCCCAGCGCCTCGGCCACGTCGCGCGCGGCGTCCTTGACCGAAGCCGTCTCCAGCGCCGCGCGCAGCGCCGCGTCGATGTCGTCGGCGGTGGCGGGCGCCGCGGCGGGCGGGCCGACCACCACCACGATCTCGCCCTTGGGGTCGGCCTCCGCCGCATAGGCCGCCGCCAGCGCCGCCAGCGTGTCGCGCCGCGTCTGCTCGAAGCGCTTGGTCAGTTCGCGGCACACCGCCGCCGGACGGTCGCCAAAAGCCGCCAGCATCGCCACCAGCGTGTCGGCCAGACGGTGCGGGCTCTCGTAGAACACCAGCGTCGCGGGGACGGCGGCGAACTCCGCCAGAAACCGCGCGCGCTCGGCCTGTTTCGTCGGCGCAAAGCCCGCGAACAGGAAGCGGTCGGTCGGCAGCCCCGCCACCGACAGCGCCGCCAGCACCGCCGAGGCGCCCGGCGCCGCGATCACCGGCAGCCCGGCGTCGATCGCCTCGCGCGCCAGCCGCCAGCCGGGGTCGGCCACCAGCGGCGTTCCCGCGTCGGAGACCAGCGCCACCGCTTCGCCGCCCGCGATCCGCGCCAGCAGGCCGGGGCGCTGCGCCGCGCCGTTGTGGTCGTGATAGGGGATCAGCGGGCGGTGGTTCAGCGCGACGCCGTGGATGTCGAGCAGCTGGCGGGTGCGGCGGGTGTCCTCCGCCGCGATGGCGTCGGCGCGCGACAGGATGTCGAGGCCGCGCAGGGTCAGGTCGTCCGCCGCGCCGATCGGGGTGGCGACCAGATAAAGACCGGGCGACAGCGCCGCCGTCTCGCCGGTCACGCGCGGATCGCGTTTACTTGTGGTAACGGGGGCCATAGCATCCTGCCGCCGCCATCGTATGAACGGCTGTTGTTTTACGCGAGGATCACTCATGCGCCGGACCGCGACGCCCGTCATCCCTTTTTTTCGCGCCGCACTGATCGCGGCGGGGCTGGCGCTGGCCGCCTGCGCGCCGCAGCCGACGGCGGGCGTCGCGCTTCCCGCCGCGCCGCAGGCGCCGGGCGTGGCGGCGTCCGGGCCGGTGCAGGTGGCGCTGCTGTTGCCGCGCGGCGCCGCCGAGGCGGGGGTGCAGGCGCTGGCGGCCGACATCGAGGCGGCGGCGCGGCTGGCGGCGGCGGAGGCCGGGGCGGGCCGCATCGATCTGCGCGTGTTCGACACCGCCGCCAGCCCCGCGCAGGCGGCGCAGGCGGCGCAGGCGGCGGTGAACGGCGGCGCCGCGATCCTGCTGGGGCCGCTCTACAGCGCCACCACCCGCGCGGTGCGCCCGGTGGCGACAGGCGCGGGCGTCACGGCGCTGTCGTTCTCGTCGGACAGCGCGGCGGGCGGCGCGCCGGTGTTCGTGATGGGCGATCTGCCCGAGAACGAGGCCGACCGGCTGATGGGTTACGCCGCGTCGCAAGGGGTGGGCACGCTCGCGATCACCCGCCCGCAAAGCGACTATGGCGCGCTGTCCGAGCGCGCGGTCAGGGAGAGCGCGGCGCGCCACGGCGTGCGCGTGGTCCATACGCTCAGCTATCCGCGCAGCTTCGAGGGCGTGCAGGCGGCGCTGGGCGAGGGCGCGCCGGGCGTGCGCGCCAGCGGCGCCGAGGGCGTGCTGAT
>Ga0210044_10009591_pt1 | contig 11747 bp, 7 predicted proteins | sample CryGey13umfilter_2_FD_183959 | JGI IMG/M metagenome (GOLD analysis project Ga0210044, IMG submission 183959) | Groundwater microbial communities from aquifer in Utah, USA - Crystal Geyser 4/9/14 3 um filter (SPAdes) (version 2) | ecosystem: Environmental > Aquatic > Deep subsurface > Groundwater...
CCATGATGACGCAGCCTGTCATTCCGAACGTACCGGTGAGTTCGGTAAGCTGCAGGCTGCCTTCGTCCAATGCACCATTCGTACCGTTTGCCCCGCTGACGGTGCAGTATTCCATGGTGAGATTGACCACCGAATTGCCCAGGATGGCGAAGTTTTGATTTGTGCCGTTGATGGTCATGCGCCGCAGCACGACGTTACGAGTATTGTTCAGGGAAATGCCGATACCCGTCGTGGCGCTACCGTCGGCCCCGCTTTTATTGGCAATCGTGCCGCCCGTGCTGTTGCCGCCTGTCGTGGTATTGCTTCCGTCGCCGTTGACGACCAGCCCGCCCGATGCCCCCGTGTTGTCAAGGATAATCCCCGGCATTGTGCCGCCGCTGGATGAGATGCTCTGGAAGTTCAGGTTACTTGCCCCGATGGTGGTATTCGCCACATTCATAGCGGTGCCAGTGGTGGAGGCGATAGTGTTGCCCGTGCCCTGCACTGTCACCATGCCGCCGCCGGTGGCATTGAAGCCCGTGCCGCTGGTGGTGGTGATGACCAGCCCGCCGCTGGTGAAGTTGATGGTGGCGCCGGTGTTCGTTGCCAGCGTGACGGCAGTATTTGCGCCGGTGGTCAGGCTTTTGCTGCTGCCGCTAAAAGCAATGGTGCCGCCCGTGTTGCTGGCCACGTTGATGCCCGTGCCCGCAGAGGTGCTGATGTTTCCTGACAGGGTGACCGTGCCGCCCGTGCGCCCGGTAACTTCTACCGTCCGGCTGGAAGCGGTGCCTGTATAAGAGATGGAGCCTGCATACGTGATAGTGCTCGAACCTGCGTTCACGTCGAAAGCAACGTTCGTGGCGAACGAGGAGGAGAGGCTGCCGCCGTTGGCGATTACCGAGCCGGTCACGTTGTCGAGATTGATTCCCTTTGAAGAAAAGTTGGTGGAAGTGAGCGAGGCAAAGGTGGCGCCCGACCCGAAGGAGGTGCTGGTAATGTCCAAAGCCGGCCGGCCGCTGCTGGTGTTGCCCGTGCCGCCGATGTTAATCGTGCCGCCTGTGGTGGCGAACAGCCCGGCGCCGCTGCTCGTGATGGCAAGGCTTCCGAAAGTAACCGACCCCGAGCCGCTGTTGGTGATGCTGACGCCCGGTCCGGAGTTTAATCTGTTAACGGTAGTCGTGCCGAAATCGAGCGAAGCACTCGAGCTTTGGATGTCAATGCCAAAGCTGCCTGTGCCGCCGGCTCCAATCAGCGTACTGCCGGAGGCGAGGGAGCCGCTCACGGTGTTCAGCAAAAGACCGCTGGAATCGGGACTGTTGATGCTGACGAGTTTGGAGGTGGCAGCAAAGACGCCATTCGTCAGGTCAAGCACATTCCGGTTGCCGCTCAACGCCACGTCCGGGTTGGTGGTGTTGCCGATGGTCAGGGTGCCGAAGGCGGAGCCGGATATTTTAACTGCCTCGCACCTGCCGACCTCTACGCCCCGGATGGTATTGCCGGAGGCGAGTACAATGCCGATTTTGTTGGCGCTGCTACCCGTGCCCATGTTGCGGATAAGGGGACGTGTGCCGCCGATGGCAGGCAGGGTGAAACTATTTGCCGCCATTGCGAAAGGCAGCACGTCGGCGAGGTTCGCCCCGCCGCTGTGCCCGGAGCCGAACAGGTACTGGTTGTTTTTCAAAATGAAACCGCCCCGGTACTCCGTGCCGGTGTTTTTGATAAAAATGACCTGCCCTGCCGCCGGAAGCGCCGAGGCGCTGAAGTTTGCAATCGTCTTGAACGGATTGTTCAGCGTACCCGCGCCGCCGCTGCCGCCGCCAGTGTTGTCCACGAACCAGATGAGGTTGCTCACGGTGATGGTCACCGTGCCCACGTCGGTCAAAGGCACTGGCAGGCCCACAGGGTTGCCGTCGGTCAAGGTATAAGTGAATTGGTCGCTGCCGGTGTAGTTAAGCGATGGCGTCGTCGAAGTCGTTGGCTTTCACGCCGCTGGCTGCCGGGACGCTGATGCCCACGTTGCCGGTACAGGTGTAGGCATCGGGCAGCGCCAGGGGCGAGGACTTAAAGGAGCCGGGCACGAAGGTGGTGAGCATGTCGGGCGTGACGTTGAGCTGTACGCCCGTTCCGTCGGCCATGCCCGTGTTGGTGATGGTCACCTTGTAGCGGATGCGGTCGCCGGGGTCGGCTTTGGCCGGGTCTCCGGCGTTGTTGATGATTTCGTCGGTCTGGATAGGCGGCGGGATGGTCTGCGCTTGAAGTTGAAGGCAGGTAATCGCCAGGAAGAAGGTACGAAGTAAGGCTTTCATAGATACTAGTTGTGATGAGCTATTGGCCGTTGGCATTTTTGCTAAAAGCTAAGCAATTTTAAGTAAACCGGTAGGGGCGAATGAGAAAAAATAACGGAGAATTTGGGGGCGTGTGTGAGTTCGGGTAGTGTGCGAGCAGCGCTTTTTTTACCCAAGTAATGTAAGTGGAACGCCCTTGAAACAAGGCATTTTTTTTTTGGAACGCCATGAACAAGGGCACCCAGCGGAAAAAATTCAAAATCCCTGCGCACAAAGATAATTCAGGGAAAATAGCTGTGGTATCACATGATCATGTGATGGGCCAAAAGGCTTTGGGAAGCGGAAGCGTTGCCGGGAATAAGCTGAAAAGAGATTGTTTTTATCTGGGTTCCCGGGTTAAAAACAGACGGCCGGGATTTTAAAATTCCGGCCGTCTGAAATCAGTTTACTCATTTTGCCACAGGCACAGGGTTGTCGGAATTGAACATATCCCGGTGCAATTTCCACTGGCCGTCCACATTTTTCCAAAGCACGAGGTACTTGCCTTTGTCCATCGTTTGCCCGTCTTTGGTGCCGATGGTGTAGGTACCTTCTTCCGTGAGGGTGTTTTCATCGCCCCAAAGGTCGAGGAGGGTCAGGCTAAGCTCGGTCACGCCCGTACTCAAGGCGCTCTCATTGGCGGTCTGGATGGCGCTCCTTCCGATCACCGCCGGGGCGTTTGGCGCCATGAACTTGGCATCTTCGGTATAGCAGTTGGCTACGGCGGCGGCATCGCCCTTACTCATGGCCTCCGTAAAATTGTGGCTGGCAGCCTCTATGGCCACTTTGGCGGCAGCCATGTCGAAAGCTGGCGGGACTTTGGCGGCTTCGGGTTGTGGTGAATCGCAGCCTGCTACCCAAAGCAGGACAAAAGCGGCGAATAAAACCGGGAACTGAAATTTTGAATGCTTGCGCATGGTTTTGAATTTTTGAATTTTAAAAAGAATGAGAAAATGGTGGGCCGTATTACCAAACGAGATAAGTCCTGCCCTTTAAATAACTGACATTACGCACTTCGTTCCATCGGGTGACTAAGGGGTGCAAGTCCCCCAACAAGCTCTAAGGGAGGGAGTGTGTAATGCAGTAAATAATACAAATTTGCCCCTTATCGCCGCCTTTCCCGATAGGTATCGGCGGCTCTTCGGGGGAGAGCGGTTTGAGGGCGGTTACGCCGGCTCAGACCCCGTTGGCTTTCACGCTAAACCTGCATGGGCCAACTTTTAAATGCGAGTATTTATACCACCGTACGACTGCCTAAATCAAGGCCGTGACGGGAAGATCCCTTCCAGGCAGATGATGTATTGCAAGGTCGAGTCTGACCCGGCATTTAGAGGGGTGCTATTGCGCAAATCGGGCAGGGCAAAATTGGATATTCCATCACCACCGTATGTAGTGCCGAGTAGGGCATAGATGGCGGAATATTGAGCGATGGGCAGTATTTGACCATGACAAAAAGCCCATCCTCGAGGTGCGAAATTGCCTGCGAATAAGATGATAGAGCAGAGATAACTTTCCATTGTTGATTAAACTTAGAGCTTGTTGGGGATTTGGGTTTCGAGGGAAAAAGCGTCAATTTTTTGATGAGACAAGGCGGAAAAATGGGAGCATAGCCATTCCTAAGTGACCATTTTTTCAACGCAGTATCATCAAAAAAGGGGCGGTTTTTCACCGGAAGCTAAATCCCCAACAAGCTCTTAGAAGAGTTAGAAAATGAATGCCCCCCCTTTTGTCATTCCCTTCGGAAATGACAAAAGCGAATCGGACGAGACAAAAAGCGTTGCCGGCAAGGGGTGGTAAAAAGTTGCGAATGATGCTAACTTTCCGAAGCGCTTCATTCCTTTTTGTCACTGTTGTAAATCTCCCGGATGCACAGGTATTTGCCATCTCTTTTTTCAAACACGGCAAAGTACTTCCCTGTGCGTGAAATCTTTCCTGAGGCATCTTTGATGGTTGTTGTTCCCACCTCGGTCACGACGTTTCCATCCCCAAAAACATCCATTGTCTCAAAAGAAAAGGTGGAACCGGCAGGCATGGTGGCAAATTCCTGCTCTTGGGATTTTTGAATGGCTGCCTTGCCTGTGAGAGTTGGCGCATTGTTGGGCATGCTTACGGCATCATCGGCATAAAGTGCCATAAACGCATTCATGTCCTTGGCGTTCAGGGCATCGGCCCAGGCGTTTTCTACGGTCTGTATTTCCATACGGAGTTGCGCCAGGTCCGGTTTGGCAGGCGCTGGTGCGGCAGCTTCCGCAGCGGCGGGCGGCGGGGGGGCTTCCTGGCAGGCTGTGAACAGCAAGATGCAGGAGGCGATGGCGGAGAAAAGAATGGTTGACTTCATTGTGAAAGGTTTTAATGAAATGGTGAAAAAATTATGTAAAAGCGATTTCCTTGACCCGGAAACCGTTTTTCAAAAACTTTTTGGTGATGTAACTTGAAATGGAGCCGGAACCACCGATGATGCCTATGGTTTTCATGATTTAAAATGGTTGGAGTGCGTAACAAGAATATGGGGCTGCTTAGAGCTTGTTTGCGTTTTAGCTTCCGGTGAAAAACCGCCCCTTTTTTGATGATACTGCGTTGAAAAAATGGTCAAGTTCCCGATAGCTATCGGGATTGGCTAACCTCCCATTTTCCCGCCTTGTCTCATCAAAAAATTGACGCTTTTTCCCTCGAAACCCAAAACGCAAACAAGCTCTTAGAGCGGCCGGGTTTTGAACCCGGCATTTTGGCCCGGAAAACGCCGGGTTCAAAACGCGGCCGCTCAAGGGCCATTGATATTCCCTTCCCGCCCATATTTTTGTTACACACTCAAATGGTTGTTAGATTATAAACTCCACTACTGAATATTGTCCAGTAGCACCCACATCTCCTGCTTCACCATTTTGCGGGCACCCTCGATTTGGCGGGTGATGTATTCTTGGCTCATGCCTGGATGAGCCTTTTTCCATGCGTCCTCGCCGCCGCCGCCGCCCACGTCATTCCAGTTTTCATATAAATCAACGGTGACGGCGTCGTAAGTGTCGTGGGCCGTGGGAATGGCGATGGCGTCCAACAGCCAGCCCACCCTCTTCCCAGCGTCAATGTCAAGTTGGTGGACGGGCTTCACCAGCTTGGTTTCCATGGCGGCATATTCGTCCCAGCGGCCGTCCGGCACGTCGAAGTAATTCACCATGATGTACTTGAAGGGTTTGTTCTCCGGTGCAAATGCTGCGTCTTGCAGAGCGTGAACCTCCGTTTTTACCAGGTCCCGGTAGCTGCCGGTGTTTTCCACCAGCGGCATTTTGTCCTTGGGTACCACCTTCGTGTAGTCAGTATTCCACGATGCGTCCAATTTGCCGATGGCTGGCCAGCCGCCTTTCAGGGTGGTCACGGTAGCGAAGTCGTACTCGGCGTTCGAGCCAGCGGGGAAGCGCACCTGGAACAGTTCCCATCCCGCAATGATGCCCTGCTTAACGCGTTCGGCATGGATGGTTTTCCATGCTTTTTCACATTCGAGGTACTTGCTGGCCATGCCGGGCTTTGTTTTCATGTAGTCCACGATGTACCAGGGTTGCTCGCTGCTCTGCGCCGGCAAGCTAAAGGTGAGCGCCATGAAGGCGATGAGGCTGAGGAAAAACTTAATGGTTTTCATTGTTTTAAAATTTAAGTTAAGAAATTTGGTTACTTTTTTACATCCGCACTCACAACGGTTGCAGTGCTGCACCTTACCGGTCAATGCAACTTTGGAGTTTGGAAGCCGGATGCTTCAAGATTCTTGGATGGAAAATCATGGGAAATCTAACTCGGACAAAGGTAGGCCGTGTCAACAGCCAGCGCAATCACATGTTGATGTGATGCCTTAGAGTTTTTTCATGCGGAGAAGAACGGAAAAGCCGTCGTCGTGTGCCACTTCTAATGAGGCTCCTAATTTTTCGGCCCGCATTTTCATATTCGCTAAGCCTAAGCCCGTGGAGGGCTTTTTCGGGGCGGAAGCACAGCCGTTGTCATGGATGTAAAGTTCGAAGAAGTTGCCTGAATTGCCGAAGCGGATGGTCACCCCGGTGGCGCCGGAGTGGCGGGCGATGTTGGTGAGGGCTTCTTTGAAAATATAAAACAGTTGTTGGCGCACGTCCACCGCCAGTTTTTTTTCGGGTGGTAGCTCGCCGGCTTGGAAGAGCACGGCGATGTTGCGCGGAGCGAGTACCTCCTCAGTATGTTCGCGCATGCGGTCGAGGAGGTTTTTCAGGAAGTCGCGGCGGCTGTCGATGGACCAGACTATGTCCCGCATTTTTGCCACCGCCTGGCGGCTGATTTGGCTGATGTGGCGCAGGCGGGAAACGTCGTGCGGGGCTTTGCTCAGTTCCAGGATTTCAGCCTGCATGGCCAGCCCGGAGAGCATGGAGCCTATCTCGTCGTGCAGGTCACTGGCGATTCTGGTGCGCAAGCGTTCCATTTCCAGCAGGTGCTGAAGCCGGTACCGGGCGACGGCATAGGCGATGCCGGCGGCCAACGTGGCGCATGCCAGCACGAACCACCAGGTCTGATAAAAAAACGGCCTCACCCAGATGGGAATGGCCAGCTCCTTTTCGCTCCAGTTGCCTTTGCTGTCGGAGCCTTTTACGTGAAGAATATAGTGGCCGTCCGGCAATTGGTTGTAACGAATGGAAGGGGTGTTTCCAAGAAAATACCAGCCATCGTCAAGCCCCTCCAGCCAAACGTAAAAGCGGTTTTTCTCTGGCTTGAAATAATTGGGCAGCGCCCAATCTATCTGAAAGTAGCTGTCGTAAGGCGCTATTTCAATGACTTCAGATTCCCGGCTGCCTGGCAACCAGGTTTCAAGACTATCGGTACGGCGGCTGTATTTTGAAAAATTGGTGAAGCACAGCGGCGGGTTTAGCTTTTGCTCCAAGAAGTTCTCCGGGCGAAAAACATTCACCCCGTTCATGCCGCCAAACCAAAGCTTCCCTTCTTTGTCTTTGAAAAATGAGGTGTAATTAAATTCGTTGCTCGACAAGCCATCCTCCTCGTAAAAGCTCTGGAAAGTGCCATCGGCTTTGCGATAGCAAGACAAGCCATTGTATGTGCTCGCCCAAATGTTGCCGTTCGCATCGGACAAGATGCCGGTGACATTGTCATCGGACAGGCCCTCCTTTTTTGTAAAAATCCGGATCGTTTTGGTGGCAGGGTCGAAGCAGTTCAGCCCGCCGCCAAAAGTTCCTATCCAAACCAATCCCTGCGCATCCGCATGCAGGACGAGCAAGTGGTTATTGCTCAAAGCGGGTATGCTTTGGGTGGAAAACTGTTGCAGCAATTTCCCCTTGCCGCTGAAGCGGAACAAACCCTCGCTGGCGGTGGCCACCCAAATGGAGCCATCTTCGTTTTCCAAAAAATATTCGGTGGCGGCAGATTTTACTTTAGAGGGAATCGCCGGCGAAAATGGCCGGAGTGTCTCTGTTTGGCGGTGATAAATGGCCAACTGTTCTAAGGTATTTCCAAGCAGAAAATCGCCATTTTTCAACAGAATGAAGGGGTTGGGGCTGAATTTGCCGTCCAATACCGGAATGCCTTTCACCGTAGTACTGCGCAACTCGGACAGGTCAATTTTAATGAGCCTGTCCGTCAGCGCCCAGGCAGCATTTTCCGCCGGGTCATAAACGAAGTGTTTGGCCTGGTCGAGCAATAGACTGTCCGGTCTTTCAATGCCACCAATATTGAGCAAAGAGGAAACCCCGCTTTTTGGATATATGCGATGAAGGCCCAACTGGCCGCCCTCGCAATAGACATACATCCGGCCGGAGGTATCCTCAAACATGCCACGCGTAGTGTTGCCCCAGGCTACCCCTGGCTGCATCAGATAATTTTGAAACAGGTGGGGCTGAATGGGCATCCTCACCAAGCCGTTGTCGGTGGCCACCCAAAGAAGATGGGTGCGGTCTTCGAACAGGTCGTGGATGTTGGAAAATTGCAAAGCCTTGTGCAAAACGGCTGAATAATCCGCCCACCGGCCTTCCGTATCCCACCGCATCAGCCCTGTTTTTGTGGCAAACCAAAGGTTGCCCTGCCGGTCTTCCAATGCGTAATAAGCCAGGCCGGGCATATCGCGGGCAATGACCTGCGTGCGTCTTTCTTCGGGGAAATATTGCCATATCTGGCGAGTGCTTTTGGGCAATACAAAAAGGCGGTTGCGGCTATCCACCATCAATGGGGTAAAAAACATGGTGGTGCCATACCAAACGAAACTGTCTAATTTAACCTCGCTCAACAACCGGCCATCTTGTGTGTAATGCTGTAATCCGCAGGTGCTGGTGCTCCACCATGCGTTGCCGGAGGTATCTATGGCCAGGCTGGTAAATTCCCGCCGCAGGCGAGGCACTGCCGCCACCTCCACAAAATCAGAACCGTTGGCCGTATAGCAGAGATGCTGCTCCTCGCCGGTATCCCAGACCAGCCAGATGGTACCGTTTGCGGCGCGCCTCAGTTGCCAGATTTGGCCGTTGATGCCTGCTTCAGCCGAAAGGTGCTCCACCGAAAAATCAGCAGTATTTACGGCGTAAAGAAGACCATCGGCTACCACCCAAAAGATGGTGTCGTTGACGAAAACAAGGCTATTGTCGAGAATTTCATCGCCAGGGAAAAAGCGCCCTGCCTGCGCATTGCCGGAGAATTGAGTGAAGCGGTATCCATCGTAACGGTTCAGCCCCAACTGCGTGCCGAACCACATCAACCCCTGCCCGTCCTGCCCGATGGCCGTCACATTGCGGAAGCTCAGCCCCTGCTCGGTAGAGAGCGCCGCCGCGGTGGGCACCGGCTGTGCAGGGAGGGTTATGCTGAAAAGCCAGCAGCACGGCATAAGCAACAGCCTCCATCTGATGAGAGCATGGCTGATAAACCCGAAACTTCTGACCGATGTATTCATGTGTAAGTTTTCGCCCTGCCAAATTATCGCATTTCCCGGTAGTGGCAAAAATCCGCCCATCTTCCCGGTAGCGTGTTGAGCCTTTTTCCGGCCCCCTCTGTAAGGAGGAGGAGGAGGAGGCCGCACTTCTAAATCTGTACAAAAAAAGTATCCGTTCAAAAAATTAGGGTAGTTCTTCGAGCGGCAGGATTTTGAACCCTGCCGCTCGAAGGAACCGGGCATTTTGAGAGGATTACCATTTTATGATGGGATACCCAAAAAACCAATTTCTCCATCCCATCAACATGTGATTGCCGGGCACCTCCACCGTCACTATCTTTGGGGCATGAAAACGACTTCACTCGCCATCGTGGAAGACGACGCTATCATCCGGGAAAGCCTGAGTACCTTCCTCGGCGGCGACCCACAATTCGACCTTCAACTTGCGGCTGTTTCTGTCGAAGAGTTCCTTTCCGCCGTTGGCGGCAACCCTATGCTGTCCCCTGCTGTCGTCCTGCTGGATATTCAATTGCCAGGAATGTCAGGCATCGAAGGAATTCCCCACATTAAAAAACTACTGCCCGAAGTAAGCATCATCATGCTCACCACTTTCATTGAAAGCGATAAGATTTTCGCCGCCCTCTGTGCCGGGGCCTGTTCCTATCTTGCCAAAAGTGTGTCACTGCTCAGCATCCGCGACGCCATCATCACAGTGAGCCGGGGCGGCTCCTATATGTCGCCCGGCATCGCTCGCAAGGTGGTGGAGTATTTCACCCCAAAACCCAATAAAATTGACAGCCCACTGACCTCCCGGCAACTCGAGATAGCACAATGCATTGTGGATGGCTTGAGCTATAAATTGGTAGCCGCCCGGCTTGATATCTCCTTAGACACCGTCCGCACCCACATCAAAAACATTTACCAGATTTTGGAGATCAACAGCAAGGGAGAGCTGATCCGAAAATCGTTCAACAGGGAGGTCTAAGCGCAAAGAGAACAGACCACATTGCATTGGGGAAGATTTTGATGAAAGTGACCGGGTGACTCGCAGTCACCCGGTCACTGGCGTCAATAGTCACCATAAGTCTTGTCGTCAATCGCTGGCCGTCCGTCACGGCACTCACCCTGTAAATGCCATTCTTGAACAGGCCGCCATTCAAAACTAATGGCATGCTGTTCTGGCCTTCGGCCAAACGTTTCGGGAATACCGTGCGGCCCAATTGGCTGAAGATGGATAAAACAAAGACACCGGACAACCGGCAAACATTTGCTACCTTTGCCGCTCATTCATTCTTCGCTAAGAGGCTGCATTGCCGGTACAGATTCCCCCGCAGGTACTCCTTCGGGACTATATTGTTCACAGGTTCAACTCAACTTTTTTCATTAGAAACCTTGAACTATTGGAACATGAACCACCGGCAATGCAGCCTCTTTTGCTGTCATTGAACTAACAATTGCAATAACTATGGATTTATTTGAAAAATTCAGAGACCGCGGTCCACTTGGCAAGTTTGCCGACGTGGCCGAAGGGTATTTTATTTTCCCACGCCTCGAAGGCGAATTGGGAAATCGCATGACTTTTAACGGGAAGGAAGTCATTTGCTGGAGCATCAACAATTACTATGGATTAGCCAACCACCCCGAAGTCCGCAAAGTGGACGCACAAGCCTCCAAAGACTGGGGCCTCGCCTACCCCATGGGAGCACGCATGATGAGCGGCGCTACCAAATACCACGACCAACTCGAAGAAGAGCTGGCTGAATTCGTGGGCAAAGAAAAGGCGCTGTTGGTGAACTACGGGTATCAGGGTATTTTCTCCGCCATCGACTGCTTAGTCAGCCGCCATGACGTTATCGTGTACGACGCCGAAGCCCACGCCTGCATTGTGGATGGCGTGCGTCTGCATGCCGGTCAGCGCTTCGCCTTCGAGCACAACAACATCGCCAGCCTCGATAAAAACTTAGAGCGCGCTACCAAAATTGCGGAAAAGACGAATGGCGGCATCCTCGTTATCTCCGAGGGCGTCTTCGGTATGCGGGGCGACCAGGGAAAACTCCGGGAAATAGTTTCCCTCAAAGGAAAATACAACTTCCGCCTGCTCGTGGACGATGCCCACGGCTTCGGCATGCTCGGCCCCACGGGTGCCGGAACCTGCGAAGAGCAGGGCGTAATAGACGATGTGGATATTTACTTTTCCACCTTCGCCAAATCCATGGCCAGCATCGGTGCTTTCTTCGCCGGCGAGCCATACGTGATGAACCACCTCAAGTACAACATGCGCTCGCAGATGTTCGCCAAGAGCGTGCCCATGCCCATCGTCATGGGCGCCCTCAAACGCTTAGAACTCATCCGCACCCTGCCGGAACTCCGCGAACGGCTTTGGGAAAATGTCCATTACCTCCAGAATGGCCTCAAAAAAGCAGGCATGGACATCGGCAACACCAATAGCTGCGTGACGCCTGTTTATATGCACGGTGAAGTAGCCGAGGCTATGGCTCTGGTGCAGGACCTGCGCGACAATTACAGCGTGTTTTGCTCCATCGTGGTCTATCCGGTAGTACCGAAAGGTA
>Ga0210044_10009594_pt1 | contig 11745 bp, 6 predicted proteins | sample CryGey13umfilter_2_FD_183959 | JGI IMG/M metagenome (GOLD analysis project Ga0210044, IMG submission 183959) | Groundwater microbial communities from aquifer in Utah, USA - Crystal Geyser 4/9/14 3 um filter (SPAdes) (version 2) | ecosystem: Environmental > Aquatic > Deep subsurface > Groundwater...
TTCCAAGGTCGGCGAGCGGACCCAAATGCTCGCCCTGCTGGCGCTTGGGAGGGTTCTAAGCGCAGCGGCCCCGAGTCCACCCAAGGTCGGCAGCACTTCGAGCAGCTCGATGCCGGGCATCGTTCGGACGAAGCTCGATTTGGCGGCACGTGTGACGGGGCTGGATTCACGTCACCGGCTCCCTTGGCGCGCCGAGGGACGATTGACCCAGCCGTCTCAGCCTTGCTGGTCGACGCCATGGATGGCTGATGGTTGGGAGGCCTCCAGTCATGAACGAGTTATGGACAGTTATCAACGCCCGCGTTTCGCCAAGAACCCCTGCAAGCCCGCACGAACGCTCGAAACCAGCAAAGAACACCCAGCGAGTTATGAACGAGTTATGAACAGTTATGAACGTTCGGAACCGTCATGAACGCTGACCCAGCAGGTCCCAAACGAGAGGGACAAATCATGAGTGCCCCCACAATCCCAGCTTCGGACCCCGACGCCCCACTCGAGCAGGCCCGAGTCTCGACGATTCGAGTGCCGGCGCGACGATCGCCGAGTTCTCTCCGGAGATGTGGAGCCGTCGCTTCCGTCGCTCTACGAGGTCAGAGCGAAGTGGGAGAGCCGGCGGTGCTGACGCTGCGAGTCCTCTCGGAGCCGGCGCCGCAGCGCACGTGCTACGTCCTCGTCGACATCACCGAACGGGGGGCGTGAGATGAGCACGGCCCGCGCGTTGAGCCAAGAAGCTCGAACAGAACACTTTTGGAAATTCACCCATGAACGCTGAAGAGCTCATCACCCTGCGCGAAGGCTGGGACTTCGAAGCCAAGCTGGCTGGCGGCCACGACGGCCGGGGTGCGCTCCCAGACTCGCTCTGGGAAACCTACAGCGGGATGGCCAACACCGAAATCGTGGGGAGGAGACATGAGTAGCCACAGCCACGTGATCCCTTCCGCCGAGTCACTCACGGTCGAATTCAAGAGTGATCGGGGACCCCTCCATGACAAGGAGCTCATCGAGACCGTCGTTTGTTTGGCCAACACCAGTGGCGGCGTCATCTACTTGGGTGTCGAGGATAACGGAGAAGTGACAGGGCTTCACCCGAAGCACAACAACCCCAACGCCATCGCCGCCCTCGTGGGCAACCGTACGGTCCCGTCGGTTTCCGTGCACGTCGAGCTTATCGAACACGAAGCCATCATTGTCGCCGCGATCCACGTGCCCCAGTCTCCTCGCCTCGTCGCAACCTCCGAGGGCAACATCAAGCGACGTCAGCTCAAGGCAGACGGCACCCCAGAGTGCGTTCCGTTCCTCCCCCACGAGTTCGTGACGCGAGAATCCGATCTGCGCGCCATCGACTATGTTTCCCTGCCTGTTGCCGGTGCGTCACTCTCGGACCTCGACCCTGTCGAGCGCGACAGGTTGAGGCGCATCGCCGAACGCTATGGAGGGGATTCATCGCTCGCCACCCTCGACGACGAAGAGCTCGACGGCGCGTTAGGCCTCGTTCGCAGAGAGGGCACAGAGCGCAGGCCCACCGTGTTGGGCTTGCTCCTCCTGGGCAAAGAGTCTTCGCTTCGTGAGCACCTCCCGACCCACGAGGTCGCGTTCCAGGTGCTCGATGGCGAGCAGGTGCTCGTCAATGAGTTCAAACGGGCCCCCCTGCTCCGTGTCTTTGAATGGCTCGAGTCGCTCTTCGAGGCGCGGTACGTAGAAAAGGAAGTGCAAGTCGGCCTCTTTCGTGTGGGAGTTCCCAACGTTGATCGGCGTTCATTTCGGGAAGCCGTCGCCAACGCGCTCACGCACAGGGACTACACTCGGCTTGGGGCGGTACACCTTCGCTGGGAGCAGGAGCATCTGTCGTTGAGCAACCCCGGAGGTTTCGTCGAGGGTGTCACGCTCAACAACCTGCTGACGGTCGAACCGCGCCCGCGCAACCCCGCACTCGCTGACGTGTTCAAGCGTCTCGGTCTCGTCGAACGCACTGGCCGCGGCGTCGATCTCATCTACCGGGGGTTGCTCAGGTATGGACGCCCTGCTCCAGACTACTCGCGAACGACATCTTCGAGTGTGGTGTTGAGGATGAGCACCGCGGAGCCCGATTTTCAATTCGTTGAGATGGTGGTCGGAGAAGAGAGCCGCTCGCAGGCGCCCTTGCCCATCGACGCCCTGATTGTGCTGGCGCTTTTGCGAAACGAGCGTCGTGTAGATGCTCGTCAAATTGCGGGAGCGATCCAAAAGGACATTGCTGCAGCCAGGAAGACTCTCGAGCATCTTGCTGAACGTGGAATCTTGGAGCGTTTCGGAGCGACGAAGGGTCGCACCTACACTCTGAGCGCGTCAGTTTATCGTGAGAAGGGGCAGGGGAATGCCTACGTTCGACAGGCGGGCTTTGAGGCGATTCGACAAGAGCAAATGGTCCGTAAACTCGTCGAAACCCAAGGCGAGCTGCGACGCAGGGACGTCATGGACCTGTGTCGGATCGGCGGCGTGCAGGCGACAAGACTTCTCCAGCGGCTCGTAGACGAAGGGGTGCTGCTGCGTCTCGGCAAGCAACGCGGGGCCTACTATGTTCTCGGCCCTGAGTTATGATCATCAATGATCATAACTTGTTCATAACTCAACCCGTGATCACTCGATAAGGGCGTTATCATCAGCGAGATCGGAGCTTCAGAATAATCGCCGTCGTGATCATAACTCGGTTCATAACTCATCCGATGCGATGACGTGACTGAAAGCCCTCGGCTCCACAGTCCTTCGTTGAACCGCCTCAACACTCTCCCCATTATGAACAGTGATAAACGCTCAATTCTCGCAAGAACGCCCGCAAGTCCGCATGAACGCTCGAATCCGGTATTGAACGCCCGGCGAGTTATGAACGAGTTATGAACAGTTATGAACGCTCTGGACCGTTATGAACGCTGACCCACCAAGTCCTCTCGGAACCTGCGACGCAACGAACACGCTATGTCCTCGTCGACTTCACCGAACGCGCGGCGTGAGATGAGCACGGCCCGCGCGTTGAGCCAAGAAACCCTGCTGGAACACTTTTGGAAATTCCATGAACGCTGAAGAGCTCCTCACCCTGCGCGAAGGCTGGGACTTCGAAGCCAAGCTGGCCGGCGGCCGCGACGGCCGAGGTGCGCTCCCGGAGTCCCTCTGGGAGACCTACGCCGCCATGGCCAACACCCAGGGCGGGCAGATTCTCTTGGGCGCCAAGGAGCGACGGGACGGCTCGCTCGAGCTGAAGGGAATCCTCGACCTCGACAAGGTCGAACGCGACTTTTGGAACACCGTCCAGAACCCGCAGAAGGTCAGCGCCAACGTGCTCAGCCGAGACCACGTTCGCCGAATCGAGGTCGAGGGGAAGACCCTCCTGCTCATCGAGGTCCCCAAGGCCAGCCGCACCGACCGCCCCGTTCATTTGAACGGCTCCTGGGAGCGCGGCACCTTCCTCCGCGTACACGAAGTGGATCGTCGCGCCGATCGCGAGCGCGCGCGCCGCATGCTCGCCGACAGCATCCGAGACCGCGACAGTGGAGTCCTCGACGACTTCACCCTCGACGACCTCGACGCAGACAGCATCAGGCGTTACCGCGAGTACTTCGCCGTCCGACGACCGGACCACACGTTCATCGACAAGAACGACGAGGACTTCCTCGTCGCCATCGAAGCGGCGAAGCGTCCCCGCGGAGGCGACGGCGTGGCTCGACCCACGTGGGCGGGGCTCTGGATGTTGGGCGACGAGGCGTCGATCCGCGAGCTGTTGCCGCCGTGGCACCTGAGCTTCAAGGAGCTGCCCGACGACCCTCGCGACCCTCGCCGATGGCTCGACCGAGTTCACCCCGATGGCATGTGGAACGCCAACCTCTTCGAATTCTATCTGCGCGCCATCCGCAAGCTCCACGACGGCCTGAAGGTACCGTTCGCGTTGGAGCAGGGACAGTTTCGCGTCGACGAGACCCCGGTCCACGATGCCGTGCGCGAGGGGCTCGTCAACATGCTCGTTCATGCCGATTACCAAGGGACGACCGGGCTGAGAGCCATCAAAGGGCGTTTCGGCTTCGAGTTCATCAACCCTGGTCTCTTACTGGTGCCTGCGGAGCAAGTCTGGCGAGGCGGAGTGAGCGAGCCACGCAACCCCGCGCTCCAGAGACTCTTCGGCTTCCTGCGTCTCGGGGAACGGGAGGGCTCGGGAGGTCCGACCATGCGGCGTGTATGGCAAGACCAACACTGGAGGGCGCCTCGCCTTCAGGAAGACCTCGAAAACAACGAGACCCATCTCGTGCTCCCGACGGAGAGCTTGCTCCCGACACAAGCAGTCGAGGCGTTGGAGGAGAGCTGGGGCGACGATTTTCGACTGCAAGGCGAGCTGGGGCGCACGATCTTGGTGACGGCCCAGGCCGAAGGCAGTGTGAATCATGCCCGGATGCGCGAGCTGAGCGATGCCCACCCCCACGACCTGACGATGAAGTTCCAGGAGTTGGTGCGCAACGGCATGCTCGAGTCGCAGGGACGGACCCGCGGGACGTTCTACACGACGTGTTTGCCGTCTAATGACGTAAGCTCCAAGCCTAATGCAGCAACCTCAGAACCAAACGATGCAAGCTCAGGCGCTAACGATGCAAGCTCGGGCGCTAACGATGCAAGCTCGGGCGCTAACGATGCAAGCTCGGGCGCTAACGATATAAGCTCCGAGGCTAACGATATAAGCTCCGCGCCTAACGATATAAGCTCGGAGCAACGTCGTGTGCTCAATCACGTACGTAGTTCACAGCGCATCACTCCTACCGTGATGGACGAGGCGATCCTAGCGATCTGCCAGCACCGATGGTGCACAGCGGAAGAGATTGGAGCTGCTGTGCAACGGAAGGTGATTACGCTCAGAACTCGATATCTTCCCCGTCTCGTGGAGGAAGGGCGTCTGCAGTTGCGCTATCCCAACGCGCCGCGTCACCCACATCAGGCCTACCGCGCCCAGTCAACAAAAGAATCGGAGCCCTCGACATGACCCCCAGCCCCGAGCTCACCCAAGTCGAGCAGCCCTTCATCGACCAGCTCGTCTCCATGGGCTGGAAGCACGTCACCGGCTCGCTCGACCACCCCGACGTGACCGGCCGCGAGTCGTTCCGCGAGGTCCTGCTCTTGAGCGACCTGCGCGAGGCGCTGCGCCGCATCAACCGCGATCCCCAAGGCCAACCCTGGCTCGACGAGGGCCGCCTTACCCAGGCCGTCTCAGCCCTGCAGCGGCTGGGCGCCACCAAGCTCATGGAGGCCAACCAGAAGACTACCGAGCTGCTCATCAAGGGCACCGTGGTCGACGGGGTCGACGGCTGGGACCAAGGCCGCGGCCGGCGCGTCCACTACATCGACTGGAAGACCCCCGAGAACAACACTTTCCGGGTCATCAACCAGTTCCGCGTCGACGAGCCAGGCGGCCAGTCGCACCAGTTCATCGCCCCCGACCTGGTCCTCTTCATCAACGGCCTGCCCCTCGTCGTGGTCGAGTGCAAGCGCCGCGACATCCCAGGCCCCACCGCCATCCCGGCGGCCATTGGGCAGCTCCAGCGTTACGCCAATCAGCGCCACTGGGTCGACGCCAGCGAAGGCAACGAAAAACTGTTTCACACCAGCCAGTTCGTGGTCGCAACGAACTATGACGCCGCCCGCGTCGGCACTTTTTCGTCCGAGTCGGTCCACTTCTTGGAGTGGAAGGACACCAGCCCCGTCCCCACGGCCGAGGTCGTCGCCTCCTTCAACCAGCCCGACAAGAAGACCCTCTCGTCCCAAGAGACGCTGGTCGCCGGGATGCTGCGACCCGCCCACCTGCTGGACATCGTGCGTCACTTCACCCTGTTCATGCCGCTCCCCGGCGCCGGCAAGCTCATCAAGCTCGTCTGCCGCTATCAGCAGTTCCGCGCCGTGCAGCGCGCCGTGCAGCGGCTGCTGGCCGGCAAGACCCGACTGCAGGACGGCGAGTACGACCGGCGAGGCGGCATCATCTGGCACACCCAGGGGTCGGGGAAAAGCCTCACCATGGTCTTCCTGGTCCGCGCCATGCGCTCGCACCCCGAGCTGCGCCGCTTCAAGGTCGTCGTCGTCACCGACCGCAAAGACCTCCAAAAGCAGCTCGCCGACACCGCCGCCCTCACCGACGAGCCGGTCAGCGTGGCGCGCCGAACCGCAGCGCTCACCAAGCTCCTGGCCGAGCCCGGCGCCGGCCTGGTCTTCGCCATGATCCAAAAACTGCGCGACCCCGACAGCGCCTCCGACGACGACGTCGAAACCGACGACGACGAAGATGCCCTCTCCGAGGTCGAGGCGAGCGAGGATTTGGGCGAGCTGAACACCAGCGAAGACATCCTAGTGCTGGTCGACGAGGCGCATCGCAGTCATGGCAGCGCCTTGCATGGGAACTTGTTGAAAGCGCTGCCGAACTGCGCCCGGATTGGCTTCACCGGCACCCCCATCATCATGGGCGCCAAGAAGCGCACCCACGAAATCTTCGGCGCGTTCATCGACCGATACACCATCAAGCAGTCCGAGGAGGATGGGGCCACGGTGCCGATCCTCTACGAGGGCCGGACCGCCGAGGGCGCGGTCAAGGACAAACGCGACCTGGACCAGCTCTTCGACGACATGCTGGCCGACCGAACCCCCGCCGAATTGGAGGCGATCAAGAAAAAGTACGCCACCAAAGGGCACGTCATGGAGGCCCCGGCCCTCATCGCGGAGAAAGCTCGGGACATGCTCCGGCACTACGTCTCGTGCGTCATGCCCAACGGCTTCAAGGCGCAAGTGGTGGCGGTCAGTCGCCACGCCACGATTCGCTACGCCAAGGCGTTCGAGGAGGCTCGCGACGCGCTGGTCGCCGAGCTCGAGGTGTTCGACGGCAAGCTGACCGTCGACATCGAGGCGGTGAGCCTCGAAGGGGGGACGGAGTTTCTCGCCGGGGCTCGGCCGTATCTGGACACAATCCGGCGACTTGAGTTTGCGCCCATCATCTCGGGCAGCCACAACGATGACGGCGACTGGCTGCAGTGGACCGAGCGCGGCAAGCTCGACGCTCGCATCGCCCGCTTCAAAAAACCTCTCCCGTTGCCCAACGACCCCCACTTCGATGACCCCGAGAAGCGCGACCCGCTCGCCTTCCTCATCGTCAAGTCCATGCTGTTGACCGGCTTTGACGCCCCTGTCGAGCAGGTCATCTACCTGGACCGACACATCAAGCAGGCCGAGCTGCTGCAGGCCATCGCCCGCGTGAACCGCACCAATGGCGAGCGGAAGAACGCTGGGTTCGTGGTCGACTACTTCGGTGTCGCCCGTCACCTCGAGGAGGCCCTGGCGGCCTACAGCACGGACGATATCCAGGGCGCCCTACAGAGCCTCAAAGACGAGCTCCCCAAGCTGCGTGACCAGCACCGGCGGACAATGGATGTCTTTGTGACCCGTGGCCTCGAGGACCTCTCCGACGAGGAGCGCTGCGTCGAGCTGTTGCGCGACGAGAAGGTGCGGGCCGAGTTCACGGTGAAGCTCAAGCAATTCTTGACCACCTTGGACCTGGTGTTGCCGCGCCCCGAGGCGCTGCCCTTCGTAAACGACGCCCGCAAGCTGGGAAGCATCCAGACCAAAGCCAGCCGGCGCTATCGCGATGAGGAGCCCACCATCGGCGAAGATGTGGGCGCGAAGGTCCGCAGACTCATCGACGAGCATGTGCTCTCTCTGGGCATCGACCCCAAGATCCCGCCCGTCAACATCACCGACGCCGACTTCGACGCCCAGGTCGACAAATGCCGGTCACCCCGGGCCAAAGCCAGCGAGATGGAGCACGCGCTGCGCTACCACCTCCGCCAGAAGAAGGACGAAGACCCCGAGTTCTTCGAAAAACTGAGCGACAAGCTGAAGTCCATCCTGACCGAGATGGAAGACCAGTGGGAAAAAATGGTCGAGGCGCTGCAGAAGCTGGTCGACGAGGCGCGCACGGGCCGCAAGGGCGACGAGACCGGCCTCGATCCAGAAACCCAGGCACCGTTCTTCGGGCTCCTGAAGGCGGAGGCGGAGGGCGAGTTGGAGGAGCCCAGGAAGGGGAAGTTCGTGCGGTTGACCGTCGAGCTGGTCGAGCACGTCAAGCAAGAGCTGGGTCTGGTGAACTTTTGGGCCAACGCTCACGCGCAGGAGGTCTTGCGCAAGTGGATGGTGCAGTTCCTCGACGGGGGGAACGGCGAGGGGCTGGATGTGGTGGACTATGGGAAGCTGGAGCCTATGGCGGACCGGTTGATGGAGCTCGCCAAGGCGAACCATTATCGGTTGGTGCGCTGACATGGCCGAGACCCTCGACCTCGAGGCGGTGCGCCTCGAACTCGACGACCTGACCTTCGAGGTCCGCCGCAGCCCGCGCCGCAAGACCCTCGAAGTCATTGTGGACCGTGGCGGTGAGCTGATCCTCGCCGTCCCGACGTCCACCGACGACGCGGCCATCGCCGAGTTCGTACGTGAGCGCCGTTTCTGGCTTTTCTCCAAGCTCGCCGAGAAGGAGCTGCACCAGCAGCCCCCGCCCAGTCGAGAGTTCGTGACCGGCGAAGGGTTCATGTACTTGGGCAAGAGCTACCGGTTGCTGCTGGTCGAGCGTCAGGGCTCACCGCTCATTCTGCACGCGGGCCGCTTCCGGCTGATTCGCAGCGAGGCCGAGCGAGGTCGCGAGCACTTCATCCAGTGGTACTCGGCCCACGCCAAGGTCTGGCTGAAGAGCAGGCTCAAAGACTGGACGGTCCGGCTCGACGCGAAGCCCAAGGACCTCAAGCTCCGCGACCTTGGCTACCGTTGGGGGTCATGCACTCAGGGTGGCACGCTGAACTTCCACTGGGCGGTGATCCTGCTGCCAGCGAACGTCGTGGACTACGTGATCGTTCACGAGCTGGCGCACCTGCACGAGCCCAACCATACGCCGGAGTTTTGGGGGCGAGTGGAGCGGGCGATGCCGGACTATGAGCAGCGGAAGCTGTGGTTGGCGGAGCGGGGTGGGGAGTATGTGGTGTTGTGAGCAAGCACTCAGTCGCTCGAGACAGCGCGTGATGCCCCTCGAGGACCGCAGCCAACCCCTTCAGCGGTGACAGCCAATCCCTTCAGCGGTGACAGCCAATCCCTTCAGCGGTGACAGCCAACCCCTTCAGCGGTGACAGCCAACCCCTTCAGCGGTGAAGGCCAACCCCTTCAGCGGTGACAGCCAATCCCTTCAGCGGTGAAAGCCAACCCCTTCAGCGGTGAAGGCCAACCCCTTCAGCGGTGACAGCCAACCCCTTCAGCGGTGACAGCCATACCCTTCAGCGGTGACAACGGTATTGCGCCCTCTCTCCCGCGCGGTGACAACGCGGCATCGACGGGTGACAACGCGCTCCGAAGGGTGACATCAAAGCCGCAGCCCAACGTGGCCCACTGCAACTCTCCATGCCGTTGCCCTGGCTGGTCGGGGGGGGGCCGACGCCCAGGATCAACGCAGTCTGTATCGCGACGGAGAGCGGAACCTGGGCATCCGCCCTGAAGGGGCGGCCTCGGAAGTAGCCCAGTGCGGAGCGCTGGGTCGCGCGTTCGCGCGCCCGAACCCACGACGTGGAACCGCGTTCGCGCGCCCGAACCCACGACGTGGAACCGCAGGCGAGCGACGCAACGGAGAGCGTGAGCGGTGGGGATCCCCCCCCGACAAGCCTCAACGGAAGCACTCCCTTCGCCGCCGCTGGGACCCAACAACGCTCGCTCTCGTCGAGCGTCAGCTGCCCATCGAAGAAACGATGCCGTGTCCTCGCCCGATTTCTAGGAACCGTTGCTCACCGTCGTTCGAAACAGTATCCAGATGAATCTGGGAGTGAGGAAAGTGCGTTCACACGCCAATTGCATGGCGATTCAGGGATGTATTCATGGCACGAAGCCGACTTCGCGAGACCCTTCGACAGCGTCTGGTGTCCACTTGGCCCGGCGCCTACTGGCGTTACTACGAGTGGAAGCGCGGGCTCGCCGAACCCGAAATGCGACTGCTCCCCGAGCTGTGCCGCAAGGACGAAGACGCGGTCGACGTCGGAGCCAACCTCGGTCTCTACACGTTCGGCCTGAGCCAGCACGCTCGCTCGGTCAACGCCTTCGAGCCGATCCCCGAGCTGGCCGAGCAGCTGCGGCGCGGCTATCGCGCCAAGCGCGACACGGTGCACATCCACGAGTGTGGGCTCTCGGACCGCTCCGGCAGCGCGACCCTGAAGTTGCCCGTCGAGCGTCGCCGTTTTGGCTACGCGACGATCGAAGCCGAGAACGATCTCACGAGCAAAGCCGAGCTCAGCGGGGGCGTTCGCTCGCTGTCCATCGCCATCAAGACCCTCGACGAGTTCGAGCTCGGCCAGGTGGGCGTGGTCAAGATCGACGTCGAGGGCCACGAGCTCGCCGTGCTCCAAGGCGCCAAAGCGTTGATTGAGCGCTGCAAACCCACCTTCATCATCGAGGTCGAGGAGCGACACAAAGCGGGTTCGGTCCTGGGCGTGGAGCGCTTCCTCGGCGAGCGGGGGTACTCGGCGTTCTTCATGCGCGAGGGCAAGCTGCAGTCCTTCGCGGGGTTCGATTTGACGCGCAACCAAGACGAAGCGCGTCCGGCGGACTACATTCGCAACTTTGTTTTCCTGCCCCCAACGCACCTCGAGCGGGTGGGCGCGTTTCTGTCGTGATGGGCTCGCCCGATTCCCAAGTCCAGAGGCGAGGCCAAGAAGAGACCGCCCAGAGCCTCCTTACCTGTTTCTCGGGGGAGGGCGAGGGGGTTAGGGCCAAGAACGACAAAAGCCCAGTGATTGACTGGGCTTTCGACGTAAGCGGGATACGGGATTCGGACCCGCGACCTCGAGCTTGGGAAAATAACCTTCGCAACGCTCGGCAATGAAAATCAACAACTTAGACGTCCCCCAGAGGCTCAAAAGTCCCCTGCTGTTGCATCAGGTTGTACTTTTGGTTGTCCCTCGACCCCTCGGAGTACAACCTTTTGAGTCGGAACCGGAAGTGTAGATCAGGCGCGGAAATCGAAGTTTTGAGAGCGTGACCCGAATGGGTAGCGGTCGCAGGTTCGGTTCTGCGCGGAGACTCGGGAGCACTTTGGCTGGGCACGCAGCGCTCGCAAGCGCTGGCGTGACATCATCATCCATTCGAGAGAGATCTAGGAAGACAGGCTACCGGACTGTTACGTCGCACAACTGACCATCCGCAGACGAGGTTTTAGAGGTACTGGCGTGGTGCGGGTTTCGGGTGCCACAGCCCTATCGTGGTGAGTAGCCGCAAGTTGCCGCGTCAACCGAGAGAAAGTGGTAGTGCCACTCCAACTCACCTGGGTCGTTGCGGGCTTCTTTCAGGGCCACCAGAATGTTCCCCTCAGAAGGGTAAACCCAGGCTTGAAGTGCCAGGTTGGTGTCCAGAAGCACTGACTTGCCAGACTAGCACTTTGTAACGAGTTGGAAATACTCATCCCCATCATCGACTGCCTTTAGAACTTCGAGCGACTCTCCCTCAGGGCCAATGCTGAATAACTCTGATGGCACGACAGGTTCTGCCTTGGTGGACAGGGCAACGTATCCTGCCGCCGCGAGCTGCCCATTGACGGCATCCAGTGGGACTAGAGCATGATCGTGCTCCAGCACGGTCTTGCCACCCTTCGTCAGATTCTCATCGAGAACCCACAGCTCTTCAGTCCGTCCAATCGACACCAGCTCGACAGCCACGGTGACCTCCCATCCGAGT
>Ga0210044_10009600_pt1 | contig 11741 bp, 4 predicted proteins | sample CryGey13umfilter_2_FD_183959 | JGI IMG/M metagenome (GOLD analysis project Ga0210044, IMG submission 183959) | Groundwater microbial communities from aquifer in Utah, USA - Crystal Geyser 4/9/14 3 um filter (SPAdes) (version 2) | ecosystem: Environmental > Aquatic > Deep subsurface > Groundwater...
CGTAAACAATCTTACTAAAGCTACAATTGGGAATGATTTGGAATTAGTCGGGTCGCATACTGCAATAGCCGGTCCCGATGTTTCAAATGGTGCTGTTACTATTGGTCCGGGCAGTCATTATAAAATAACGCACGGAATTACTCCTGGTGAAGGGCAAACAAAAGTAAACCAATTTTCACTGCAGCTTGATGTTCGTGTTGCTGATATTTCATTCTGGCATTCTTTATTTCAGACTTCTGTTGATAACTCAACCGACGGAGATTGTTTTTTTAACGCTTCCGGAAATTTGGGCGTAAAAGCAACTGGTTATACACCTTATTCTATTTCAGCAAACGAATGGTACAGAATAGTTATTTCGGTTGTAAATGGGCAATTCTATAAATATTATATTGATGGAAGACTTGCACTTGAAGGAGCAATTCAACCGGTAGATGACCGTTTCTCATTGGACAATATTCTTTTGATTTTCGCTGATGAGGATGGAGAAGATAATAATATTGATTGTGCAGAATTAGCAATCTGGGATGTAGCTTTATCTGCAAGTAACGTTTTTGAATTAGGCGGATTTGGACACAATATTATTTCAGATCCAATGACACCGGATGGATTATGGAAATTTGATAATGCTTCTAATTTATCAGAATCAGTTTATGGAAAAGACTTGACGCTGGTTGGAACTGCCTCTTCTGTTGATGGACCATCGGCATTGAATAAAGCTATAAAAATTGATCTCGGAAGTTATTTCGTTTGTCAGCATGGAATCAGTCCGAATCTTGGCGGTACAAAAGTAAATGATTATTCAATGAAGTTTGATTTCAGAATTACAGAATTAGGTAAGTGGAGAACTTTTATTCAGTTGACACCAGCCAATTCTGATGACGGTGATTGTTTTATTAATCCGGATGGTGCGATTGGAACTCAGGCTACAGGATATGGTGGTTATAAACTTATTCCAAATGAATGGTACAGATTGGTTATGTCGGTGAAAAACGGAAGTCATTACAGATTATATCTTGACGGACAGTTGTTACTCGAAGGAAATGTTCAGACTATAGACGGAAGATTTTCTTTGGAAGATACATTCCTTCTCTTTGGTGATAATGATGGAGATGACGGAGATATTGAAGTAGCCGAGGTCGCAATTTGGGGACGTTCGCTCTCCGAAACAGAATCAACAAATTTGGGTGGTTTTGGTCATAATCTTTCCGGTGGGGAGGTTACCAAAGAACTTGTGGGTAACTGGAAATTTGACAATGTTTTCGATCCGCTTGCAGCAAGTGTTGGAAAACCTCTTGAACTTGTTGGTGTCCATAGTTCACTTGACGGACCGACGGCAGAAAATTTTGCTGCAAGAATTGGCAGTGGTAATTATTATGTCATGCATCATGGAATCAAACCGAATGGTGGCGGTTCGAATGTAAATAAATATTCAATCGGGTTTGATTTCAGAGTTCAGTCACTTGCTAACTGGCACAGCTTTTTCCAAACAGGAACTGGAAATGATAATGATGCAGATTGTTTTATTGCCACAAATGGTCGAATAGGTTTATCTGCAACCGGTTATTCACCATTTGCAATTTCAGAAAATGAATGGTACAGAATGATTGTTTCAGTAGAAAACGGAACGTCATATAAAATTTATCTCGAAGGTGTTTTGATACTTGACGGTTCCATTCAGTCTGTTGATGGCAGATTTGGGTTGGATTCAACTCTTCTGGTATTTGCTGATAATGATGGAGAAGATGATGAAATTGACTGCGCTGAATTATTTATGTGGAATTATGCATTAAGTGATTCAGAGGCTGCTGTTCTTGGAGGTTACGGTCACGTAGTCGGCGTTGAAAATGAAGACAGAAATCAATTGCCAAAGTCATTCGAGTTATCACAAAATTATCCTAATCCGTTTAATCCTGAAACCAAGATTAATTATGCACTTCCAAAATCGGGACTTGTTTCCATCAAGGTTTATGATATACTTGGTAAAGAAATAGCGACACTTCAGGATGGTATGCAGGAATCAGGTTATTATTCAGTAAAGTTTGACGGGAGTAACATTGCTTCCGGAATTTATTTTTACAGAATTGTCAGCGGAAATTTTACAGCTACAAAAAAATTAATCCTCCTTAAGTAATCCGTTATTGTTAAACCTCTTTCGAAAGGAAGAGGTTTTTTTTTGTTCTGTTAATATTTTTTACAAAAAACAGGAGTTTATTGTTAATGCAAAAAAAAATATTCCCCTTTATAATTTTGTTTTTATTATTCAATGATATTTTTTCACAATTGCCGTCTCCAAAGGGTTTATGGAAATTCGACGATGTAAACAATCCTATAAAAGCTGAAACCGGCAATGATCTTGAGTTGGTCGGAACTCATCAATTTGTCACTGGACCATCAGAATCTAATAATGCAGTTGAAATTGGTGTTGGTAGTTATTATAAAATGCAGCACGGCATTCAGCCATCTCTTGGAAATTTTGTGAATGAATATTCATTGCAGATTGACTTTATGATTCCTTCTTATTCGAATTGGCATTGTTTTTTTCAGACGAATCCGGCAAATAATAATGATGGCGACTGTTTCATTAATACGAGTGGAAAGATTGGTGTTGGTGCGACAGGATATTCTTATTATTCTCTCAGACCAAATGAATGGTACAGACTTGTGATAAGTGTAAAAAATGGTTCTCAATTTAAATATTATCTTGACGGGCAGCTTTTGTTGAATGCTACTCCTCAGGATATTGACGGAAGATTTTCACTCGATCCGACTTTGCTTATGTTTGCTGATGAAGACGGGGAAGATGGCGTTATCAAATGCGCAGAATTGGCAATCTGGGATAAGGCTTTATCAAATTCAGAAGTCACTTCTCTTGGTGGTTTTGGACATCAGATTATTGCTCCTCCCACAAGGCAGTTAGTACTTGTTCCGTATTTGCAGGAACCGACTATGAATTCAGTTTATATTTGTTGGCATGACACACTTTCAACATTTACGAAGGTTGAATATGGAACTACTTCTGCACTCGGTCAGATAGCAACCGGCTCAAGTGAAATTATTAAGACTTCTTACCGTTGGCATTCAGTGAAATTATCAGGACTTCAGCCGAATACAGAATATTATTACAAAGCAATCAGCGGCAGTGGTTCTTCTGAGATATACTCATTCAAGACTTTTCCTGATAACAGTTATAAAGGTAAAATTAGATTTTTATTGTTAAGTGATACTCACAGTTCAGATACAACTATGGCTGTAAAAGTGATTAAAGAAGCAAAGGAAAAAATGCAGCAACTCTACGGAAACGATATTCAGAATCAGATAAATTTTGTTCTTCATTCGGGTGATTTGGTCGTTGACGGAAGTAATATTATTCAGTGGACTGATCAGTATTTTGCACCGATGTCCCCGATTTCTCCAAACATTCCTTTTATGACAATTACCGGAAATCATGAAGGAGAACATGAAAACTATTATAAATATATGCACTATGATGATGTTTCACCTTTCCCGGCCGCAAATGAAAAATTCTGGTCATTCAGAATTGCAAATACGTTAGTTATCGGATTGAATTCCAATGCAATTTCTTCAATCGGAGTTTTACAAAAAACATGGTTGGAACAAATTATTCTTCCGCAGGCTGAAGCTGATTCAACTATTGACTTTGTTTTTGTAATCTCTCATCATTTTGCAATTACAGAATTGTGGGGTGAAGGGATGACTTTCGAAGTTGAAAGACCTACGTATATCAGAGATCAGATTTATCCTGTTCTGAAAAAATATTCTAAAGTTGTTCAGCATTCTTATGGACATACACATGGATTTGAAAGAGGCACGATTGAATCAAATGCTACAAATTCCCGCGGTGATTTCAGGATTGTCTGCGGCGGTGGCGGAGGCGGTGCAACCGACAGATGGGGAGTTTATAAAAATACTGATTTCCCAAATATTTATATTGCTTTTGATAATTATTTTTTCCAGCTAATTGAAATTGATGTTGCAAATAAAATTTTTGAATCATCAATGTACAGTTTGGGAAATTCAAGCAAAATCAGAAATACCGAACTGATGGATAAATGGTATAAAAAAGTCAAACAGAATCCACCGGCTGATCCGATTAGCAGTTCACCAACAATAGATACAAGCAAAATCACTTTTCAAACATCTGAAATCAGCGGTGACTCATTAATGTCAGTAAAAATTCAGGTTGCAGACAATGAAAATTTTACTTTTGCAATAATAGATACAGTAATTCATTGGAAAAATGTTTATGGTGTTGATGAAAATTATAATCCGGTTGATTTGAATAAAGGATTGGATTTAACAAAATTGTCTTTTGATAGAAAAAGATTTGAATCAGGCAAAAGCTATTTTTACAGGGTCAAATACCGTGATCACAATCTGAAATGGTCAAACTGGTCAAATATTACTTCATTCGATCTTGTGACAAATGTTTCAGATACAACTGTTCCGTATGATTTTCAGCTCCTCCAAAATTACCCAAATCCTTTCAATCCGAGTACAACAATTAGTTTTACAATTCCCAGTAGCACAGAATACTATTCTGTGCTACAAAATGTTACTCTAAAAGTTTATGACATTCTCGGTCGTGAAGTAGCAACTTTAGTAAATGAAAATAAACAACCAGGATTTTATCATTATACATTTTCCACTTTGCATTATACATTGCCTTCCGGAGTTTATTTTTACACATTGAAATCGGGTCAATTTTCCGAAACGAAGAAGATGATCCTCCTACGCTAAAGTTTAAATATAGGTTAGCTTCGGAGGACAAGTCCTGATGAAATAATCGAATATAAAATAAAGATTCAGAAAACCTTGGACTGTTTAATTACAAAACACAAATGAAAGGATTTTTCTTCCCAATGATTAAAAATATAAAAAAATTTTACTTCGTATTTATTCTAATACTTTTTACAACCGATATTTTTCCGCAACCAATAAGGATAATTACTTTTAATATACGGCTTGATATTCCCGCTGACGGAAGTAATGCATGGACAAACCGGAAGGAAAATCTTGTCAGTATGATCAGATTTCATAAGGCAGATATTATCGGGCTGCAGGAAGCTCAGAGACATCAGATTGAATTTATTCAAAAATCTCTGCCTGAATTTTCTTGGTTTGGAGTTGGGCGTGATGATGGGAAGGAAAAAGGTGAATTCACTGCAATATTTTATCGCAGAAACCGATTTGATACTTTAGAGACATCAACATTTTGGCTTTCAGAAACCCCTGATCATCCCGGTTTAGGTTGGGATGCTGCATATCAGCGAATTGCCACTTTTGGAAAATTCAGAGATAATTTATCAAAAAAAGTCTTTTATTTATTCAATACTCATTTAGATAATGAAGGTGAAATTGCAAGGCTGGAAAGTGCAAAATTAATAAAGAAAAAAATGCAGAAAATTTGCAAAAATGTCCCTGTAATATTGACAGGGGATTTAAATTCTTCACCAGATTCGGAACCATATCAACAGATAATTTCTGAAGAACAAAGTGATTCTGTAACACAGCTTTTTGATGCACGCAGTATTTCACAAACCCCGCCGCATGGTCCAACAGGGACTTTTACTGGTTTTGATATTCTGGCAAAACCAAAATTTCCAATTGATTTTATTTTTGTCTCAAAAGGGATTTCTGTTCTCTCTCATGGTACTTTATCAGATTCTTTTGATGGTTATTTACCCTCGGATCACTATCCTGTTTTAGTTGAAATTGTTTCTGATTTTTAAATTATTGAAAGAATAATCACTTAATCAGTCTAATTTCTCAAGGCTGTATAATCAATATTTGTTTTAATCATTTTTATTCTTTTTTTTAAGCACTTTTTAGAAAAATAGTTTCTTCAGTTAAAGTTAGAAGACCTTCCATCATTAACCAGAATTTCTTTTGTTATTAATTTAATAAGTAATTACTTATCAAATTAATAAGTACTATAAAGATTGAGTTCAATAGCAAACTAAAAACGCAATTATTTTCCTCTTTTTTGTCGGTATCATTTTTGCTTATATTATCCCTGTAATAAAAGAAGTATTAATCAAAATTTATTTTAACCTGTTTTAATTGGATTAGTTTTTTTAGTCTTAATCATGAAATGTGGTTCTAATAAAACCAAAATAAAAAATATTCTGTCACAAATTAAATAACTAATTAACAGAATGGATTACATAACTAACAATAACCCTAAACCATATAGGAGGAACTATATGAAGAAATTATTATCAATTTCTTTAGTGTTTTTATTATCGGGTTGGATGTTCGGTCAAAGTCAAATGATCAACAACTTTGATGCTGCAAGCCCAGATACAAATTACTGGTCATATTTCCCTGAACACGGGGGACAACATTACCAAACTAACTACAGTGCTTCAGATGAGCACGGATTTATACACATTACTCATATTGGTTCACCCGTTGCTGAAGGTGCCGGTGCAATGCAAATGGAATATAGCGTACACAACACAGAATCATGGGGTGGTTACACAAAATTAGAGCATTGGAATCCTGATTCAAATGCAGTTTATGATTTTTCGAAATATGATACTCTGGCTTTGTGGTACTATAATTCTGTTCCGCAGACTATTCCTGGAAGAGTCCATTTTAGAGTATGTTTACATGACGTATCTGATTCACCTAATGGTTATAAAACTTATACTGGTAATGAAGTAGAGTATTATTATTCATTTCACTATGTTCTTGATGACAGTACAGTAGGTTGGCATCAAATTAAAATCCCGATGGTTAGCAATGCAAGCTGGGATGGAAATGGTTTTAATCTCACTGGATGGGCTGGAATTGGAGGTAATTCAACTCTTGACTTAGACAAAATCAAAGGTTTCTCTTTTGAATTTTCTATTAATGGCGGTGGCGAAGGTGACTTTGTGACAGGTACTGTTATTCTTGACAAAATGGAACTTCGCGGTATAGCTCCTGACCCGTTCGTAATTTTCAATGGAAAAGTTGTTAACAACGCAATGAGTCAGTTTGCATGGGGACAATCAAACTTAGAATTAGTTTCTGGTTCTGCTGAAAATCCTAAATTGGATGCTTTGGTATGGACACAAGGTGATGAATGGGGAAATGGCTGGAGCGGAGCCGGATGGAATGTTAATCCTGCTCGTGATATTCAATATCGTTGGCCTTTGGACAGCTTAAATTTGAAGATGAAAGTTGATGAAGGAACAAATAATCCAATTCACCTTCAGTTTGAAAGCGGTGCAGACGGAAAAGTATTTTATTTATTAGATGTTATAGCTGACAATCAATGGCATGAATATAAAGTGCCATTGTCAAGTTTTGAAAACGGTGATGGTACTACCAATTTCAATCCTGCTTCAATTTCAGTATTCCAGTTTATGGGACATGGCAATGCCATTGCAGGAAAGAAATTAACTTTTGAACACATTTGGACCGGCAGTCCTGTTTTTGACGTAATTAATCCTGAAAAACCGGCTCTTGTTTCTGCGGTTCCCGGAACATTTTCGAACTTAGTTACCTGGGTTGATGTACCTAGTGAAAGCAAGGAAACTTATGATGTTTATTACAGTTTTAATCCAATTACAGATGTTACAGCACCTGGTGTTGAAATTGTTCAAGCTAATGTAGCTGAAGGAAATCAGGTTGCAGAACATGTATTAATGTCTCCGCAGACTGATCAGAGTTTGACTTATTATTATGCAGTTGTATGCAAAGATGCTGCAGGAAATTTAAGTGAAATATCACCAGCTGATGCACCTGTTACTAACACTGCAAAAGGTGTAACAACCATTAACCCTACAGCTCCAGCTAATTTTGCTGCTGACGGTGATTTGAGTGAATGGAATGGTATTGCTCCTTTCAGAATGTTCCCATCCGATAACTCAGGTTCTGTTGTAACTAACACAAAAATTGATGGTGATGCTGATCTTTCAGTGAATGCTTACCTTGCAATGGATTCAGAAAATCTCTATGTTGCTTTTGATGTTGAAGATGATATTATTTCAAGTGACTCTACAATTGCATCATATTTAAGAGACGCGCCTGATTTGTTTATTGGTTTATATGATTGGCATGGCCCATCTCATATCAGCCCAAAACGCGGTGCTGAGCCAGATTACCAAATCAGATTTAATCAGACAACTGCAATAGTTGGTGATACTAAATTAGCAACAAATGGAGATGTTAATTATATCTGGAAAGAGAAATTTCCTACAGGTTACACAGTTGAAGCTAAATTACCATTTGCTCAGATTGCAGGTGTTGCTACTCCTGATGATGAAGTATTTGTACCTGTTGTCGGAAAGAGAATCAAAATTGATTTCTCGATTAATGACGCAGATGCAACCGGCTCACGTGAAGGTATCATGACTTATTCACCGATAAATGAAGACATGTCATGGGCAGATGTCTGGAGATGGACATATACATGGATTGGCGACAAGATGACAGGAGTAGAAGGAACGGAAAATCTTCCTACAGCTTTTGATTTATCGCAGAACTATCCGAATCCGTTTAACCCTACAACACAAATCAGATATTCTGTAAAAGACAGAGCAAATGTGTCCATTAAAATATTTAACACACTGGGCCAGCAAGTAGCTGAATTAGTAAATGAAACAAAGAATGCAGGCGTTTATACAGTTAATTTTAACGCTTCAAATCTTTCTTCAGGTGTTTATATTTATCAAATGAATGCAGGCTCATTCTCAGCAGCTAAAAAATTAATGTTATTGAAATAATCATAGTTCCAAAGGGTGCAGTTGAAGCTGCACCCTTTTTTTTTGTATTAATTAATAAATCTTGAGAAAAAAATGAAATTTAAAATTAAGTGGAACATCTTTAATAAGATATTGGTGCTCATAACATTGTTTGTTTCACAAATTGCTTTTGGTGGGCAAACCGGCAAGTTAAGTGGGAAAATAATTGACAGTGAAACCAAAGAAGGTGTCATAGGCGCAAACGTTATTGTTGAAGGTACCTATCTCGGTGCCGCTGCGGATATTGACGGATATTATTTCATAAATAATATCCCTCCTGGCGAGTATAATGTTATCGTCACTGCTGTTGGTTATAGAAAAACAACAATTAAAAACGTGAAAATAAGTATTGATCTGACAACGAAAGTTGATGTTGTATTATCATCAGAATCAGTTCAACTTGGTGGCGAAGTTGTAGTTGTTGCTCAAAAACCTTTGATCATAAAAGATTTAACTTCCAGTGCTTCTACTGTTTCATCGAAAGATATTGAGATGATGCCGGTTGATAATTTGCAATCGATTATCAATCTTCAAGCCGGAGTTGTTGGCGGGCATTTTAGAGGCGGGCGTTCCAATGAAGTTGCTTATCTTATTGATGGTGTCCCGGTTACTGATGCGTTCAGTGGAAGATCATCTTTAGAAGTTGAGAATGCTTCCGTTCGGGAACTTGAAGTGATCAGCGGTACTTTTAATGCTGAATATGGTCAAGCTATGTCCGGCATAGTAAATATTGTTACAAAAGAGGGTTCTCAAAAATATGAAGGCGCCGTTACAGCGTATTTTGGTAATTATATTGCCACTAACGACGGTATCTTTGAGAACTTAAACAAATTTAATGTTAATGGCGTGAAAGATATTACTTTGTCTATAAGTGGTCCAACTCAAATTTCGAGAGATTTAACTTTCTTTGCCACAGGGCGTTACTTTACAAGTGATGGTTATCTGTATGGAAAAAGAATTTACAACATTGATGATACAAATCCTTTCCGACCTACCGGCGATGGTAAATTTATTTCTATGAATCCTTATGAGAAATATTCGACAAATGCCAAATTAGCATATTCGCTTCCGTCATGGAAATTTACTTATTCAGCTTTTTATGATCATGATAAAAGCAAAGGTTACGATCACGGCTATAGATGGGCGCCTGATGGAATCAGTAATCATTATGGAGATAATATAGTACATAATTTACAGGTTTCTTTCGTACCATCTCAAAGAACCTTTACTTCCTTAAAGTTTTCGTATAACAGGCATAATTTTTATGGTCACTTATGGGATGATGATAGGGACACAAATTATGTTGAACCAAATCAGGGAATCCCGACTTCAGGTTACACTTATAGATTTGGTGGGAATCAGGTGGGCAGATATACAAGATATACTCATACTCTTATTGGACAATGGAGTTTTGAATCACAGTTATCAAAAGAACATAAAGTTAAATTTGGTGTCGAAGGAAGAAAACATCAGATTTACAATCATTATCGTGAAATTGTAAATATCACTGAAGGACAAATTGACGATTCCGGTAATACTATTTTTACATTAGGATATAGAAATTTACATACACCAGGAAATACGGCATATTATAAAGAACCCTATGAGTTTAATGGCTATTTGCAAGATAAAATGGAATACGACATTATGATAATCAATGCAGGTTTAAGATTTGAATATTTTGATGCAAATTCTTCCTATCCATTTGATTTGAAGAATGTTACAAATAACCCGAATTTTCCCGGGGCTGGCAAAACAAGAAAAGCAACCGCTAAAACTCAGCTTAGCCCAAGACTTGGAGTTTCATTTCCAATATCTGATCAAGGTGCAATTTATTTTTCATACGGACATTTTTTCCAAATTCCACCTCTAGAAAATCTTTATGTAAATGATGAATATATTATTAATCAAGGACAGTCACTTTCATCTACAACGGGTAATCCCGATTTGAAAGCTCAGAAAACAGTGCAATATGAAATCGGTCTTCAACAAGTTGTTTTCCCCAATGTCGCTTTAGATTTAACGGTTTATTACAGAGACATTAGAAATCTTTTGGGTATGGAAATTATTAATACCTATGAAGGATTTAAGTATGCAAGATTTATCAATCGCGATTACGGAAATACAAAAGGAATAATTGTTTCGCTTGATAAAAGATTCACAGATTATTTTGGTTTAAAAATTGATTATACTTATCAGATTGCAGAAGGAAATGCTTCAGACCCAATGGCGGTTTTCAATAATAATCAGTCTGATCCTCCGATTGAAACAGAAAAACATCTTGTCGCATTGGATTGGGATCAGCGTTCAACGATTAATTTTACCGGTACTGTTGGGGTTCCTGGTAACTGGACTGTAAGCATAATTTTCCAGTATGGTTCTGGTATGCCGTATACTGAAGATCAACAGATATCAAACGGAGTTCGTTTTGAGAACGGCGGAAGAAAACCTGTTACAATGAATTTGGATTTGAAAGCTGATAAAAATTTTCACCTATTTGGAATTAATATCAATACATTTTTACTCGTATATAATGTGCTTGATACCAGAAATGAATACGGAGTTTATGCAACTACGGGTAGAGCAACATTTGACTTAAATACAAAATATGCCGGTGAAATTAACGGATTAAATACAATTGAACAATACATCAAAAACCCAACTATGTATTCAGCACCGCGTCAGGTTCGTGTTGGATTCAGAGTTGGATTTTAATTTTGGAGGCGAGAATGTATCGTCAGATTATTTTAGTTTTATTTTTTAGTTTAATTACTATTGATTTATTCGCACAGGTTAATTCTGAAATTCAAGGTTACAGAAATGATGCTTATGGAAATATTCAGAACCGCCGTGAAGGAACTATGGATGGAAATCAAGTGCGAACTTTATTCTACAATAATGGTGAAGTCGGTCAATGGCCCTATCAACCTTCCGGTGAATGGCCAAAAGGAACCGGACACAGTTATCTCGATGGTGTTGCAGCATTAA
>Ga0210044_10009606_pt1 | contig 11734 bp, 10 predicted proteins | sample CryGey13umfilter_2_FD_183959 | JGI IMG/M metagenome (GOLD analysis project Ga0210044, IMG submission 183959) | Groundwater microbial communities from aquifer in Utah, USA - Crystal Geyser 4/9/14 3 um filter (SPAdes) (version 2) | ecosystem: Environmental > Aquatic > Deep subsurface >...
AATGGAAGAGACGGTTTTTATAAAAATTATGTTGCAAGTCTTATTGTAGAGCAGATGAAAAAGTCCGGCGGTTATATTTCTTATGAAGATTTAGAAAATTACCAGCCCGTAGTAAGACAGCCGGTTAAAGGCTTATACAAAGGCTATGACGTTATTTCTATGGGTCCACCAAGTTCCAGCGGGATTGCCTTAATCGAATTGTTAAACATTCTTGAAAATTTCAGTTTTGATAAAAAAGAATGGGGAAGCAGCCGATATATTCATACCCTGGCTGAAGCGATGAAATATGTTTATGCCGATAGAACATATCATCTCGGCGATGAAGATTTCTATCCCGTGCCCAAAAAGTTTTTACTCTCTAAAGAATATGCAAAACAGATCGCTTCAAAAATAAAAAGCATTGCAGTTCCTTCATCTGAAATCTTACAAGGAAAACCTAAAGAGTTTTTAGAGAGCATGGAAACAACCCATTATTCCGTTTACGATAGTTACGGGAACGCAGTAAGTACGACGACTACAATTAACTCCGGTTATGGCTCTAAAGTAATTGTTGACGGTGCCGGGTTTTTCTTAAACAATGAGATGGATGATTTTTCCGCCAAACCAAATGTGCCAAATCAATTTGGACTTCTTGGCGGAGAAGCGAATTCTATTCAACCCGGCAAGAGAATGTTAAGTTCGATGACTCCAACGATTGTTTTAAAAGATAACAAACCATTTCTGATTGTTGGCTCTCCCGGCGGTTCTACAATTATGACGGTAGTACTACAAGTAATATTGAATGTAATTGATTTCGATATGGATATAATGAAAGCGATTGAAATGCCCAGGATTCATCATCAATGGTTTCCGAATGAAATTATTTATGAACCATTCGGAATGAGTGTTGATGTTATGGAAAATCTTTTAGAGAAAGGACACAACATTGCAAGTCCCGAAAATTTAGGCAGAGTAGAAGGAATTTTAATTAATAATTCAGATGGCTTTATTTACGGCTCCACCGACCCACGCGGTAATGGTTTAGCAAAAGGATTCTAAATGGTTTTAGGTTTAGGTATTGATATAATTGAAATTGATCGTATCAAGGAGAGTGTTGATCGTTTTGGAGATCATTTTCTAAAAAAAATATTTACAAGAAGCGAATTATTTTATTGTTGTGAGAAAGCAAATAAATATCAACATCTTGCTGCACGGTTTGCCGCTAAAGAAGCGGTGTATAAAGCCATTGCCTCAAGCTGGCAGCCAACCGTAGGCTGGCACGACATAGAAATTTTCAACGAACCCACCGGACTGCCAATTGTAAAACCAAAGGGTAAATTAAAAGATTTTTTAGCGGATGATAAAAACCTCAAAATTTCGATGAGCCACTCAAGGGATTATGTAGCGTGTGTGGCAATAATTTATAAAAATGGGCAATCACAAATCTTGTAAACTCAATTTATTAATGTATTGGAATATCCTGGCTCAAATAGCTATATTTGCACGAAAGTTTTTAACAACTAATATATTTTCTCAGGCAGAGTTCAGTTTTGAATAAGAAAACATTTGAAGTATTAACATACATCTCACTCGGAATAGTTTTCTTTTTACTTGTATTGATGCTCACTAAAACTGTTCCCGTGAGTTGGTTTGTTTATATACTTGGATTTAGCATTTTACTTTTAATTTTTAGATTGGTTTTCAGAGTGTATTTTATAATGGTAGATCGTAAATCTTACGGAGGCAAGTCTTCGAACAATCGAAACGGGTAAACGGTAAACTTAATGCCAAAGTGCTCATTCTCAATCAGAGTTATGAGCCACTCACCGTTTGTAACATCAAAAAAGCAATCGTATTAATCTTCCTCGGAAAAGCAGAGCCGGTACTCAGCGATGATAGAAAAAGTTTGAGAACAGTTTCAAACCGCTATCCGTGGCCAAGTATAATACGCCTTAGCCGCTATGTTGGCGTTCCATACAAGAAAGTAGTTTTAACCCGAAAGAATATACTCCGGCGCGATTCATACAAATGCGGCTACTGCGGCAGAAGCGATTTACCTTTAACTATTGACCATGTTACACCCCGTGCACGAGGCGGTGTGGATTCGTGGGAAAATTTAATTTGTGCATGCACTGTTTGTAACAATAAAAAAGGCGATAGGCTGCCACATGAAGCCAAGATGGAACTTCTTTTCAAACCGTTCAAACCAAGCCATATTGTGTTTATTAAAAACGTAGTTGGCAAACTTGATGAAAAGTGGAAACCTTATTTGTATTTGTCTTAAGTTTTTTTCTAAAAAGATAAAGATAATTATTGCTTACATTTTATAACGAGATTATTAAACTCATAATTATTATCTTTCCCCCGTTAAAAATCATAAACTATTCGTAAAAAATGTCTAAAAAAATAATTCTGAGCGGAATGCGTCCGACGGGCAAATTGCACATCGGGCATTATGTTGGTGCGCTCGAAAATTGGGTTAAACTTCAAGATCAATATCAAAATTTTCATCTTATTGCTGATTACCATGTATTAACTACAAGTTTGAATACAGATGATATATATGATAATTCTATCGATATGTTAATTGACTGGCTTGCCGCCGGGCTGGATCCTGTTAAAAGCCCGATGTTCCGGCAATCTCAAATAAAAGAACACACTGAATTGCATCTGATTTTATCGATGCTGATAACCGTAAATAGACTTGAACGCAATCCCACTGTTAAAGAGCAGGCAAGAGATTTGCATATCGATAATATTATATACGGACATCTCGGTTACCCTGTTCTTCAAACAGCGGACATATTACTTTATAAAGGCGATGCCGTGCCGGTTGGTGAAGATCAGGTTCCTCATATAGAAATATCGCGCGAAATAGCGAGAAGATTTAATAATCAATACGGAACTGTTTTTCCGGAACCATCACCAATGCTTACTAACTTTGCAAGGCTTCCCGGTTTGGACGGAAATTCCAAGATGAGTAAATCACTTGGCAATACAATTTTACTTTCCGATGATCCTGAAACTGTAAAAGCCAAAATGAAAAAAGCAGTAACCGATCCACAAAAAGTTCGGCGCGGTGATCCTGGACGTCCGGAAATATGCCTTGTGTTTTCTTATCATAAAAAATTTAATGAGAGTGAATTACCCGAAATTGAATCGGGCTGTCGTTCGGGCGTTCTCGGCTGTTTTGATTGCAAGATGAATTGTGCTTCCAAAATATCGCAGCTTTTAGAACCGGTTAGAGAAAAAAGACAGTATTACGAAACGCGACCAGATGAAGTTAAACAGATTTTGAAAGATGGCGAAGACCGCGCACGTAAAGCAGCAATCGCTACGATGAGCGAAGTTAGAGAAAAAATGAAGTTGGGTTAGTCTTGTATAAAATTAAGTTAGATCAGTTTGAAGGTCCGCTGGATCTTCTTCTGTTTTTTATAAAAAGAGATGAACTTAATATTTACGATATTCCTATATCTAAAATAACAAAAGAATTTTTGGAATATGTAAATCTAATTAAGTTGCTCGATCTGGAAGTTGCAGGCGATTTTATTTTGATGGCATCAACATTAATGCATATTAAAGTAAGAATGCTGCTTCCACCCGGTGTTGATGAAAAAGGGGAAGAAATAGATCCACGCGGTGAATTAGTTCAGGCGTTGCTCGAGTACAAACGTTATAAAGAAATGTCAGAAGAATTAGCATTCTTTGAAACATCTCAAAGGAAATTAAATTTCCGCAGTAATTACTCGGAAGACCCGGCAGAAGCGCCCCCGGAATATGAAGTGTTATTAAAAAACGTTTCAATCTTTGATCTTGCAAAGGCTTTCAAAAAAGCTCTGGAAGGCGTTAAGCAGCCAGTTGTTCATGAAGTAATGAAAATAAACATTTCAATCGATGAACAGATTGAATATATTTTAAAATTACTTGATGAAAATAAAAGAATTCACTTTCTAACGCTTGTAAATCCAATGCGTGAAAGAATAAGAATAGTTATTACATTCATAGCTCTGCTCGAACTCGTAAAAATGCAGCGAATAGGAATTGAGGGATCTGATAATTTTAACGATTTTGTTTTAATAAAACTGAACGATGGACAAAACATATAATTCTGTAATAAATGCGTTGATATTTGCTTCGGATGAACCGTTACCGGCTGCTGATATAATGAAGGCTATTAAAGGTATTGACGGCGAAGATATTCAAATTAATGTTGAAGATGTGAATCAGTGCGTTGAAGAGATAAATAATTTTTACGATGAGAACCAGTTTTCATTTAAAATTATTAAAGTAGCAAACGGATTTTTATATGCTACCAGACCTGAGGTTGCCAAATACGTTGGCTTCCTGTCATCAGAAAAAAGCAAAAGAAGATTAAGCCAGGCAGCCCTTGAAACGCTTGCGATCATTGCATATAAACAGCCTCTAACCAAACCCGAACTTGAAACTATAAGGGGCGTGAATTCAGATTATATTTTAAACACGCTTCTCGAAAAACGATTGATTACAATTACCGGTCGTGCCGAAACCATCGGCAGACCACTTTTGTACAACACAACAGATGAGTTTCTAAAATACTTCGGTTTAAATAAAATAAGTGATTTGCCCAAACCGAGAGAAATAGATGAAATTATGCAAGATGAGGATTTTATTGAACAGAAGAAGAGAATAATGATGAATTTAATTGAAGAGAAAATTGAAGACGAAATGAACTCCGGAGGCGATGATGGCAGTACGGCTGAATAAATATCTTGCGGACAGCGGCGCAGCCTCCCGACGTAAAGCGGAAGAGTTAATCCTCGAAGGAAGAGTATCTGTAAACAACAAAACTGTTGTTGATCTTGCTTTTAAAGTTGATACCGAAAAAGATGTGGTTGATCTTGACGGCGAGATCATAAAACCTAAACGGCATATTTATTTCTTGATGAATAAACCAAAAGGAGTAGTAACCACAACTTCCGATGATAAGAAAAGAAATACTGTTTTAGATGGGATCAAAACCAAAGAAAAAGTTTATCCAGTTGGGAGATTGGATTATAACACGACCGGAGTTTTATTTTTAACAAATGACGGCGACTTTTCATATTTTTTAACGCATCCCAAAAATAAAGTGCCGAGAGTTTATGAGGTAAAATTGGATAAGCCCCTACAGGAGAAAAATGTTAAAAGTCTTCTCAAAGGTGTGTTTATTCAGGGAGTGCGTGGAAATTTTGAGAAAATAACATTTCCCAAAAAGAAAGACCACACATTTACCGAGGTTACTGGATTAGAGGGGCGAAATCATTTTGTTAAAAACATGTTTGGCACTTTGGGGTTTACAGTTACATCGCTTAATCGAAAAAGTTATGCGGGCATTGAGGCAGACATACCGGTGGGAACTTATAGAGCAATGAGTTTAATAGAGATTGAACAAATAATTAAGAGATATGGCAAATAAATTAATTGTAGTAATTATTTTATCACTTGTGGTTTTCGTTTCTGCACAAGAAATTGAAAAGAAAGATTCGCTTCCCAGATTCAGTTATTCAACTCTCTCAGAATTAAATGCACAACTCGATGACATTTTTAATGACCCTAATTTTGACAATGCTGAATGGGGAGTTGTTATACAATCGCTTGAAACCGGTGAGTATTTTTATAAGAGAAATGAAGATAAATTATTAATGCCTGCTTCAAATTTAAAGTTATTTACAACTGCAGCCGGTTTATTAATACTCGGTACCGAATATAAATTTAAAACGAATATTTATTCGCGAGGTGAAATAGACGGTTCAATTTTACGTGGTGATTTAATTGTGCAGGGCAGAGGCGACCCAACTATTTCCGGACGCTTCTATAATGATGAGATGTTTAAAATCTTTAATGATTGGGCTGACTCACTTTTGGAATACGATATTGATGAAATTGACGGTAACATCATTGGAGATGATAATGCGTTTGATGAGTTGGGTCTTGGCGAAGGCTGGTCGTGGGATTATGAGAGCTATTGGTATTCAGCGCAAAGCGGAGCTATTTCTTTTAACGACAACTGCATTGATGTTTGTGTAAAAGTTAATAAAAAAACTTTGCAGCCATTAATTTCAATTGCACCTGAAACAAATTATGTCGTAATCTTAAATAAAGTAAATGTAGTCAGCGGTGACTCTGCAACAAATATAGATGTATTCCGGGAAAGAGGAACTAATGTTATTACAGTTTTCGGAAATATAAACATGAAGGATTCCATTAAGACTTTTGTAACTGTCAATAATCCCACGCAATACGCAATGGTGGCGCTTTACGGAGTTCTTGATAAGCGCGGAATTAAAGTTTCGGGTTACCCTATTGATATTGATGATACGTCAGGACCAATAGATTATCATAAATTAAATAAGCTTTTTACGCATCAGTCGGTTGAATTAAAAGAAGTAATTAAGATAATTAATAAGAATAGCCAGAACTTTTATGCCGAACAATTATTAAAAACAATCGGACTCGAGAAAGAAAATTACGGCTCTGCAAAAAATGGAATAAAGGCATGTGTTCAAGTGTTTGAAGATATGGGAATAAATTCTGAGAGAATGTTGATGGTAGATGGAAGCGGTCTCTCCAGATTAAATCTTGTTACCCCGCATCAGATAGTAATTTTGCTAAACCATATGTATAAGAGTAAAGAGTTTATACCTTTCTATAATTCATTACCTATTGCAGGCGTTGACGGCACGCTTGGCAATAGAATGAAGAATATTCGTTTAGAAAATAATCTTCGCGGCAAAACAGGATATATTGGTGCGGTTAGAAGTCTTTCTGGGTATATATTTACGGGCGATGGTGAGTTGCTTAGTTTCGCAATGATTGCAAATAATTTTAATGTTCCTCTTAAATTAGCTGACAACCTTCAAGATTTGGTCTGCTTACGTCTTGCAAATTTTAAAAGAAAAATTACGGAGAATTAATGGAAAATATTGAAAATGATGATTTGAATGTGTTAATAAAAAGAAGATTCGAAGAACTTGAAGAGCTAAGAGGGAAAGGTTTTGAACCCTATGCTTATTCATTCGCAGTTGATTCAAATTCGGAAGACGTTAAAGCAAATTTTATAGAAAATTCTGAGGAGAAGCGAACGGTAAAAATAGCAGGGCGAATTATGGCGATCAGAAGAATGGGTAAGGCTTCATTTGCTCATCTGCAGGATATGAAGGGAAGAGTTCAGGTTTACCTTCGCAAAGATGATATCGGTGATTCTTACGATGCATTTAAACTGATGGATATTGGCGACATAGTAGGCATTGAAGGTTATGTATTTAAAACAAAAACCGGCGAAATTTCTGTGCATGTAACTGACTTGCAGCTCCTTTCAAAATCTATCCGTCCTCTCCCGGTTGCAAAAGAAACAACGGATGAGCATGGCAACAAAGTTGTTCATGATCAGTTTGTTGATAAAGAATTACGCTATCGTCAGCGCTATGTTGACTTGATCGTAAACTCAACTATTAAAGATACTTTTATCAAAAGAAGCCGCATTATTTCTGCTATGCGAAATTATCTTGACGCAAAGGGATATCTCGAAGTTGAAACTCCTATACTTCAACCTTTATATGGCGGCGCTTCGGCAAGACCCTTTATGACGCATCACAATTCGCTTGATACTGATCTTTATCTTCGTATCGCCGATGAATTATATTTGAAGAAATTAATTGTTGGCGGCTTCGATGGAGTTTATGAGATCTCGAAAGATTTTAGGAACGAGGGAATGGACCGCACGCATAATCCGGAATTTACAATGATGGAGCTTTACGTTCCATACAAAGATTATGTATGGATGATGCAATTTGTGGAAATCATGATTCAAAATATTTGCACTGTTGTTTTTGGTAAAATTGATTTTGTTTATGAAGGGAAAAACATTTCTTTTAAATCTCCATGGAAGCGAGTTTCGATGGTTGATGTGATAAAAGAAAAAACCGGACTTGATATCCTAAAAGGTACAAATGAAGAGCTAAAAGAAACAGCAAAAAAATACGGCGTAGATATTCTTAAAGCAGAAGGGAGATCGAAGTTAATAGATGAGCTTTTCAGTGTCACAGTTCAGCCAGAACTTATTGAACCAAGTTTTGTTGTCGATTATCCATTAGATCTTTCTCCTCTCGCCAAGAAGCATAGGACTATTAATGGCTTGGTAGAGCGTTTTGAAGGTTATGTTGCCGGAAGAGAAATTTGCAACGCTTTTTCCGAATTGAATGATCCGATTGATCAGCGGGATAGATTCGAAGGGCAGGTTCGCCTGCGTGAAGAAGGGGATGCGGAAGCGCATCAAATCGATGAAGATTTTATTCGAGCACTTGAATATGGAATGCCGCCAACTGCGGGGCTTGGTGTGGGTATAGATAGACTTGTAATGCTATTAACAGATCAAAGTTCAATTAGAGATGTAATATTTTTTCCGCAAATGAAACCGGAAGTAAACCAATAAATCAATATTATATTATTAAGAAGAAATCTATAATGTACAGGATAGGAATTTCATGAAAGTATTTATAATAATGCTATTATTATCTGCAACCTTTTTTGCTCAAAGTCAATTAGATGATACTATTTTATTTGCACCTATTAATACAAAAGTAAATCTATCGCTGCATGAAAAAGTGCCATTGTCGATGATTCCGAGAATTATCAGTATTCATAAAGCACAATTGTTTGATTCAAATATTGATTACACAAATCTTGCAATAGTTAGCGGTGCGGCTTTAACCACAGGTATTGGACTTCATATTTATCAAAGCAATTCATGGTGGAAGAACGAGCGTTCTAATTTCCATTTTGAAAACGATTGGGATTACGCTCTTTGGCTCGATAAACTTGGGCATTTTTATGCCGGCGCCTTAGTGGCGCATGCTTTTTCAAGCGGATTAGAGGCAGCTAATTTCGATTCGGAAAACTCTGCCATTCTTGGCGCAGCCCTTTCATTAGGGTTTTTATTGTACATTGAGGTTGAGGATGGTTATGGACCTAATTGGGGTTTCAGCCCCGGCGATGCAATTGCTGATTTTCTTGGCGCAGGTTATATGCTTACTCAATATTATGTGCCATTTTTAAAAAACTTTATGCTAAAATTTAGTTATTATCCATCAGACAAATTGAGAGCCGGACAGCATCAGGGTGGAAACGTAATTGATGATTATGAAGGTCAAAAGCAATGGCTTAGCCTAAGAGTTAACGAGTTTCTACCATCATCGATTGAAAAATATTGGCCGGACTTTTTAATGCTTGCCGGTGGTGTTGGTGTAAGAAATCTTGACGGCTCAGGTGGTGGACAACGTGAATATTACATTGCTCTTGATATTGATGCAGAAGAAATACCATTATACGGACCGGCGTGGCAGTTTGTAAAAAACACACTTAATTACATACATTTTCCTATGCCGGGATTTAGGTTCTCTCCTGATGGTGCTTTTTTTGTTTTCTGTTTTTAAGGATCTGTATTGAAGTTTTCCGTAATTATCCCAACTTTGAATGAAGAAAAACTTCTTCCGGTTATATTAAATCAATTAAAAGATCCTTACATTCAGAATAAATATGAAATTGAAATTGTAGTTTCCGATGGCGGAAGCATGGATTCTACTATTGAAATAGCCATGAGGTCTGCTGATGTGGTTACCGTACATACCGATTCTACACCGCAGACAATTGCGGAAGGGCGAAATTGCGGCGCTAACGCTGCAAGCGGAAATATTTTTATTTTTGTGAACGGTGATATCAGAATTAAAGATGTGCACAAGTTTTTTGACTTCATCGAAAGCAGATTTGTAAAAAGCAGTTTTGTTGCAATGACCTGTATAGTTTCTATTTTCCCTGAAGAAGAAATATTATCGGATAAAATATTTCAATTTATTTTTAATACTTATTTCCATTTGTTGAATATATTTGGAGTAGGAATGGGGAGGGGAGAGTGTCAAATTGTTAAAAGAGAAGCATTTGAAAGAGTTGGAGGATATAACAAAAAAATGGCAGCAGGTGAAGATTTTGATCTTTATAAAAGAATTAAGAAGAACGGTAATATTTTATTTACAAGGAAACTTACCGTGTACGAATCGCCCCGCAGATACCGCAAAATTGGATATCTTGCTGTTACATGGTCGTGGATCGAGAATGCAGTCTCTGTAATTTTAAAAAATAAATCCATCGCAAACGAATGGGAACAGGTCAGATAAAATGAAAAGACTAACTTTCTTTTTAATAATCTTTCAATGTTTTGTAATTGCCCAGACAGAGTATGTCGAAGTTGTAAATCCCGTATATAGTTTTCTTGAAAGGATGGAAACACTCCATTTAATTGAAGGATATAATTCATTTCTTCTGCCTAAAACCCGGAACAATATTTCAGAATTCTTGAAACAGATCATCCCAAAAGGAAATGAATTGAATGAAATTGATAAAGAATATCTCGATGATTTTAAAACAGAGTTTGAGTATGAAATACTCGGCACATTAAAAAATTCATCTTCTATTATTGCAAAGAGTAGAAATTATTTTGCTGATGAAACTCAGCGATATTTGTATTTTATTAATTCACCCGGCAAAGCTAATTTATTCATCAACTTATTGGCTGAAGGGAAATTTCTTTTTACAAATGACAGAGAATTGAAAAATTCTTACAGCGCAACAGCGGGAATTATAGGCGGAGAAATTAGAGGAACTCTTCTAAATAAATTTGGCTTTAAACTTAGAGGAACAAACGGCGCTCTATTTGGAAATAAGCAGGCAGGTTACATTATAAATTCACTAAGGAATAATTATAAGTTCAATGAAAAACCTGAAGAGAAGTTCTTTGATGAAACGGAGGGATATTTAACCGCAGATTTTGATTTAATTAACTTTAAAATTGGGCGTGATAAAATTCTTGCCGGTTACGGTGAAACAAAGTCACTCATTTCGAATAATTCACCGATGTTTGATTATGTTTCTATGAACATTAATTATGATGTTTTTAATTTCTCATACTTCCATGGAAAATTATTAGGCAAATACAAATATTTGAATGATCGTATTACCGGTGGTGAAGCTTTTGTTGAAGAAAAATATATCGCATTTCACCGGCTTGGTTTTAATTTAAACAAACATGCTGATTTTGGCTTTGGCGAAATTGTTGTGTACGGCGGTCGCCCTGTTGATTTTAGTTATCTAAATCCTTTTAATTTTTACAAGTCAGCCGAACACTCAAACCGGGATCGAGATAATTCAATTTTGTTTTTCGATTTTAATAACAATTCAATTAAATCTATAAAACTTAGCGGTTTATTGTTGGTTGATGATATTTCCTTTTCAAAAATTGGAAGCGGCTGGTGGGGCAATAAGACCCTGATAAATATCGGACTTCTCTTTTCGCAGCCTCTAAGTAGTTTGCCACTCGATATAAGGCTTGAATATATTAAAATTGATCCTTATGTTTTTTCTCATAGACTTTATAAAAACAACTACACAAACTTTGGAATTGGATTGAGTGAACCTTTACAGCCGAATAGTTCTCTAATTAGCGCGGCTATCGAATATAGATTTTCCAATAAATTAAAAGTGAAGACAGGCGCGTCGTACTCAGTGCATGGAGCCAATCCAATTTCAAGCAGCGGTATAGTTACAAATGTTGGAGGCGATGCTTTGCTCGGTCATCGTTCTTTTGATGCAGAGCAGGTAAAATTCCTTTCCGGAGTGAAAGAATATTTTAGAAATATAGAAGCAACTTTAGTTTATGAACCGATGAATGAATTATTTTTCATACTCT
>Ga0210044_10009607_pt1 | contig 11733 bp, 8 predicted proteins | sample CryGey13umfilter_2_FD_183959 | JGI IMG/M metagenome (GOLD analysis project Ga0210044, IMG submission 183959) | Groundwater microbial communities from aquifer in Utah, USA - Crystal Geyser 4/9/14 3 um filter (SPAdes) (version 2) | ecosystem: Environmental > Aquatic > Deep subsurface > Groundwater...
CCGCCGATGCCCCGACCGCCGGTGGCGATGTCGCTGTTGTGCAGCAGGGTGATCACCAGCACCAGCACCAGCGCGCTGGCGATGACCCCGATGATCCCGCCCACCTCCATGCGCCACGGCGTGCCGCCCAGGTTGTGACCCACCTTCCAGTCCTGCGCCATGTCTCCCGCCACACCAGCGACGCAGCACACCACGGTGGCGACGCCCAGCACCGCGAGCACACCGGTGCGCATGGCCTCGGTCATGGTCTTGCCGTCGGCCTCATACGATCCACCCATGCCCAGCAGGACCAGCAGCCCGGCCGCCAGCAGCAAGGTCGACAGCGTGAGCCCTGAGATGGGGTTGGACGAGGATCCGATGATGGAGACCAGGAACCCCGCCACCGCCGCGAACAGGAACCCGGTGATGGCCATCACGATGGTCATCACCAGCGAGACGCCGGTGGACCCGCACAGGATCTTGTATAGCACGAACATCGCGCCCACCATCAGCAGCACGATGACCAGCACGGCCTTGATGTTGATGTCCCGGTCGGTGCGCGCCACCTCGCCGCCCTTCCCCCCGGCGCCGCCGAGGGAGGCGAAGCTGCGCTTGAGGCCGGCCATCAGGTTCGACCGCATCTTGAACAGCGTGAAGAAGGCGCCGACGATCATCGCGCCGATGGCGATCATCTTGATGTTGTCGCCGTAGATCGTCTTGAGCCCGACGAACTCCTTGCCGCCGCCGAACACCGTGGCGAAGTCGCCCGACGAGACCAGCCCCAGCACCTTGCTGTGGAACGCCGGGTCCTGTACCGACATCACATACAGCAGCACCGGCATCAGGAACATCCAGCCGAAGATCCCGCCCGAGGCGGTGATCGCGCCGTACTTGGGGCCGATGATGTAGCCCACGGCGAGGAACGCTGGCGACGGGTTGGGGGTCAGCACCGGAATGGTCCCCTTGCCGATGCCGAAGGCCGCCTTGACCGGGCCGCCGATGATGGGCAAGCCGGCCCCGTTCTTGAAGAACTCCAGCACGCCGGCCAGCCCCATGGATCCGAACACCGTGGCGGCCCCGGACTGTCCGCCCTGCCCGGCCTTCACGATCTCGGTGCAGGCCGCCGATTCAGGGAAGGGCAGCGTCGCGTCCTCGACGAACGTCCGCCGCAGCAGGATCACGAAGAACACGCCCAGCACACCGCCAACCGCCAGCAGCGCCGTGGCCAGGAACCAGTTGGGGGAGAACAGGTCGATGTTGTCCCACGCCCCCACGATGACGAAGGCCGGGATGGTGAAGATCGCTCCGGCGGCCAGCGCCTCCCCCACGGCGCCGGTGGTTCGGGCAATGTTCTCCTCGAGGATGTTGCTCTTGAACGCCCGCAGCACGGCCATGGAGATCACGGCGGCGGGGAAGGTCGCGGCGACGGTCATCCCCGCCTTCAAGCCGAGGTAGACGTTTGCGGCGCCCAGCACCACCGCCATGATGGCACCCAGCGCCAGCGGTGGGAGGGTGAGCTCCTTGAGGTCACTCTTGGGGTCGATGTACGGCTTGAACGGCTTGGCCTTCTGCCCATCGGTCATGGTTCGGGCCTCTCCTGGGAGCGTGTGGGAGGATCTGCGACGAAGCCGCAACCTATCCCGAGGGCCATCACGAGTCAATTGTCGTGTCCGCCCACCCTACAAAGAGCCCACCGACGAGAAAGCTTGGGATCCGGGGCATTGGGTGGTATTTTCCCCGAATGGCGATGGACAAGTACGCAAAAATGGACCTCTTCATCCGCACCGCCTTTCGGGACTTCTGGTGTGAAAAGCACTCGACAGCCCGGCAGAAGGTGCTGGTGTTGCCAGCATTCGAGATCCCCCGCTTCGGCAATCTGGATCTCTTCATTCTGCCCAAGGCGGGCACGACCCTGGGTCTGGTGCTGAGGTCAGACTACGTCGCGGCCTACAAGCACGCCGTGGGCCAGGTGGTGGGAGCGCTGGCGCACTACCACCGGATGAAGGAACGAGAGCTTCGGGAGGCGGTTCGTGCCTGCAAGGACCACCCCGACATCCTCGAGTTGAAGCAGAGCAAGATCGACCCGCTCAAGGTCTCGCAGCAGCTCCAGTCGGATCGGAAGGCGGGGAAGATCAGCATCGCCCTGGTCACCGACCTGCCAGACGTTCCCCAGCAGGCCAAGGAGCTCGAGGCCAACTTCTTTCCCATCGCCCAGATTCTCGAGAGCGGTCTGACCGTGGTGGTCAAGAAGAAGAAGCTGTGTGAGTCGGTGGAATACTTCGCGGTCTCCCAGCAGGATCCACCCAAGGTCGCCCCACTGGCCGAGGCCATCAAGCCCCTGCTCAAGGCCGCGACAGGTGGCTAGTTTTGCGTGGTTGATGATGGAGGTTGCAAATCCCGGGTCTTTCCGATATAGACCTGATGTCCTGGGCGTTTAGCTCAGTTGGATAGAGCGTTGGCCTCCGGAGCCAAAGGCCACAGGTTCGAATCCTGTAACGCCCACCAGGTGCGCAGCAGTGGCAGAGGCCAGGAGCCTCAGGACTGGATCATAGGGGTCTCCGAATGTGTGACTCACCGCCTGATGAGAACCCGAGCAGCGATCGTCGTGCGTCGCCTCGGATTCCGGTGGAGATGTGGGTCGAGGAGTCCACGGACCGAGAACTGTACTTCCAGCGTGGCGCCAACATCAGCGTCGGCGGCATCTACCTCGAGCGCACCATCCCACACACCAAGGGAACCGTCGTCAACCTGCAGTTCACTCTGCCATATGACTCGACCCCTGTTCGAGTCAAGGGAGAGATCGTCAACGTCGGGGAGGATCCAAGCGAGCTCGGGATGGGTGTGAAGTTCATCGATCTCGACGATACCGACCTCCAGCGCATCAAGCGGTTCATCGATCGCGCTTCCGACGAGAAACACGACGAATGAGCCGACGAGAAGGGCTGGGGGACATCCTGGTCCAGGAGCAACTCCTGGCCCGGGAGCAACTGAACCAGGCCCGGCGCGCGGCCGATCGACTGGGCACACGACTGGTGACCATCCTGCTGGACCAGGGCCTGGTCTCGGAGACAGCGCTGGTCGAGGCGCTGTCACGATCGCTTCGAATGGACGTGTTCGACCCCGCCACGGCGGTGGACCTGGACGCCATCCGTCAGGTCCCGTTCGAGGAGGCGGATCGCTACCGACTGCTCCCGGTGGCCATTCGACAGCACGGCACCCAGCGCGTGCTGCGGGTGGCGATGGCCGATCCGCTGGATACTCCGGCGATCGAGGATATCGAGTTCTCCACCGGGACGATGGTGGAGCCGCTCATTGCGCGCGCCTCCGACCTGTCCGATGCCATCCGGCACTACTATCGGGGGGTGGTCACCAGAATTATTCCTCGCGGGCGTGGTTCAATCGATGACAGGCCAGAACGGGCGGTGTTCGGGGCAGGACTGACCGAGTCCAGCCTGCGGACCGAGCCCGTGGACCCCATCCAGAAGCGGGCCAGCCCCACCCAGCGGGTGGACGCCCTGGTGGCGTTGCTGGTGCGCAAGGGGCTGATCTCGCAGGAGGAGTACGAAGATCAACTGCAGGCCATGGTGAGGCCTGCACAACAAGAGGACGATCGCTGACAGTCAGGTGTATCCGGCGAGGCGCCTAAACGGAATATACTGTGACAACTCTTTACAGAGACCAAGCTGTGGTAAAATCCAAACCCATGCGAACAGTCAGTTTTTGGATGAGTGTCGGTCTGTGCGTCGCCATCGCTCCCTCTGCCCGGGCCAACGAGGTCGCTCCGCTCGTGCCCCAGATGTCTCCGGCCAAGGCGGCGGAGATCATCGTGATGTTCCATGATGCCGTGGCCAAGGGCTTGAAGACGGGGGGATTGAAGGTGATGCCCCCCGAGACGGTGCGCAACCGGTTGAAGCTCGGGGTGGAGAACGCCGGGTGTTTCGAGGGAGGCTGTCTGCAGACGTCCAGGGCCTTGCTCGGCATCGAGCGGTTGGCCACGACTAAGATCGACACCGTGGGCAAGAACTACACCATCGAGGTCCGGCTCTACAGTGGCAGCTCTGCGCTGCTGGGCAAGGCCAACGGACGGTGCGACATCTGCACCGTGTCCGAGGCGGTGGAGGCGGCAACCCGTGTGGCCACCGAGGTTGGGTCCAAGGGGGAGGAGCCACCTGGCCCTACACCGACGCCAACACCGACGCCGACGCCCACGCCGACACCAGGTCCCACGGTGACGCCAACGCCAACGCCGACGCCGACGCCGACACCCACACCCACGCCCACGCCCACGCCAAGACCCATCGTGAAGAAACAGTGGCCCCTGTGGCCGGGCATCGCTCTCGCGGCAGTGGGGGTGGTTGGCATCGCGGTGGGTGCCCCACTCATCGCCATCGACGGAAAGGGGACCAACTGCGTGGGGGACGACAAACCAAACTACGCCAACTGCGCAGACCTGTACAACACGGCGACAGGGGGCTGGGTTCTGACCTCCATGGGCCTGGCTGCCCTCGCCGGGTCGGGGGTCATGTTCTATCTGCACTTTTCATCCAAACCCAAGGAGACCGGGACACGGGTCGGGATTGATCGGTTCGCCATTCTCCCCACCTCAGACGGCATGGTACTTGGTGCCTCCGGTCGGTTCTGATGTCGTTCGGTGCAACATGAAGACCTGTCCAAAGTGCAAGCAGGCGCTGCCCGATGACGCGCTCTTCTGTCCAATGGACGGGACCTCACTGGCCTCGGCGGAGAATGACCCCCTTCTCGGGACCGTCATCGCCGATCGCTATGTGCTCCTGGAACGCGTGGGGCAAGGGAACAGCGGCACGATCTATCGCGGCGAGCACGTGGTGCTGCGACAGAAGATCGCGGTCAAGCTGCTGCACCACAAGCTGAGCAAGGACGAGGGCGCGGTGGACCGCTTCCGCCAGGAGGCGGCGACCCTGGCCCAGATCGACAGCGATCACATCGTGCGCGTCAGCGACTTCGGCGTGGCCGAGGACGAGCGCGTGTTCTTCGCCATGGAGTTTCTCGACGGTGAGACACTGGCCACGGCCGCGGGGCGCGAAGGAAAGCTCAAGGAGGAGAGAGCGCTAGCGATCCTCGAGCAGATCGGCGAGGCGCTGAGCGAGGCTCACCGGCTGGGCTACGTCCATCGCGACATCCGCCCACGCAACATCTTCCTCTGCGAGCGCAAGGGCACATCGGACTTCGTCAAGCTGCTGGACTTCGGGCTGGCAAAGCTGATGCAGGTGCCAAAGGGCGCCAAGACGGCGCTGGGCACCACGCTGGGCGATCCGCGCTACATGTCGCCCGAGCAGGCACACGGGGACCAACTGGACCAGCGCAGCGACATCTACTCGCTCGCCATCATCGGCTACCAGATGGTGACCGGCTCCCCCCCCTTCGTCGGCGCGGGAACCTTCGACGTGCTGACCAAGCACCTCGAGGCGCAACCGGTACCCATCGCGGAGAAGGTGAGCGGCATCTCCAGCCGCTTCGCGAACGCCATCGCCCTGGCGCTGTCCAAGAAGGCCACCGACCGGTACCCGACAGTGGCTCGATTCCTCGACGCCCTGGCGGGTCGTGCACCGGTGGAGCTCACCCCCGAGGAGGGGGCGACCCCGCCCAAGGCTGTCGACATCAACCCTGCCACCACGGCGCCCTATGGCCAACCCGCCGCGCGCGAACCGGCTCAGACCCTGATCGGGACCGGCGGCGACGTACAGCAGGTGATGGAGGCCATCGAGGAAGCCGAGCGCGAAAAGAAGGGCAAGAACCGGGGCAGAAACCGGGGCAAGGGCAAGGACAAGGGCAAGGGCAAGGAGGCCCTGGTCCAGGCGCTGGCGCCGCAGGGAGCACGACCCACCAAGTCGCTGAAGATCGCGGCCGAGAGCTCGGGCCTGATCGAGAAGCAGAAGATGGCAGAGCTCGCCGCCTCCGCTCGGGCGCCGGTGGTCATCGACTCCGTGACAGACGCCAGGACACCAACGCTCAAGGAGCTCCCCCCCCCGAACCCCGTGGCGCCTGCGACCGTGGCGCCTACCGTGGCGCCGACCGCCCCTGCGCCAGCCGTGGCACCTGCAGCCGCGGCAGAACCTGCAAAGTCGCCTCCCACGGATCTGCTGAAGAAGACCCCGACCCACCCCGCCTTCGACCCCGACGTGCAGTCCTACGATTCGACGAGCCAGAGCGGCAACTGGTTTGCCGAGGGTCTGGCGGCCGAGAAGGAGCTCGCGCACACGACCAAGAGCGGGCCGCTTCCAGCGATCTACGACGCGCTCGACGACGACGAGGAACAGCTCAAGAAGAGCATCCCCATCGGCGCCATCATCGGCGTGGTGGTTGCTGCGGTGGCGCTGTTCCTGTTCCTGTTCCTCTTCGTGTTCAACAAGAAGAACGAACCGGAGAAGCCCAAGCTGGCCAAGGTGGTGACCACCAATCCCGCCACCGAGAATCCAATACCGACACCGAAGGTCGAGCCGAAGGTCGAGCCGAAGATGGAGCCCAGGGTCGAGCCGAAGGTCGAGCCCAGGGTCGAGCCCAGGGTCGAGCCCAGGGTCGAGCCCAAGGTGGAGCCCAGGCCCAAGGTGGAGCCCAGGCCCAAGGTGGCGCCCAGGCCCAAGGTGGAGCCCAAGGCCGTGGTCCATCATCCGCGACCGAAGGTCGAGCCCAAGGCCGTGGTCCATCATCCGCGACCGAAGGTCGAGCCCAAGCCCCGCAGGCCCAAGGAGCCGGCCATGGGTCGAGACCCACTGGCGGCGGCCACCTCGGTGAAGGAGGGGCGAACCCAGCTGCAGCGTGGCGCCTACACCAAGGCCAGGGAGGAGTTCAACAAGGCGTTGGAGGCCGATCCACGCAACCCGGGCGCCCATGCCGGCCTGGGCGAGGTGGCCTTCGAGCTGGGCAAGTATCCACTGGCGGCCAAGCACCTCCAGACCGCGGTCCTGCTCAGCCCCAGCAATGCGAAGTTCCGCTACAGCCTCGGCAACGCCTACTTCAAGATGAACCAGACGAAGAAGGCCGTGGATCAATACCGGGCCGCCCTGAAGATCAACCCGAACTACGCCGCCGCCCGCGCCGGGCTCGAGGCCGCCGTTCGTCGCATGGCCGGGGGCGGGTAGGTCGCGAGGTCGCGTTTTCCCCCGTTCGATTCACCCTCACTCAATATTCTGTCCAACTCGCCGATTGATCCGGGTGTGAATCTGGATCTGGTCTATTTGTGGTGGTACGATAAGAACCTACATCGTCCTACAAGAGGTTGGACCTTGAAATCCTATCGTTATCCGCGACAACGACCCGAATGGGAACCAGAGCCCCTATACCTCCCCCTCCCTCCGCCACCCGTGGAACCCCTGGAAAAACGCGAGGACCCACCCCTCCGCCGGGTCATCATCATCCCCATCGCCGCCCCCGACGACGCCATCCCCATGTGCTAGCGGGGATGTGCTAGCGGGGACGCACCCAACTTTCCCACTCTGGCCCACTCTGGGGTGGCCCACTCTGGGGTCCACTCTGGGGTCGCACCCAACTTTCCCACCCATTCTTGGGCGACCCTGACCCACTCTGGGGTCGGGCGACCCTGACCCACTCTGGGGTCGCACCCAACTTTCCCACCCATTCTTGGGCGACCCTGACTAACCCTGCATTGACACGATGCGAAAGGGGTAACCATGCGACGTTTCCACTCCCTGTGCTGTGCCTTGATCCTCACGGCCTGTGGCTCCGGCTCGGAGCCCGGCGCGTCACTCGATGGCGCACCGCCGAGCACCGATGCCACGATTCCGTCGTCGGACCAGCTGCCAGCAACCGCCGATCAGACCATACAGACAGCCGACCAGTCCGCCGCCGTGGGCAACAGCGGCAAGCCCTGCACCAACACGAGTCAGTGCTCGATGGGTGACACCTGCATCATGTTCTCCGGCTGGACACAGGGCTACTGCGGCGCGAGCCGCGCCAAGTCTGGCGCCACCTGCCCCGCCGCGAAGACCGGCCAGTATGCATCGTGCCTCGTCTCCGACGCCGGACAGACGCAGTGGTGGTGCCTCTACCTGTGCCAGCACGATGGCCAGAGCTTCGCCTGCCCCGACCCGACCCAGCAGTGCGTCGAGGCCGAGCCCGGGCTCAAGGTCTGCCAGCCCAAGGGCAGCTGCACCCCGAGCTGCAGCGGAAAGCAGTGCGGCGGCGACGGCTGCGGCGGGAGCTGCGGCACCTGTCCCTCGGGCAAGACCTGCACGGCGGGCCAGTGCACGGGGAGCACCGGCAACGACCCGGCGGGGGTGGACCGCTCGACCTGCACGGGTGTCTCCAGCGCCACCGGGTCCGTCTCCGGCGTCACCCCCAAGGTGACCCAGGGCTCGGTGCTCACCGACTCCAGCTCCGGAGGCCTGAAGCTGGCGCTGCTCCCGGCCTCGCTCCAGCCCGGCTCGCTCGCGGTGGTGCTCTACTTCACCCCCATCGCCGGCCAGCTGAGCTACCCACCGACGGGGGCCACCGGCTGTGCCGTCCTGAGCTACACGGGGTCGGGCTGGAGCGTGGTGGACAAGTCCCAGATGTGCGACTTCAACTTCGCGCAGATCAAGCACGCCTCGAGCCCCGGCACCTGCGACGGCACCATCGCCGGCTCCTTCACCGGCATCTTCTCCGGCAACCAGCCGCTGGGCGCCACGTTCTACCTCCCCTCGAACATCGCCGCCTCGCAGATCGCGACCCCCTCCTGCCTCCCCACCGACAGCCCCTGCAGCTCCAGCAGCCAGTGCTGCAGCAAGTCCTGCGCCCCGTACCTCGGCCTGTGCTACTGACCATCTGGACCACCGGCGAACACCGGATCGAGTTGACACCGGCCGCGCCGAATGGTAATCGCATCCCGAGGTTGGGGCTGTAGCTCAGCTGGGAGAGCGCCAGAATCGCACTCTGGAGGCCGTGGGTTCGATCCCCATCAGCTCCACCGTTTCCAGGACTTACAGGTCGTCCTGGAGAGCGGGTAACGATTCGATGAGTTTCGTTACCCGCTTTCCTTTTGTCCCCCACCCGCTCTGACGGTCTCATCGGCAACCCTCCAGCACGGCAAACATCCGCTGCTGCTTGGCCCCCTCCACCGCCGAACGCTTGGTGTAGTGGGCGTGGGTGGTGGCGACCGACACGTGGCCGAGGGTGGTGACCACCATCTCCGGCGTGGCCCCGCTCTCCTCGCCCAGGGTCGCGTGTAGGCCCCGCATTCCGTGGGCCGTCACCTTGGGCACATCAACCTTCGAGCAAATCCGCTGCACCCATTCCCTGGGCCAGTCCCGCCAGTGCCTGCCGAAGACGAGGTCGTTTCCCTTCTTGCCTTCGCACAGGCGCAGCAGATACGGCCGAAGCTCCTCGGGCACCTTCACCGTCCGCTTGCCCGCCTCGGTCTTGGAGTCTGGGATCCAGAGCAGGCGACCTTCATTGTCCACGTCCCTCACCTTCTACATTCGCCTGCCCAAGAGCGAGGAGGCATACTTCGGACAAGAAGGGCGACTGCGCTGCCGCCGACAACCACGGCTCCGCCAACGAAATACGGCCAGTGGTCGTGGACGAACTCGGCGACGGCGGCAACGATCTTGTAGATCGCGTATACGACCCCGATGACGAAGAGTGCGAGTATCGCCCATGCGGTGTCCCCAGACGACGATCTGGACCACTGGCTCTCGCTTGCCGCTGCATAAGTACGGCGTGTCGTCGTCTCCCACGTATCCGACAATCATCAGTCCACCTGCTGTGCGGCGGCCTGGCGCCCCACGCGCTGCAACGTCTTGGCGAGGGGCGCGGCCCTGGATTCCAGGCCGAGCTTCTTGGTCAAGAGCCCGACGAAGATCTGCTCCTCCTTCGGCGGCAGGATCAACACAGTGAGCAGCTTGTCCAACGTCAGCTCGAGGAACTCCACGCTGTCCTGATGCGCCTGAAGGGCCTCGATGAAACCGTCGACCCTCGGTTGTAGCTCCTCGTCCGCCAGGCTCCAGCCCTTCTGGCCGATGTTGTCGAACTCGCCGCAGCAGATCTGGAGCCACAGGCGGTGTCGGAGGTCTGCTGGGACCACGTCCAGCGGCGAGGCGATGCCCTCGGGCAGTGACAGCGCCGGGCCGTGCTCCTCGATGGCCTCGACCAGCCGCGGCCAGCCATCCGTCGTCACCTCGTAGTGTCCTGCGGCCGTGTTGAACCTCTCCAGCAGCAGGTGGGGGACCACCCGCCTGACGGTCTCGTACCACGGCTCGCAGTGGCGAGGCATGCCGTTGATGTAGAGGGTCTCTTCATCGTCGTCGCTGAAGCTGAACAGCTCGTCGAGCTTTCGTTCGTGATCTTCGGTCAGCTCGAGATCTTGCTCGTCGCGAATGACCGCCTCCCAGGTCAGGAAATCCTCCCCTTCCAGATCCCCGACCAGGAAGTCCACGGCCTGCTCGAGGTCGCCCTGCCTGTCGAGGTCCAGCTCTTCCAGGATGTCAATGGTCGGTACCCGCCTCACCGCCTCGACCCAGTTGATCCGCTCGAGGTCATCCGGGAGGCCCTCCAGGAAGACCGCTTCCATCTGGTGGGCGTGATACCGGGCGAAGATGTACTCGTTCCAGTAGTCCGGCTCGGGACCGTACTTCATCAGCTTCTCGTAGCCCGCCCGCCTGTCCTTCTCCTTGGCCAGGGTCCGGTCGAGGTACGCCAGCCACTCCACTTCGCCTGGCCGGGCGATCACGTAAGGCGTGGTGAACACCACCGAGTAATCGAAGAGCGGCAGCGGCGGCGGAAGCACACGGGCGAGCCAGACCTGGCCGGGGGTCCCCGCGAACCCACTGGGCACGATGCACTGAACCCGCTGGCCGGTCAGCAGCTCCCGCAGCAGCGTCCGGCCGTCCCGCTCGGTCTCGTGAACGAACAGCCCCATCCGCGACGCCTGCATCAGGCGCACGATCTCCAGGAACGTCGGGTCCATGTCGAGCACCCGGCCGAGCTCGAGGATGATCGAGCCGACCGTCTCCTTGCGCCGGCCCACGGCCAGGTCAAACACGGCCCAGCAGAAGAAGTACGAGTGCGTCAATGGGCTCATCGGCGGCCCGGACGGCTCGTAGGCATCCCACGACTCCTCGTAGGCCTTGGCGATCTTGGACAGCGCCGGAAGGGCGGTGAGCTGCTCGGAGAGGACCGAGCAGACGTTCTGCACGTACACGTAGACCGCGTGGGCGGGGTCCAGCTTGGCAAGCTCCTCCTTGGTGGAGATGGTCTCCTGGAGCGCTTCGGCGGTCATCTGGCCCCTGCGGTAGGCGGAGATGTCGATGACTTTGCTGCCTCGCACCTCACGCATCGCGGTGATGACCTTGCCGGCAATCGGCCCCGGCCCATCGGATCTCTTGGCTTTCTTGGCCTGCTGTCTCTTCTTGGCCATGTCAGGATGAGTATCCGTGTTCGGGGATCTGGTCAAGCACGCCCTGCCTTCGAGCCTTCGACTTGGTGGCCGACGGCGTGCTCGTCGAGCTCAACCCGTGGCTCCGAGGACAAGTGTGGCTTGGCATGACGCTGTTGACCAGCGATGATGATCACCTACCTGGTGTGAGGATCTCCGTCTTTGTTCGCCGTGTTGTGGCCATCACCCACGCTGAGCGGCGAGCCAGGCGTCCGCCGCCACCGGCGACGCTGGCGCTTCGGGATGCCGGGCGATCAGACAGAGTCATGACCACGGCCGCGGCGGTTTCGCGCAACGTTGAGCGGACCTTGTCGACGAGCGAGGGCCACAGCTGCCAGTGGCGGGCG
>Ga0210044_10009612_pt1 | contig 11728 bp, 4 predicted proteins | sample CryGey13umfilter_2_FD_183959 | JGI IMG/M metagenome (GOLD analysis project Ga0210044, IMG submission 183959) | Groundwater microbial communities from aquifer in Utah, USA - Crystal Geyser 4/9/14 3 um filter (SPAdes) (version 2) | ecosystem: Environmental > Aquatic > Deep subsurface > Groundwater...
TTCTTGTTTATTATTGCGATTATTGATTTTCTTGTTCAACGCTGGAAATTTATGAAAGATCAGCGTATGAGTTTTAAAGAAATGAAAGATGAGTATAAAGACACAGAGGGTGATCCTCTTATCAAGTCTAAGCGTCGTCAGAAGCAGCGTGAGATCGCACAAGGTGGCGGTGGTGGTGGAATGGCACAAGTGCCTGAAGCTGATTTTGTGGTGAAGAATCCTAGCCATGTGGCGCTTGCCGTTAAATATAATGAAGGAATGGATGAGGCTCCTAAGATTATTGCAAAAGGTGCAGATCTTCTTGCAGAGCAGATTATAAAGATAGCTGAAGCCTATGGGATACCTGTTATAGAGAATGTACCTTTATCTCGCGCTTTGTTTAGACTAGTTAAAGTAAATCAAGAGATACCGGCTGATCTTTATCGAGCGGTTGCGGAAGTTCTACTCTTTGTTTATCAAGCTAAAGGGAAGAATTTTAATTAGCGTTCATCCCAGCCCGGGGCTCAGATGAACGCTCCCTTGTGAAATTCTCAAATCGTTCTCTGATGATTTCTTTATCCTGTTCAGACATCTTATTAATGGAACGATTATATTTACTTCTTAGTTGATGTTGATTCTTTGCTTTTATAATTAGTATTAACTCCGTAAATTTTGCTTCTGTATAAGTTCGAAGTAAAAAAATGATTATTAACCACCTGCTTTCTTTTTGAAATTTGTTTGAAAAAGCTTTAATAATAAATAAGTAATCTGAAAATTCAAAATCAAGATTGTATTCATTATTCCTTTTGTTTTTAGTAAAAAGCTCAAAGTTTTCCATTGGGGTTCTGTTGGAATCTGGGTCTCTGTATAATCTTAGTGATGAACTTAGGTCCAAATGGCTAAACAAGCTTTTTTGATCTAAGAAGCTTGAGTAGCTGCATAATAATTTATTCTTGATATTCTCTTCTTTGCCAGCTTCATACCAATTATTATGGATATATGCTTGAGCAATTTTAAAATGATAATTAGAAAAAATCATTCTTGAGCCAAATCGATTTTGGAATAGATAACCTTTCATGTCATGTTCTTGGTTTGAATATTTTGCGAAAATAAAACCTAGTAGATACATGATTTTTGATATATCTTCGTTGTAAGTTTGGATGAGCAGATGAAAATGATTATCCATTTGTGCATAAGCGTGGGTGATGAAATTTAGCTCATATTTTTGGATAAGGTCATTTAAAATAAAATGAAATTTAAAGCGATCTTTGTCCTGTAAAAAATAGGTTTACCTCCAACTCCTCTATTGAAGATGTGGAAAATTGAGTTAGGAGTTTTTAATCTATAACTAGGCATCTAATTAAAGATACTTTTACTGTTATTAGAAAATCAAATAAATCAATATAATTCAGTGGATTTACGGTATTTACGTGATGAATCTCTCCCGTGGGGAGAGATTCATCACTTTATGACAGTCTTGTGTGGTGCTGTAATCTATGCCAGCAAGTTCAGCCAGAATAGCTAGATGAAATCTCTGTGTTAATAGGCTTTTGCAATGATGTTTAAGTAAATAAATTAATTCATGAGTATTAAAATCCTTAGTGTAGATATAATCTTCGGCATTTGGTTTCTGTGAGGGTTCACAAATAATTTCTAAAGTATTATTGCCGGGAGATTGCTTCGTTGCACTCGCAATGACGGGGCTTAAGTGTGGATTAATACTTATGATATAAAAATCACCTTGTGGTATTTTCTCTTTATTCACCAAGCTCTCATCATATTTAAAACTTAAAGCAAGATCTGGCACCAATTTATGACTGATGCCAGCCGCTTTGAGAAACTTAGAACTATACTGGTCTCTCACACTAACTTCATCACCAAGTCTATAGCTTAGTCTAGTAATTAATTGCGTAAGATTAGTGCGTAGTGGTCCAATCCCTGTAGATAAGAATTTTATTTTTTTACCCAAAAGCTTCGCAAACAGAATTACTGAAAAGTAATAGAGAGATGAACGTATACTGCTTAAGTCTTGAAATAAACCTCCAAGTAGTACTAGCTCATTTGCTGTTTTGATTCTAAAAAAATGTTCAAGAAGAGAATTTTTTGAAGATAAAGTTTGAAAATCAGTTATATCCTCAGAGGCTATTTGAAGAAGTAAGTCATCTCCAAAGTTTCCATAATTAAGATAGCCAAAGAACAAAATCATTTGTCTAAAACCATTTTAACCCCTTCTTAATCTAAATTTGCTAGATAAACGCAGACAATAAGAAAGGAGCGGGTTTTATGTCTTCAAGTAGTGTAGAAAATCAAGTGTCAAAAGCGATTCAGGATTCTCAAGAATTCTCAGCAATTAAAGAAACAAATAGTTTTGATAAGCAGATTGCGACAAGTTCAGAGTCAGCAGCACAAGCGGCGATCGGACAAGCTGATGCTATGACGCAGATGTTGCAACAACAACGTGATGAAACTAACCAAAAAGTTTTAAATCCCCCAATGAAAGATGTTTCAGCTGGAGGAAAGAGTGGTGGAATGAAACAAGTCGTCGATAACGAAGAACTTGCTAAATTTCAGACACAATTAAAAACTCTAGATAGTCAGCTTGCTGATGCTACAACAAATGCAGAGAATGCAAGAACTGAAGCTACACAAGCAACTATTAAAAGAGTAGAGCTTACATCAGCGGAAGAATCAGCAGCGAGTAGTGAGTCTGAAGCACTAGCTAAAGCCTCTACTTTGAGAACTGCTTTGGCTGGAAGTGAAAGACAAGATCTAAATGATGCCTCTAAAGGTCTTAGTGATACTGAGCTAATAAAAGCTTATGGTGATGTTGTTGCCCAAAATGCAACTAATAAAACTAGCCAAACGGGTGATAGTAAAGCTGGAACTACAGCTACTGACTCACCAGATAAAAAAGTTGCTGAAACGACAGCCTCAACTAGCTCAAATACGGATTAATTAGAACTGGATTGCTAGGCCTTTCAGGCTCGCAATGACGAATATAATATATAATATAAACAAGAGCCCAAAAGGCTCTTGTTTTTTGTTTGAACAAAATCTATGAAAGATTCCAAGACCAGAGTTTTTTCAATAATCGCCCATATCGACCATGGTAAGTCGACACTTGCTGATCGTTTACTTGAAGAAACTGGAACAGTTAATAAACGTGAAATGCAGGCTCAAGTTCTTGATTCTATGGATATAGAAAGAGAGCGTGGAATTACTATCAAGTTAAACATGGCTCGTATGGAATATAAAGGTTACACGCTTAATCTTATCGATACTCCTGGTCACGTTGATTTCACTTATGAAGTTTCTCGTTCACTTGCAGCTTGTGAGGGTGCCTTGTTAATTGTAGATGCTTCACAAGGAGTTCAAGCTCAAACCCTTGCTAATGTTTATCTCGCTCTTGAACATAACCTTGAAATTATTCCTGTCTTAAATAAGATTGATCTTCCGAGTGCTGATCCTGAGAGAGTAAAAAAAGAGATAGAGGATATTATTGGAATTGATTGTTCTAATGCTATAGAGGTTAGTGCAAAGAGTGGTATTGGAATTGATAAGCTTCTAGACGCAATCATAGAGCGTATTCCACCTGCTCCTTATGAGCCTGATAAACCACTTAAGGCTTTAGTCTTTGATAGCTATTATGATTCTTATTTGGGTGTAGTTGCACTTTGTCGTATTTTAGAAGGAACAGTTTCTAGGCTTGAAGATATTAGATACATGCAGGTTGGTAAAAAGTACCAAGTAGTAGAAGTGGGTTATAAGACTCCCAAAACTATTGTTGAGAAGCTAGTGCCTGGTGATGTTGGATATATAGCCTGCTCTATAAAAGAGATACAGAAACTTGTTGGAGATACTGTCACTTCTGCGACTAAACCAACAGCAGAACCTGTACCTGGATATAAACCTGCGATACCTGTTGTGTTCTGTGGGCTTTATCCAGTAGATAATGCTGACTATGAAGATCTTAAAGAAGCTTTGTCTCGTCTTAAACTTAATGATAGTTCTATTGACTATGAGCCAGAAAGCTCTAGTGCATTGGGTTCTGGATTCCGTTGTGGTTTTCTTGGAATGTTGCATATGGAAGTGATTCAAGAAAGACTTGAACGTGAGTATGATATGAATCTGATAATTACAGCTCCTAGCGTGATTTATAAAGTTTATAAAAATAATGGAGAGATGATCGAGATTCAAAATCCTTCTAATTTACCTGATCCTGTTTATATTGATTATTTAGAAGAACCTTACGTGAAGATAAATATAATGCTTCCTCAAGATTATGTGGGAGCTATTATGGAGCTTTGCCAAGAGAAGCGAGGGCAGTTTATAGATATGAAGCATATGAATATTGGTAGTGCTTCTTCTAGAACAAATCTTATCTATGAACTTCCACTTGCAGAGATAGTTACGGACTTCTTTGATCAGCTCAAATCTCGCTCTAAAGGTTATGCGACTATGGACTACGAAGTCTGTGGTTATAAAAAGAACCCTCTAGTGAAGATGGATATACTACTTAATGGAGAAAAAGTAGATGCACTTTCTTGCATAGTGTTTAGAGATAGTGCATTCACTGTAGGAAACAAGCTTGCCTTGAAACTAAAAGAAGTTATTCCTTCTCACTTGTTTGAGATTCCGATTCAGGCTGCTATTGGTGGCAAGATTATCGCTAGACAGACTGTGCGTGCACAACGTAAAGATGTACTTGCTAAGTGTTACGGTGGTGATATCTCTCGTAAGAAAAAACTTTTAGAGAAGCAGAAAAAAGGTAAGAAGAGAATGAAGAACGTTGGTTCTGTTGAATTACCGCAGGAAGCTTTTATGGCAGTTTTGAAGTTAGATTAGAGCTTGTCCGCAAAGCTCCATCTGCTGCGTTATACTCATTCCTCCTCGCTCATGTACGAATAGTACACATCGCTTCGTCGTCATTTCGCAAGCCTTGCATATGAACCTTTTCGAATAAGCTCCCGTAGATATTTAATTATGAAGCATGAATAGAATCTTGCCCTGGTGATTTACCTGAAGATCTTTGTTTTTCAATCTCACTTGCTATTTTTAGTTTTTTGTAAAGAGTACCAGTCTCTTTGACTTGGTGTAATATACCTGCTACTCCAGAAGCTTCTTCCCAACTTCCGCACTTAAGCGGCGAGGAGTAGTTTTTCTGGATCTTGTTATAAAGCCTTGTTCGGACTTTGCTACTTACAGTAAAGCATCTAATTTAGCTAATCGAGGTATTGTCGTAAGATAATAATATCACTTTTTGTCTAAATATTTTCTTTGCACTAGAATATATATAGAACCTAGTAATTAATGTTAGAGCTGTACATATTCAACAAAGAATCCCCTTCAAAAAACGGTCTCACGTTTTGGGATTATGATTCTTCTGATATTTTAAAAAACCATCTTAGTTTTAATCTTGATAGGTTCAAGGTCAAGGATGGCTCTCAGCATCTTTTGACAGAGCTTGCTCAAGAACTTACTTATCACTATAAAGAGACTGAAGGGTTGAAAAAATATTTTGATGGATTGAGTGCAAGGTCTATTGAAATTGAGCTAGTGGATGATTTTCACCATCTGGTAATTTTTGATTCATCGAGAAACACACTAATAATAGATTCCAAGATTCAGAATAAATTCATTCCTTTTTATTTATTTGCAGTGAACTTCTCTCTTGCTCGTCAAACCAAGTCAGAAGCAGAGATCTGCGGGTATATGTTTGAATTCTTCTTGTGCTTTGAAGTAAAAGCACTTCAACTAATTCTTGATCACTTGAAGCGTGATTCTGAAGGTGCTAGGACTTATGATGCTGGGGGGCATTTACAAGCTTACTTAAAACAGCTTATTTCTGTTAAAGAATCTACGATTAATCTAAATGCTGAAGAAAAATTCCTTGCTACTCAGTTACTTCGAAACCGTGCCCTTGCTGGTACTTTACCTTTTGATCTTCAACAGTTTGAGTTTATTTCTGATAAATATAGAGAAGATCCCTTTGATGGAGATGCATTGCAGGAGTACTTTGAAAGCTTTCAGTCTAGCTTTGATAAGAACTTTGCGACTTTCTATTATAGACATTTATGTGATTCACTGCATAATATTGGACTGAACATAGTAGCCCAAAGAGGTTCTAGGGTCGCTCATGAACAAGGACCGATACTGATTAATTCAGGTTCTATAAACATCAGTGAAGATTTTGAGATAAAAGTAAAAAAACTTAGATCTTCTGTGATGCAGATACTCTCGAATCTAAAAGAAAATTACATTAAACTTCTAGGTGAAACTAATAAAGAAGCGGGTCCCTTAGAACTTACGGTGAAGATTCATCTTGATTCACTTTTGTATTTAGCTTCTTTGAAGCATTCTCCTAGAGCGCGTTTTGAGAAAGTGATACTGGATCTTCAAGGGGCTGTAGAGGAACTTATATGTGAATACCAAGATGCGGCTAGAGCTTTATTGGAGAAGAATAAGTTTTCAATTAAAGAAAAGTATATTCATTTTTATGAAGCACTGAAATCTTTAGAGAGAAGCTTGAATGTTCAGATCTTAGATATTGAAGAGCTTGTTCTTGTTACTCCTCACTTGACTAAGAATGCGGTGATCTATGTTCAGCGTCCAAGTTCACGCTCAGGACATTTTATCCCAAGATTAGTAATGGGGCAGAAGCTTTATATAGAGACAGATGAAGAGTCTCAGCACCATAGACTGGAAGCTATTCCGTATAATTTTGTGGTTCCAGATTTTGATCTGATCGCTTCAGGTATAGATTCGTTTTTTGAGAACGCTTCTATCTCCATCGTTACAGATAGAGATTCTGGTAAACCTAATATTAAGTGGGAAAACGCAGAGGATCTGGCTATCTCGCTAGCACCTGGAATGTATCAAGCGATTAAATCTTCTCAAGAAAAAGGTAAACGTTTTCATTATCAGTTAGAGACTACACTCTTCGGTCCTTTGATTGAACTCTTTATGGTGATTCTAGAAAGTGAGATCAGTAATATTGCGAGTATAGAAAGATACAATGCTCTTAATAATTCAAGTCTTAAGATAGAAGATATAGAAAGCTTTACTAGAGGAACTTTGCTTACTCGAAACCCTGATATGGAGCTGCTTATAGATACTTATAAAGCTGAGATTATTGAAGCGTCAGATTTTGTTTTCTCATACTATCTACTCGAAGATTTACTTCAGGATCATATGATCACAGAAGCGATGAATAGAGAAGATGCCATCTTTGAGATACTGCTTGGTCTAAGAGACGTCCAAGAAGATGTCGCTAAGTACTGTATCTTAAAAAGAAAAGATTCTAAATTAATAGATTCTATTAAAGCTAAGACTTCAGTATTGCAAGGCAGTTATAAAGAGAAAGCTGAAATTATCTCAAAGTTACTTGGAGAGGGTGTCTCAAGAACTGAGATAAAGAGCTTTATTAAGAAATTTATTCGTTATCCAGAATCTACAGCAAGAAGAGTCTTCTTAGAAAAGAATCCTAATTTAGTAAAAATCATCGTAAGCTCAAATAAAAAAATTAAGGATGTTGATTATTCTTATGACTTCACTGTAGCTCCTTCTAGGATTGACTTTGGTAAGCATGTGGTCGCTTCTGTTACTACGCTTATGGGAAGAATGCTAGGAGCGGATGATCCTGAAGCTCTGATTAAAGGTAAGGAATATATTGACTATGTTTCTAAAGCACAGAATAGTTTCTTTGAGACAGCAGGAGAAGCAGGTTCGGTAAAAGTTATAGAAAACACTTGTCGTGCGATTCAGTATTCTAAGGCGATCTCTTTCCAGGGTGTTTTTCAGGCTTTTAATATCGATGGTTCTTTAGCAAGGGCTACTATTAACTCTCGAAACACTAAAGCCTCTGGTCTTCATATTATGGAGTATGGAACTATGGCTTCTACTGGTTACTGTATAACCAAAGAGCCTCTATTTATAATTCTAGGACTTGCTTTAAATACAGATTCTATACTTGATAAGCTTGGAGTTGAGAGTCAAGCGAGTCGAGATAATCTAAAAACTCTTTTTCGAGATCTTATGAAATCAAGAACTGATTTCAGCTCAGACAGTGAGTGGCAGCTTCATGTCTACGAAGAGCTTGCAGACTCGGTTGAAGTGCAGAAGTATCTTGCTGACCCTGATTTCAGGTGGTTACCTAATCTAAAAGCAATGGTTACTCTGCTTAAGTATATTTCTGAGCATGATTCTGATCGTGCAATGGCACATTCTTATAGTGAATTATCTTCTAAGTTAATCGAGTTCTCTAGAATAATAAATGAAACAGGAATTATTCAGAGAATCCATATAATGAATGATGCGATCTCACGATCAAAACTTAAGCATAAAATAGATAAAGATTATTCAAAACTTAAAATAGCTTTAAACGCCTCTTATAAAGGTAATGTTTCAGATGAAAGAGAAAACGCAAATCAATACTTGATGGCGTTCTTATTACACCAGAAACAGTATCTAAAGAATGCTTCTATTCCTGAAGTGACTGCTCTTATTGATTATCAGATTAAGAATTATGCGCTACCACAAGAAATTAGAATCTTTGATCCACTAGTTGATCCTGATATCTTTATGGGTGGTGAATTGAAAGCTAGAGCAGAAAACTGTGCAAACCAGCTTACAACACTACCTTTTGAGGAGCCTTTGAGTCAGGAGACTATAGAAGCTTGTGTGATTAGCTATGGCTCAGATTATAAAGACTGGCGAGTACTTGCAAAGAGACTAAGAACTTTGGATGAAGAAACAAGAAAGACTGTAGAAACTAAGCTTGATTCACTTGCTGCTGATTTTAGATTTATGGAAACTTACTATAAAGGTTTCTTTAAAGACCCTAATCAAGCTTTCCAGTCACTTGATGTGATCCAGCTTAATTCTGATCATGATGAATTAAAAACTTTCTTAGAGGATCTTGTTAATCTTCGTGATTTGATGAAGATTAATAATCCTGATTCTTTGCTTGTCTTGGTGGATAATCCACAGCAAGCGAAAAAACCTTTCCTAGACTATGACATGAGTCTTGAGTGGATAGCACTCGGTGGAACGGTTAGCTCACATCTTATAGCTTCAGAGAAGTATGAATCTATGGCGAGTATGGTCTCGGAGAAATCCAACTGGGCAAGCGCTGTTCTTCAGAAGTTAATCATGGAAGCTAATTTTTCAGAATCTGATCTAAAAAATAATCAAGACTATAAAAAACTTAAAGAAGATAGTATCGAAGGCTTTATGAAGTTTAAAGCAAGAGCTGATTTAATGAGAGATCTTGTGATGCAGAAGTTTAATGAGGCAAAAGAAATGGAAGCGTCTATAACTAGACTAAGACGCTATGAAGAATGGCTTTTAACACTTGCTAGGTTTGTTAATTACGAAAATATCACGGAGATGAATTTTAATGACTGGCTAATACTAGGTGGACGTTGGTTACTCAATGGACAGAGTCAAGCTGATATAGATTATGTTGTTAATTTGTTTGAGAAATCGGAGAATCTAACAAAGCTAGGGCTTAAAGGTTTTGATCTGATGAATCTTTTTGTGAAAGCTTCTGGTAGATTGGAACTTACTCGCCAAGAGAGGATAGTGGAGAATGCGGGTTCTACAAAAGAAGCGGATCTTTTGACTAGCTCTGCTGCTGATAGTTTAGAGTTTCGGGCTTTACAAAGTAAGCATACAAAATATATTTCGATCAGAATCAAGGAAATGTCTGATTATGAAAATAGAACACTTAATTCAATAGACAGTAAGAATCTAGAGAGTCTAGAATCACTCTGGGATAATTTAGTTCAGGATTATATGAATGAATTAAGGAAAGAAAACCTTGAATCATCGGTTAAAGTTTTTGCGAGACTTTTGATAATCCTAGAAAATTATTCTAAAGGCTTGTCAGAGTATGAGAGTGATTTGATTGGGATCACAAGAAGCTTTACTCGAATGAAGGAAGCTGATGAGTGGTCTTTAATAGAAATATTTGGAGATCATCGTAAACACGGTGGAGTATTCCAGAAGCTAGCAGAAAAAGCTACTAGAACAGGTGAGCACGAGAAAACGCTTGCAAGGGTTTCAAAACTAGGAGAGATGTTTATCACTTCTTACTTGATCTTCCTTACTGTATCTATTGATGATAAGAATGAAACGATTAATAAGCTTTCTGTATTTTTTGATCAGTATTTAAATGTCCATGAGGAAGATTATCCACCGTATATGTTTCATAGTTTATGTGCTGGATCTGCTTATGGTTTTGGTCAGACTTATTACCTCGATACAAACCTTAGAGCGAAGATGTTTAAGCTTGCATGTAAGTCAGGGATTGGTGTCTATAAGATGCTGCATTACTTGATCTCGAATAAATCAGTACTTAAAGATTCTTCACAAGAATATAGAGATGCACTTATTGGAGATTATGAGAATGGAATTATTCCACTTAATTATCAGCATGAAACTATCTGCATTGAAGAAAGGCTTTGGGACTGTATGCGCTCACTAAGAAACTTTGTGCGTAACTATCATGATAGACACCCACTACCTGTGATCATTAAAGGAACTGATGCCACTGTAGAAAAATTATTTAGGTATCAGCTAGAAGAAGATGTAGAGCTTGTTTGGATAGCTGGTCTTGCAAGTCCTGGGAAACATTCTTGGGATGTGAATTGTGTATTTAGATCTCCTTTACTTAGAGATGATCCGATACTAGATCCAGGCACTGGTTCTCGTTATATTAATATTTCTGTGTTTACTCCTTATCTAACTAACGATGGTGAGATAAAGCAGATCTATACTGCGTTTCGACCGGAGGTTCTAGAAGGGATTAGCTACTTATCTCCTGCTTCAGGGTTAGAAATGAATTCAGAAAACTTTATTCATGCTGTAGTAATGCTGGAAGGTAAGTTGCCTAAGCCAAATATCACAATGTCAGCACACACTCACTCTCAGTATATTAATAACTTCACTCGTGATCTGGGTATTCCAGAAGTCTGGTCTATGTTAAGTATGCTCCAAATGTATTCTAAGACTGAATTGCCTAAGATACTCTCTGAGATAGGGATGCAGGGCTTAGCGCAGATAGAGTTTTATCAGAAGGAGTTTGATAATCTTGAAGAGATTGAGATTGCTCTAAATGAAAGATTAGAACGTAATTCTTATGAGCATATTGATTTCTGGTTATTAAAAGCGAGCAGAGATTCTGGTGGAAGAGGAATTAGTGGAAGAGTAAATATCCATAATGATAGAAAACAAATCTTAGAGTTTATTTTCCAGAAAACTCGTTCTGATGATCTGGTGATGCAGGAGTTTGTGCCGAATAATGCTAGAGCATTTATTAATCCAGACTTCGCAGTCAAGATAGAAGATAGTTTTACAGAATCAGGTCTTGGAATAGAAAGAATCACTCCTTATGAGCAGATATATTTTGCGATGAGAAGTTTTCAGAGTATGGGTGGAATTAAGGGTTATTTATTTTCCGCTAATATTGGCTCTGTGACAGTGAATGCCGGTCAGGGAGCGAGAATGTTCTATGGCGAGCCGATTCATATAATGCCGATTTATATTGCTGGAAAGATTCAGCACTTACTCGATGAACAAGGTGAGATGATACTGAAAGAAGCGATTCCTAAGCATGCAGAGAAGTTCGCTAGATCGAATGATATCTCGGTAAGAGAAAATAATATAGGAAGTACTAATGCTTTCATGCTGAATGGTTTGTTTGATTATATTCCATATGTCTATGTGTTGCGTGAGGATAAGTCAGGTA
>Ga0210044_10009613_pt1 | contig 11726 bp, 17 predicted proteins | sample CryGey13umfilter_2_FD_183959 | JGI IMG/M metagenome (GOLD analysis project Ga0210044, IMG submission 183959) | Groundwater microbial communities from aquifer in Utah, USA - Crystal Geyser 4/9/14 3 um filter (SPAdes) (version 2) | ecosystem: Environmental > Aquatic > Deep subsurface >...
TGAAGTTGTAAACGGAATCTTTCCACAAGCCGCCATCCCCGAAGCAATAGTCACCAAAGCCTGTTCGGCCACCCCCACTTCAATAAACCTATCGGGAAACTTTTCGGCAAAAAGATTAACTCGGGTTGATTCTTTTAGATCAGCGGTTAAAACCACAATATCTTTGTTTTTCTCCCCTACCTCAACCAAGGCTTCTCCAAAACCGTCTCTAATAGATTTAAATTTTTTATTAATCATAATTCCTCTAAAGCAAGTTTCGCTTCCTCTTTATTTAGTACTTTTGCATGCCATTCGGATTTATCTTCCATGAAAGAAACTCCTTTACCGGCGGTGGTGTGGGCGATAATTACGGTAGGTCTATCGTCTACCCTTCTGGCTTCCTCAATCGCACTAATAATTGCGGCGATATTGTGTCCGTCAATATCCAAAACATTCCAATTAAAGGAGATGTATTTTTCTTTTAAAGGCTCCAGGGGCATTGTATCTTCGGTGTGTCCCTCTATCTGAATATTGTTCCTATCAATAATTAAAGTTAAATTCGATAGTTTATATTTGGCTGCAAATAAAACGGCTTCCCAGTGATTTCCTTCGTCGTGTTCCGCGTCTGATACTGTACAGAAAACTCTGAAATGGGAATTATCCAATCTTGCGGCCCACGCCATACCGCAAGCTTGGGCTAAACCACAACCTAACGGACCTGAGGTAGTTTCTATTCCGGGAAGTTTTTCTCTTTCCGGATGACCTTGTAATGAAGAATCTAATTTTGCGTAAGTTTTTAATTTTTGAACAGGGAAAAAACCTGCCCTCGCTAAAACTGAATAAAGGGCAGGGCAAGTATGGCCGTTGGAAACAACCAGTCTGTCTCTTTCCTTCCAGTTGGGATTTTTGGGATCGTGGTGCATGATGCCAAAATAAAGGGCAACCAAAATATCGACCATGCTTAAAGACCCTGCGGGGTGCCCGGAACCTGCCTCAAGAAGCATTTTGACAATATCGCTCCTAACCTCTTTGGCTATTTTTTTGAGATCTTCCATTCAAATTTCTTGATAGCTTCTAAAACTTCTTTAGGAGAATCCACAATTTCGAATACCGAAAGCTCTTTTTTATCCAAATTCATATGCTTTCTAAGAACATCTATAATTTCTGCCCAAAAGTTCCCGTATAAAATAAAAGGTTTGTGGTGGCCGTAGTAAAGCTTGGCCAAGACCCAAGCTGTTCCAAATTCCGAAATTGTACCGCTTCCTCCTTTAAAGATTACGAAAATGTCTCCATGCTCCATGAGCTTAAACATTCTGTCAATGTAATTTGTGGTTACTATCTCTTTATCCGGAACGTTTTTTAGATATCTTCCTTCATAGCCCGGAGCGTTAACCGGGTCAAAGGTGACTGTTAAGGTCGTTCCCCCTCCCGCTTCAGCCCCGGAGGTTGCGGCATGCATCACTCCGGGACCTCCTCCATCTATAACCGTAAAACCGTTTCCTGCCAAAAGTTTTGCGGTATCAAAGGCCGCTTTATAAGTTGGGTCACTCTCCGGAATATTGGCATCGCCAAAAAAAGCAACATTTCTAATTAAATGTCTTAAATATTTATCTTCCATTTAGGGTTTAAAGGAAAGTGTTAATGGGTCCGTAGGAATTTTTCCTCCGGTTATATTTCTTCCAACTCTGATTACCTGTTCTATAAGGCGATTGGCATAACCCCATTCATTGTCATACCAGGAAAAGATTTTAACTAAATTCCCTCCGATTACTTGAGTAAGTCCCAAATCAACAATTGAAGACTCGCTTCTTCCGATGATGTCGGATGAGACCAAAGGTTGATCGGAAGTTGCTAATATTCCCTTATACAAGGGGTTTTTACAAGCTTCAATAAATGCATTATTTACCTCTTCGACAGCTACGCTCTTCTTTAAGACAACCGCAAAGTCGGTAATCGACCCGCAGGCAACCGGAACTCTTAAGGCGCGTCCGTCAAAGATTCCTTTTAACTCCGGGATGGTTTCGGTGGTAGAAATGGCGGCGCCGGTTGTCGTCGGCACAATATTTTGGGCCGCCGCCCTTGCCCTCCTTAAATCTTTGTGTGATCCGTCCTGAAGATTTTGATCATCAGTATATGCATGAGTTGTGGTCATGGCAGCTTTTTCTACGCCAAACTTGGAATGAAGTACTGCCATGACAGGAGCAACGCAGTTTGTGGTGCAGGAAGAATTGGATAAAACCTGAGCATCTTTGCTTACCTCATTGACCCCAATAATATAAGTTCCGACATTACCGCCTTTAACCGGAGCGGAAATAACCACTCTTTTGGCTCCGCCCAGGGCATGCTTTTTGGCATCTTCTTCAGTCGTAAACTTGCCGGTTGATTCAATTACAACTTCGACGCCATACTTGGACCAAGGTATTTGAGCAGGGTCAGGCTGAGCCAAAAGCGGAACTCTTAAATTTCTTTGAGGTATTACTAAAAACCCTTTCTCGGATTTAACCTCATATTCAAATTTTCTATATGTCGTGTCGTAGTTAGTTAAATGCGCCCACCCTGCAACATCCATACTCCCTGAAGTATTAATGGCGCCAAATTCAACCTCGTCGGCGTGTTTCAACACCCCGATTCTAAAGGCAATCCGACCAATACGGCCAAAGCCGTTAATCCCTACCTTAACCATATCTTCATGATACCATCAAACCTACTTATTTCTTTGAGGGTTTAGTCAGTTTATTGTAAACTGCCCAAAAGCCTGCGGCACCCACCAAAACATAAACCACTGTTACAAGTATTGGCCAGCTGCCCAGTAAAAACGTGACTAAATTGAAATTGAAAAGTCCTATAAGACCCCAATTTGCGGCTCCAATAACAACTATCCACTTTGAAATTTTCTTAAGATCCACTATCCTCACCACCCTTCCATATTAAGATTAGCACTTTCTAAAGCTTTAATGCCAGGTAGTGTTCTTTTGGCCAAAAATTCAAGCATGGCGCCGCCGCCGACTGAAATCCAATCAAACCCTTCGACTGCGCTCAGGGCTTGCAGTATCTTTACCGTATCGCCGCCACCGGCAATTTTAAAAGCAGGGGAATTGGCAACTGCCTTAAATATTCTTTCTGTTCCCTGCCCGTGTCCCTCGTCTTCATATTTCCCCATAGGTCCGGCCAAAACAATGGTTCCGGCTTTCTCTATCTCTATCTCAAATTTCTCCATCGAGTTCGGGTTTATATCCTCTTTATCCGGCAATAAATTAGCAACAAGTATCTTAGTATCGAGTATCCCCGCCTGCCGGACGGGCAGGGAGTACCCAGTATCCCGCAAATAATCTGGCAGCCTTCCTCCAATAAGAATTTTGTCTGCAATATTCTTAAGATCTTCAATACAATCAAGCTTGTCTTTCTTGCTTCCTCCGACAATAAAAATAACCGGTCTTTTTGGATTGTCAAAAACCCTTGACAGATTCTCTATCTCTTTCTCAAATCTCAATCCTGCAGCGTGAGGTAAAAGTTTCGGCAAACTCACAATCGAAGCGTGCTCTCGGTGCGAATTTCCAAAAGCTTCATTAACATAAGCGGAGCTTGCCACTCCGTGGTAGATATCGCCTAAACTTGCCAGCTTGCGGACAAATTTGGGGTCATTGGCTTCTTCCCCCGGATCAAACCTTAAATTTTCCTCAACTTTTGCTCCCCATTTATCAAATATCTTTTGAAAAGGCCCAAGACTCAAATCTCTATCTCTATCTCTATCTCCTGTCGGCCTACCTCTATGGGCAAGAATAATTATTTGCGAATTTTTCTCTTTCAGATAGTTTAATGTTTCCTCTGAAGCCTTAATTCTTAAATCGTTGGGGTCGGGTTCACAATCCAAATCAAGCCTGACTAAAACCCTTTTCCCCGAAACATCTAAATCAGTAATTTTAGGCAGATTAATCACCAATCCATTGTAGCAGGAAACTTAATTATTCGCCTCGATTTTCATCTGTAGACTTCATCGTGCGGACCGATATCGAAAAACAATACTTTGTTCGGTTCTATATACAAAAAGGTAATTCTTTTAGAATAGTTTAAAGAAAACGAAAGAAGTCCTTTAAGTTTTCCTGTTAACGGATGTGTTTTTAATCTTGGGTCGCTTGGATTTGACCTAAAAATATCAACTTTTTGTGACAAAAGCATTCTTTCTTTTCTGGGAAGTTTTTTGGCTTTCCGTAAAAAGTTGGAGGACAGTTCAATTTCCATTTAATATTAATCCAACAAATCAAGAAGTTTCTGATCTTTCTTGAGGGTTTTTGTATCACCCTCTTTGTATTCTTTCATCCCCTCTTTGGCCATATCCAGAAGATACATTTCCTGAAGCTCTTTTAGATTTTGGGTATAGGAATTGTAAGTTGCAACATCCATAACAACAATATCAGGATTACCGTTACTCAAAATAACAACCGGCTTGCCGGTCTTTTTAAGACCATTTACTAAACCCCTGTAATCTCTCTGTAAATCGGCTACATTCGCCATGTCAGGAATCGTTATCATATAACTATCATATTATTATATATCAAGACATTTGTCAAGACCCAGAAGAATTAATTATTTGCTTCTATCTTCTCTATTTCTTTTAATCTTCTTTTATACCTCTCTTTTCCTCCAAATTTAGTTTCTAGGAATGCCTTGACCATGTCTTTAGCTTCATATTCGTCCGTGTAATCCGCAGCAATAACCAGGATATTCATATCGTCGTCATTTCTCCCTGCTTTAACCTGTCTCTCACTTATTCCTATTGATGCTCTAATTCCATCAAATTTATTGACTGCCACATCCACCCCAACGCCACTGCCACAGAGAACTATCCCCCGCCCACCTTGGGTTTTGGCCACCAAGGAAGCTGCTTCGGTGGCATATTTCGTGTAGTCGTCGCCCAGTTCCAAATTCTGCGCCCCCACGTCAAAAAAGCTGTATTTCCATTCGAATAACCACTTGGCAATTTTTTCTTTTAAGAAATAACCCCTGTGATCCGATCCGAGATAAATTTTCATAAAATTTACTTAAATCCTTCAATTAAATCCAAAAGTTCTTTTTTTGGATCCTCTGCCTTTAAAATATCTTTAGCAACGGCAATTCCGGTTGCTCCCAATTCCAGACTTTTTTTAACATCCTGCCTTGAATGAATGCCTGCTCCAACTATTAAAGGAAGATTGTGTGTCTTTGCTATTTCAACTGCCTTTAAAATAATATCCGGCTGGGCCGATGTAACCGAAGTTGTTGTGCTTCCGATAAATTCTTCCGGTTCATACGCAACAAACGTGGGATTAAATGAAGAAATAATTCCCAATTCTTCCAGATTTGAGGCAAAGACTAAAGTTTTTAAACCAACTTCACCGCATCTTTGAATTGTTTGCTGTAAAGATTCACTATCCTGAAACTTTCTTTCGGAATGGTTTAAAAAAGTTCCCACAGCACCATCTTCTAAAACAGATTCAGGTAAGATTGATCCTGTATGGGCCCCAAATGTGGCGGGGTCAACGTTTTGAGCCCAAATTTCAAGTTTGCTTGTATTAGCCGCCTCCTTAATATCCGTAGATTGAACCACCGGAATAATTTTTATTTGTGAGACTTCAGCAACCTCTTCCAAAATCTTAATAAGTTCCAGCGCGTTTTTCCCCGTTCCTTCTTCGTAAGTTTTGAAGTTAATAAAAAGCATTAACTAATTCTACCATTTAGCCACTAAATGGCCAAGCTATGCTTATCACTTTCTTAGAATGAGCCTGTCATTACAATTTTATCGTCCAACTTTACTTCGATCTTTTTGTAATCGGAGTAGTTGATATTTGAACTGAATTCCAATAAATATCCGCCCTTGGCCAACTTCAACACCCCTGTTGAAATTTTTGTATTGTCATCTTTTATAAGCCAGGCTTGATAGTTTCCTGATGCAGGTTCTGGTAAATCAGCAATGATTATGTGAGAGAAAACTCCGTTGGCAAACTTTCTGGTAGCTACTCCCTGGCCTTCAAAACCGAAGGCTATCTGAAGGTTAATTTTTTCCACATCATCGGGAATAGATAATTTAAACCTGCCTTCCAGTCCTTGAGTTGGTACAGGAGTAGGAATATTTAGAGGTTTGATTTTAGCTTCTTTTGCCTTCTTTACACCAAAGATTATCCCCAAAACAACCAGAATTACAAATAAGCCTACAAATACTTCTTTTCTTCCCATTGCGCGTAGACTATCACCTCATTTCGAGATTGTCAAATTTCACCAAATTATATTCCGCAGATTTACCGCAATATTTCCGTAAGCTTCAGGATAACTTTAAATATATTGCAAAAAGGATTGAAACTGCGGCAACTAACAGCCACTGGGTTGAGGCCAGCCAAATATCGGTTCCCATTGCCCCTACTCCGGCTAAGATCACTGAAAGAACCGATACCCAAATAAAAGCTCTGGAAATGCTTTCCTTTGTCTTTTTACCAAACTTCATACTTCTTCACCCTCTTTCTAATTTATTTTAGCACTTGACTAATAAATACTTAAAACCATAATAGTTGCTAATTAGGGTTGTGTTTCCAGATACCATACGGTATCTGGCCAGGTGCAGACTTGTACCTGGAAGGAACCCTGTGTAATTCGGGGGCTGTGCCGCAACCGTCAAAGCCGGAAAACTAACAATCCCTTTTAGTCCCGAGCAGGAATATGTCAAAAGAACTAGATTTTGTACAAACTTGTTTAAGTATTCATCCTTCACAACTTGTTGAAAATATAGCTTCAGACAGCCACGAAACAAGACGAATCCCAGACCCATATATTTTTCTTGTAAAAGACAAAAAATTAGTAACCCCAAATGGAGCAGTAATCGAGAAAAGTATACGAAATGATTCAAACCTTGATTCCATGGAACTTAAGGCCTTTATAAAAATCCAGGACTGGGCGGAAAGTTGCGATGAAGGAACCTCTCTTTGGTTCAGTCCACCATTTCCCGGGAAATACGATAAGGGAAAGGTTGTTGCCAGCCAAATTCTATATGGTTTGGATGGAAAGAAAATATTATTTAACCGTAATATTGTTCTTGATGTCAATACCAAAACAATTCTCTTAGTTGCAAATAATATGTCTGAGAAAATGGGTCTGGATTTAATAACCGATCCAGAGTTATTAAGGCAGACTCCAATTTTTTCCGAACACAACCAGCTTGAAATATTATTAGATGAAATTTCGGCTTACACAGACCAAAACCAGATGGTGGAAAAAGGAACTGACATAGATTCAAAAATTGAAACTTACAGCAAACTATTGATAATAGAAAAGATGTCGGGGTTTGTATATTCCAATACATCCGATTCCCAATATTTATACGCTCATCAAATTGCTGAGGAGCAGGGATTAATCGGAAAATACATCGGAAGCTGCGGACAAAGCGGTAAGCTTAGCGCCTTCGAGGCTTTCTCTGAAGGCGGTAGGCAGGAAAAATGGGATTATCATTCGGGAGTCTGCAGGGTTTGTGGAAATTCAACGGAAGTCGGTCCCTGCAGTATCTGCCGAACCTGCGAGAAAAAATTCTGATATAGTTGAATAGGTAAGGGGGTGATTTGAATGACAGGCTATGTAGGAAAAATCGAAGAATTAAAGCTTTACACCATCTATTCACCACCCAATCATCCGGACGGAAAAATTCATAAAACCAAGGCAGAGGCAATGGCCGATGGAGAAGATCACACTTAAAGAAGAATTTATTTAACTCTTCCGAGGTATTCGTCGGTTGCGGTATCTACTGTAATGTTTTCTCCGACCTTGATAAAAAGAGGAACCTGAACTTCAATCCCGGTTTCCACTTTTACGGTCTTTTTAGGAGCGTTAATCCTATTTCCGGCAACTTCGTTGGGAGACTCAATAACCTTTAGGGTAACACTCGCAGGAAGACTTACCCCGATCGCTTTTTCTTTATACCAGACCACCCAGCATTTTAAGTTGGGAATAAGATAACCCAATTTCTCAACCAAAGCTACAGGAACAGAATCTTGATCGTATGATTTCGGGTCCATAAAGACCAGTTCGCTCCCGTCACGGTAAAGATACTGCATTTCTTTTTTGGCAACCTCCGCCACTTCCACCTGTTCACTGGTTTTATAGGTGTATTCCCCGGCCGAACCCGTCTTAATATTTTTAAACTTGATTCTCATGACCGGCGAGCCCTTCCCAGGAGACATAAATTCGGTTTTAGTAACCCCCACGGGAGCTCCCTTAAAAAGGATATAACTTCCTTTGGTAATGTTGCCGGCATTAATTGTTGTCATAATTCAAAAAGTTCCGAACCCGGAAAAAATATTATATCAGAAATTGAAGAAGCGTCCGCAGCCAGCATCACCAACCTGTCTACTCCAACGGCAATGCCAGAAACTTCAGGAATCCCTTCTTTTAAGGCATCAAGAAGATCTTCGTCTATCGGATAATTTGTTTTACCCTGAGTCCGACGAAGGGCTCTATCCTTTTCAAATCTTTCCCTCTGCTCTTTAGCATCTGTCAGTTCCGAAAAGCAATTTCCAAGCTCAACTCCTGCCAAAAATATCTCAAACCTTTCAGCAAAGCGGGGGTCACTCTTTTTTCTTCTGGCCAAGGCAGCTTGGGAAACGGGGTAGTCATAAATTATCGCAGGTTTCCTGATTTCTCTTAATTTTGGTTCTATCTCATTAAAAAATATCTGATAGAAATCTTCGTCTTTTACATCTTCTATGTTTTTATTGGCATATCTTTTGAAGGCTTCCTCAAAACTTATTCTTGGCCAAGGCAAACTTAAATCGTAAGTTTCGCCCTGGTATTCCAATTCATCTTTACCGATAATTTTCAAAAACAAATTTTCAAAATCCCGCATTATATCCTTATAATCCGCCCCCACCCTATACCACTCAAGCATGGTAAATTCAGGATTATGAAGTCTAGAAACTTCTTCCTCGTTTCTAAAACACCGGGTAATTTCAAAACAGTTCCCGATCCCCATTGCCAGCAGTTTTTTGATTGAATACTCCGGACTCATAATTAAAAACGCCCGGCGCTTTAAACCGGAGGCTGTGCGCAATTCGGACTGAAATACTTCCAAGTTTGGTTCCGTTGAAGGCACGGGAACTAAAATGGGGGTAAAAACTTCATGAAATCCCTGACTCTTAAAAAAGTTGCGGATTGTGTCAATTACTCTTTCTCTTACCAGATATTTTTGCAAAAGAACAGGGTTTTCTTTTATTTTCTGCCACGTTTTCATGAAGAAAAATAATTATTTACGGCAAATTCAAGCTGATCCATAAAAATACGCTTAAAATTAAAAAGATTGTTGGTTTCATAAAAAACAATCATTGCGCTTCTATATTCGTTTACATCAACGTTTCTATATGAAAGGAGCGGATAATTGCCGGCGATAAGCACGGCGTTTGATAGCATTCTCGCTGTACGCTTGTTCCCATCAGCAAAGGGTTGAATATAGGCAATCATTGCCGCAAGTATCAGTGCTTTTTCGGGAGGACATTCAACAGAATTTATGTGTTTGATAAGATTTCTCAAAGCATTTTCCAATTCGTGTTTGTCTGAAGGCGGTTTGTAGCTTGTCCCAGTTATCATGACTTTTTGAGACCTAATCCCTGATGCAACCAGACCTTTTGTAAGGATATTATGTAATTGAACAACATCGGAAAAATCCAGTTTCTTAAAACTATCTTTATTTTTGAGAATTGAGCCAAAAGCATCTTTGTGATTTAAAATCATTCTTGCTTCATCTTCAGGATGCCCCTGAGCCCGAATATTTTGTTTAATTAACGTTTCTGTCTCAATTAGGCTGTAGGTATTGCCTTCTATCTGAGATGACTTCCAGGAAAGTTCTATTACAAATCTTTCCAGCTCTCTTTTATAAATCGAGGGGTCAAGTTTTTTCTTAGCTTCTCCAAGTTTTGTCTTACTCCCTTCCCACAACTCGATTTCCTGCTTAGAATATAAATTTGAAAGGTTTTTATAAACTTCGTTATTATAATTTATTTTTGCGTTTCTTTTTTCTTGATCTACTTTAAAATAATTATCTAAATCTACGTATTCAAGAAGTGGATTTTTAGTCATTAGTCCATAACGAGTTGCCCTTCCCTTCCCCTCTGCCACTACATAACCCGCTTTTATTAGGCCACCTAAATCGCGAATTAGAGTTATCCTCGAATTTCCTTTTTTAGAAATAATTCGCCCAGCCAATTCTGATCGTAAAAGATTTCCCTTCTCTTTAAGAAGTTTTAAAATTTGTTCCTGGCGAAGGTTAATAATCGTATCATTCATCCTAGGCGAATCGTATCATAAATGAGACGAATAGTCAAGTATCTTGAGACGAATATGGTCAACTGGCTCGAGAATCGTAACCTTAATATAACCCAAGAATTATCACATACTTGTCCTGAGTACTTCGACTCCGCTCAGTATCGAAGGATAGCTCAAATCAGAGAGGAAATAGAAAAAGTGAAGCCGAGTCTTGCTTTTACTTTTCATTAATGTGTGCAATCTTCCCCCCATATTGGTAAAATATCGTTGCCTATTAGATAATCTAAAATTGCACTATGTTTAGCAATTATTTAGCAACACAAAAGGATCTTAAAACAGTTGAGGATGGATTGAGATTTGTCATGCACCCAAAAATGCGGTTTGTCTTTAAAGATAAATCAAAAATAGTAAATACCGCCGTCATTTCATACGACAGCAGATTTATTTATATATGGAAAATCAACCCCATAAAGCTTACTTTTAAAATTCCGCACAATCTTGATATCCTCAATGAATGGCAGAGTGGGTGGTGGGCAGGTATTGTTTCAAAACAAATCAAGAAATATCTGCCAGACGAGATAAAAAAAACAACTCAATTCGAAATTCCAATAATAAGCGGTGGTTTTCTGACTCCGTTCATTACGCTTCAAAAAGAAAAGGATGTCTCTGCAAATCCTTACATAACCGAAGAATCATATCTCGCAACAGTGGTTCATGAATTTGGACATGTTTACTGGAATAATTTCAAACTCTGGTGGCAATCAAACAAAAAAGTTAATCTTGACTACATCCAAACAGCTATAGATCTTTATTCTTCTGGAAAAAGCAGCAGCTTATCGAAAAACAACCTAATTCATATATCCTCACCCACATATCTAGGTGAAGTGTTTGCATTTTGTACAGAATACTGTTCCAGTGAATTTTTTTGGCCCAAACATAAACAGAAAATAGACAAATATGCAATTTCTCAAATAGAGAAGATCGCACATGAAGAGAAACTAAAAGATTTAAATACACAGGACTCCACCTTCGAACCAACCACCAATTCCCACGACTACGCTTTGATCGTAGGCAAAATCCTACTCACCCAATTTCCAACAAATTGGACTAGTACTCTTACTAGACCTTTAATCTTTACTTAACCAGGATAGCACGGTGGTCTTGGTCCTGGCCTTGGTGGCACAGGTGCTTTCCCTGTTGGATAACAGCCAAGTGTGTCTGGACCGCACGGTCTAAGTGCAGGTGCACAGTTAAACGGATTGCAATCTGTATTGGGTCTGCAAGCCGCATTTGGTGGACAATCCGCTGGTGGGCAACCACTCGCAGATAACTCCACTGGCGTAACCAAAGTTATTTCAGGTTCTTGAATTCTTTCAGTTTTCATTATTTATCACCCCCCTCCCACTTTTTCTAATAAGTTTAGATTTATTCTGCTTTACTTAATGTAACAAATTCTTCAATTTCTGGCCTTAATG
>Ga0210044_10009614_pt1 | contig 11725 bp, 14 predicted proteins | sample CryGey13umfilter_2_FD_183959 | JGI IMG/M metagenome (GOLD analysis project Ga0210044, IMG submission 183959) | Groundwater microbial communities from aquifer in Utah, USA - Crystal Geyser 4/9/14 3 um filter (SPAdes) (version 2) | ecosystem: Environmental > Aquatic > Deep subsurface >...
TATACCCTTTAAGCCAAACTTCTATTCTTTCTCGATCTCGTTTCGTTAATACAAAGTGATGTTTTGTCTTCATGAATCATATGCTACCTAATTGTTGTTAATGTTGCATTAGATTGTGGAGATGAAGTACCAAAAGTCTCTATGGGAGTCGTCTCATTGTTGGGGGTTGGGCCAGGGTGGACTTATACATTTACTTGATACTGTTATAGAGCATGGTAAACTATAGCAACCCAGTCCCTGCTGATTAAAAGGTTTTTATATAGAAAAGTATGTTTTTTCGTTATCTTGTTAAGCGTGGTGTAGCAAAAATTTTTGAAAATTCAGATGTTGCGGTCAAGATACTATTTTCTGACGGTAGTGTATATGTTAATCATCCATCTAAAGATGGTGATATCTATGATGTAACTGTACACTTTAAGCATCCTAAGGCTGAGCGCTGGTTTGCTCTTATGGGAGGTGTCGGTTTTGGTGAAGCGTACCATCAAGGTCTAATCGATGTTAACGAAAATGATCTCGAAGCACTTATTGATGTTGTGCGTTCAAAGTTCATAAGTATTCAAAAACCACCGCTACTGGTTCGAATCCGACGCTTTGTGTATGAATGGAGGGTCAATAATAAAGATATATCTCAAGCAAAAAGAAATGCAATATTTCATTATAATTACCCAGCAGAATTTTACCGTCTCATTCAAGGTGATACATACGGTTACGTAGAGGGTTATTGGCAGACGGGGCACGAGACATTAGATCAGTCAATGCATAACCGCTTTGACTACATGTGTCGAAAACTTCACCTCAAGCCAGGTCTTAAAGTTGCGGAAGTTGGTTCTGGTTGGGGTTACATGACCAACCTGATGGCACGTGACTATGGGGTTACAGTTGACACGTACGGCATTGTCGAAGGTCAAAATAAGACCTTGCTTGCAATGGCAAGCCAGTGGGGCGTACAAGATAAGGTTACTTTATTGGAAGAAGACCATCGTAATCTAAAACAGCGCCCTTGTACCTATGATCGCTACGTTTCACTTGGTGTATTTGAGCATGCGGGAAAAGATTGTCAGGAGGATTGGATGGATAGTATTGCAACAAGTCTTAAAGAGGGTGGTATTGGACTCCTTTCGGTTATGACGTACAGTTCAGAACGATATACTGATTTCATGACCACAAAGTATATTTTCCCAGGCGGAAATATTCCAAGTATCGGTAAAGTTATAGATATGCTCGAAGCACGAGGATTGTATGTTCTTGATCTGGAAAATGCACGACATCACTATGCACTTGCTGCGCAGGAGTGGAAGAAAAATTTCCAGAAAAATTGGAGTAAAATTCAAGCTCTTAATCCAGAACTGTTTAACGAACGTTTCAGACGAACATGGTTTCTATATCTTATGGGTGCAGGAACAGCTTTTGAAAGCCCTCAATCTAATCTTTCAATTCAACAGATAGTCTTTAGTAAAGGGCGCAAGCACACATATCCAACAACTCGAGATTTCCTTTATTGTCCCACCCGTTAGTCCTAAACTATGCACTTTAGTGCAAGGGGTAAATGGGGATAAGGGTAAATGGGGATAACTTTAATTAACACTTGAACTGCAAAGAGTCAAAACAAAACCGCCGTGTATACTGATGTTGTTATAAGACAATCAATAAACACGACAGAAATGTATTCACATCATACTAAAGGAAAGCATCTCACACAAGATGACCGCCTTCGCATTGAAGCATATTGCGATGATCATAAGAATTATAAGGAGAAGAATAAATGGGGATAAGTCCGTTATTTTCTTGATTTATGTGTTCTAATATTATTTACTTTTAGGTAGTATCTCCCAACAGCCGCACAATTCATCCGAAGGATGATTCTGATTTATTACACCACATATTTTAGGTTTTTATTGGACTTATCCCCATTTACTCTAAACGCTCTTGAACGGGTAGTGGCCATGCATACCAAGCATGCGCCCAAACTGCGTATAGCAATCGGATAACCATACTCAACTAACACCGTTTGCCGACATACTGGCAAACGGTGAAATTTTACCTGCTCTGCCATTCCCGCACAAAATCAAGTGGATAGACAAAGTTCATAATATTGAGGGTGAGATTATCGTGGATTGTATAACCGACAAATACTTCGGCGACAGCAACTAAAAATACACTTACCCACACTGGCAACCGTGCCGCCAAACCAAAACCCACTATCATCGACACGCTGTCAGAGACTGAATTGATTATACTGTCTCCCATATATAAAGACGCCAATGTTTGCTTACGATACTCACCAATAATCCAAGGAGTATTTTCAAGAATTTCCCAGCCAGCTTCAATACACAGCGCCATAAGCAATCGTTTACCTCGAGATATTTTCGGAAACAACAGCGTCAATAGTCCATAAAATAAGAAACCATGAACGATATGGGAAAACGTATACCAATCCGTAAATTGTTGTGAATTCCCTGCCGAAACTACTATTCCCTCCCAAAATTTTATTTCACCACAAGTACAAAATACTGGTTGCAGAAACCATGCCAGTACGCCCGCCTGCACCAACAGAATAAAAACAATCCCCACGCAAATATACCAAAAGCTTTTCATATTTCTTATATAGTATCTTATTTATATTATACTCCGCCACTCTGTTTCAAATTTATTCGAAGGAGTCATCTTCAGAGAGTTAAAAAATATCTTCTCCAAAATATATTAGGTCCCGTTTTCTATAGGGGTAAATGGGGATAAGTCCGTTATTTTCTTAGGTAGTATCTCCCAACAGCCGCACAATTCATCCGAAGGATGATTCTGATTTATTACACCACATATTTTAGGTTTTTATTGGACTTATCCCCATTTACTTCCAGTGGAAACAGTATTATTTGCTACTTGTGGTGATTCATCATTTTCAGTGGATGGAGAATTCAAACCAACAAGCACCAAAAGAACTACGACAACAATTGTTTTTACATGTTTTGGAACAGAAATACTAAATTTTTCGATGATGGCTTTATAAGCGGGAGGTAATAAAATCACAGCAAGAATTAAAAACATAACACCCGTCAGTGGTTGCGAAAATAAATATGTAATACCACTTAATGCAAAAAGAGCTCCGAAAATCCATCCGAGTATCGGTCCTAAGGAGTTCTTTTTCTCTTCCACGTTTTGATTATTCTGCTCCTCGCTCATGATGTCATTTTTAAATGTAAGTATTCTTGGATTTCCTGCAAAATCATGTGTTGTATTTACAAGCACCCAACCTTCGTTTGTTAATTTCTTGAAGAATAAATGGGGATAAGTCCGTTATTTTCTTGATTTATGTGTTCTAATATTATTTACTTTTAGGTAGTATCTCCCAACAGCCACACAATTCATCCAAAGGATGATTCTGATTTATTACACCACAGATTTTAGGTTTTTATTGGACTTATCCCCATTTACCCATTTACTCGAGAGGGTTTCGGTAACGTTTATTATTATCTGCAACGATGGTATTGACAAAATAAATATAGTGTGTATTATGTTTACACAAGTCACCGCCCTTCTATTGCAGTTGGGTACCAGGAGAAGTCTTGATGGTGAAGGGTTCGTCGCCTCCTGGCGAAGGGAACGCAGTTATAGGGTGGGACCTATACTGGCTAGCCCCTGTCCGGTGCGCACCACCGGCAGTAAACAGAAGCTACCGACCATTACTTGGCACGGGGCTTTTCTTTTTTATGTTACATCCGGGACTCGAACTTTTTTATGTTACAAGGTAAAGATGAAATGATGTTGCTACCGGACTTGGACTCGAAACTTACAGTTTCCACTATAACCCCCTTCACCTCCATATATTCAAACACTTTCTTCACTATCCCTCTCGTTCTCAACAATCATCTACGTTCTGTTTGCACCACGAAGTGCTTCCTCGTCTAGAATGAGGTTGTGTATATTTATGACTCAAGCAACTATTCGCGCTCTTTAGGCGCATGACGTTGATACGTGTTTGCGAGTGTCTCAGGCAGTACCACGGTAGCTATGTACCAGAAGATGTATCGAGATCACTCAGGTTCGCAGTGCAAACAGAAGGTGCATGGTTTGGTTGATAGGGTGTATTCGTTATGACCATCTTCCAGATAATCACTAGTATCTTGCGGGCTAACGCCACCCGCGCTTTTTTGGCACCGCAGACTGGTGTTAGTCTCGTCACAAAAGCATATAATTCTGGTGCATTACTTTCCCTAATCCGCATCGCTGTTTCAACCAAGGATGTCCTTAGTGAGGCAGAACCAGCATGAGTGATTGATCCATAACGGATGGATTCACCACTAGAACGCTGTCTCGGAACGAGACCAGCGAAACTGGCGAGTTTCTTGCCTGAACTGAAACGACTAAAGTCGTCTACTTCAGAAATGATAGTGAGAGCAGTGATGATACCGATACCAGGAAAGGTCATCAGTAGTTGAGCCACAGGATACTTCATACACTCAAGAAGTAACTGTTCATCAAACGGTACCACTCTTCGATCAAGATCTTCAATCAGATAATGCAGTTGTTGCAAAACAAAGTTGTCCCCGGCCATAATATCGGCTTTCCCTTTCTTAAAGAGTGGATTACCACTCTGTATTAAGTGCAGACCTTGCGTGGTGGCGATACCATGCAGTTGATTTTTCACACTGGTTCTCCTTTGAATAATGAACGTTCGTTCTCGCAATAGTAGTCTCAATTTATAGATGTCCTCACTTGATTTATGCGCTTCTGGAAAATATCCTGCAAGTAACAAATTAGCTAATACCCGGGCATCTTCAGTGTCTGTTTTCTTGGTACTCTGGGCAATTAATTGCATCTTTCGTGGGTGGGCTATATGCACATTCATACCAGATGCTTCCAGCAAATCAGACACCCAGCGCCAGCCACCAATTGGCTCTATAGCTACCTGAATCTCTCTGGGCGAAACAGGCAGACTTTTAATGATAGTGCTAATATAAGTGGGACTGCAGAGGACGTCTTCCTTCCAGAGTTCTGTCCGTTCTGCATCAATGAGTATCCACACGCTTGATTTCTTGTGGAGATCAATACCTAAGGTATACATGTATATCTTTAGTTAGACTAATAAAGGGTGATGCTTATGCGAGCATCACCCTTTATGGTAGCAGGTGGGGGTTATGGCGTCAGTACCTCAATTGGCTGGATTATTTTGCAAACTCACAATCCAGCTCAATCGGGTTTCGAGTCCAAACACAACAGTCTACCAGACTGTTGCTGTCCTGGCAGCTCTAAAGCAAAATCACCCTCATCGGGTGATTTTGCTAAGAGTTACCGAACTTGGACTCGAACCAAGATGACAGGTGTCATAAACCTACATCCTACAGTCGAATGAATGAGTGGAATAAAAATTAGTGTGTGCTTATGTGCATCGCTGCCGGACTTGGACTCGAACCAAGATGACAGGTACCAGAAACCTGCATCCTACCATTAGATGATCCGGCAGCGATATTCACAAGCTTAAAGAACACACTTATTTTTATTTCCGAATGAATGAGAACTGTATGATTCTCATACCATTAGATGATCCGGCAAGGATCGTTTACTTCAGTCGCTCTATAGTGCCATAATTTCAGGAAGATTCAAGAGTAAAAATATCAAAAGGATGTTTACACAACTATAATTTTATTAGAACCGCTTAATCACTTTCCAACCACACTTCCCTTTAGTCTTAGGGGATGAATAGCGAACATGAGTAATACTAGCGTTTCTAATAAGTAAAATTCTAATCATTTGAATGCCCGCTCTCCATAAACTCATCTTTTTAGGATGACACATGTGTTCTAAAAAAAAATTGATAAAAACCGCATGTGAGACCACCACCACCTTGGCGTCCTTTGACAATGATTCAAGCTGACGACGCGCCTCAGCTAGGCGTTTAGTAAAATCAGAATATGTTTCTCCATCATGCATAGAGGCAGATTTTATCCCCAAGAACCAATAAATTATGTACTTGATAGTCGTCTTTCCTAAAATCCTCTCCCCCACTAAAAATTCTGGACGCTGTAGTTCAGCAAAAGCTGGATAAGTTTCCGGTATTAGTCCGCATTCATTACCTATTATTCTGGCGGTTTCCATAGAGCGTATGTGTCTACTAGTAATTAAATAGGTAGGGCGACGACGTTTTAAAAGTTTAGCAGTTTGTTCAGATTGCTGTATACCTAAATTATTTAATTTAGTATTAGCATGTTGATGTCTTAAGGCATCATTACCATCAGTTCTTCCATGTCGTACGAAATATACATCCATAAAATTTATTCAGCAAAATAAGCATGATCGTTCCAAGTAACGATGCGCCATAATCCATTTTCTTCTGTCAGGAGATTTATACCTGTGTTACTCATCTTTAGGGTAATACCAGCTCTAAGCCAACTAGATGACGGTCTGGAAATATCTAACAAAATAGCTGACACAAACATCTGTAAAAAATAACTATGAGAAACAATTAATATATTATTATGCTCATTTTCTTCAAGTATTTTTTTGGCATTGCTAATTCTAGTAAAAAGGTCATAAAAATTTTCACCGTCTTCTTTACGCCAAGTAGTGTTTTCCACGTTAGCATTACGTTCCCGGCGATAATTAACTACTTTTTCGTCATTATCTAAAAGACCATGCAGTGAAGTTGGTTCAAACATCTCACCAAAATCAGACATAGTTTCCACTATCTGCTTCTTAATTTCTGAAATTGGTTTAACTGTTTGCTTTGCTCTTAAAAAATCACTAGCAATGATGATGTCAAAATCAAGTTGACTAACTCTTTTTGACAAAACATCCGCCTGTCTAAACCCAGCCGAATTCAATGGCTCCTCTTTACTGGGTACATATAAATTCAAATTAGCATTTGTTTCTCCATGTCTAACTAAATAAATGTGTTTCATAATTATAATGTTTTATTTTCCATTATCTCCATAGCCATAATTTCTAAAGGGAGGTACGGTAAGGGCGATTTAGTAGTCTGTTCAGCTACAGTGATTAGTCGGAGTAACAAATGTGAATTAAGTGGGGTGGTCGGGCTCTTGGCGAAAATCTTCAACTTTTTTTGCATATCTACACCAAACTGCCCTAAAACAGGGTCATCATTGCCTTGATTACGAAGAAGCATCACGGCTCGGACATGGTCTAAGAGAAGACGAATAAACAACTTTATTTCCACATGAGTAATGGCAGCTTCAGCGATAGCGGAAAGAGCCAGCGCTGAATCACTAGTATGAAATGCATCAAGTAAACTAGAAATAATTGCTTGTTTGGGCGCTCCAATAATTTCCGCCACTTCATCACTGTTACCAATAGTGTCACCAGAAGCTAAAATTACTTTTTCAGTGATACCAAGAGCATCACGGAAAGAACCATCAGCAGCAATAGCAATAAGATCAGCGGCCTCAGAGCTAAGTTTAAAACCTTCTTTTCCAGCAACAGATATGACCGTTTCGGCCAAGACGGCGCGCTCTGGCGAACGAAAACGAAAAATTTGACAACGTGACAATATAGTATCAAGAAGTTTTTCTTCCTCCGTAGTAGCAAGAATAAATATTACATGTGCCGGTGGTTCCTCTAGAGTTTTAAGCAGAGCATTAAATGCCTCCTTGGTTAACATGTGAACTTCATCAATAATATAAACTTTATACTTTGATTCGTAAGGAACAGTATGGACAGCTTCACGCAGTTCGCGAATATCATCAATTCCACGATTACTAGCAGCGTCAATTTCATAGAGATCAATGGTTGATGTGCCTATGGCGCTGGCAAAGATACGGGCTAAAGTCGTTTTTCCTGTACCGCGTGTTCCTGAAAATAAAAGCGCGTGCGGAATTGCTTTCTTGGCAATTGCTCCCTCCAAAACTTTTATGATATGTTCTTGATTGCGTACTTCAGCAAAACTCTGAGGACGATATTTTCTATACAAAGCTAAATGATCAGTCATATTGTTATAGTATAACAGAATGATGTATAGAAATGAAAATTAACAAAAGTATAGGTGAAACAACATTTTAATTACAAATTAAGATGATTTATTTTTGAATAATTCTCCCTAAAAGACCTTAAGAGGACATTAAACTGGGGCTAATTGCACCAAAAAGACACTATAGGATTCTTTTACTCTTAAGTAAGAGAATCAAAAATTACTTTTTGGTGACAGCTTTTTTTACGGCTTTCTTTGTAATGGTATTGGCTGGTACAACTTTTTTGACTGATTTTTTGATAGCTTTTTTTAGTGGACTAGCCGCCTTTTCAATTGATTTCCAATTATCTTTCATTTCTTTAGAAAATTCTACTAGGTCTTTTTTACTAGCAGTTTTGGCTGTGGTATAAGTCTTGGCGATAGTGCTAATCAATTCTTCATATTCTTCCTTGGTCATTTCTTTGGCACCTTCAAGTTTTTCTAACACCTCCGCCTTGGCTTTAAGGGCCCAACTTTTAACCGTTTTGCGGTTTTTTGAAGCACCTTTACCACCATAAAGAAAGAAAGTTCCGGCAGCAGCCACAGCTGCTGCCGTTAAACCAACACCTAATCCAATTTTTTGTTTATCTGATAATACTTTTTTCATGTTTGATTTTGTCATATTAAAATAATTATTCTGAATCACTAATAACAATATCTTTTTTGCCAGCTCGCTTGGTAGGTTGTTTTTTTGACACACGCATAAATAAGCTAACCAGATGTGAAATCAACCCCCCGCCCGCTATAAAATTCCTGACAGTTGTAATGTCTTCAGCAATCATATCGCTCCCCTCTTCAATTCGGCTTAAAATGGCGCGAATTGAAACGAGAATTTTAATGAGATAATACATTGCGATACAAACCATAATAGCAAAAGCCACCGTAGCGACACTGGCAATAATAAAAAATATATTGGCGTGAAGTATTTCGTTCATCTCTAATAGTTTATCAGTGAATTATAATATCTTCCGCTGATTTGCTAAAAAAACGTGGACAACTGCTTCAACTGCTTCTGGTGTTTCCTGTTCCATTAATTTGGTGCGTAATTCCACCGCACCCGGGAAACCCTGAACATAAGCTTTATAATGTTTTTTCATCAAAGAAAAGCTTTTATGCGGTAATAATTTAGAAAAAAGGTAGGAGTGTTCAATCATTACTTTCAGTCTCTCATCCAGTGAAATGTTCAGGAGACTTTTTTCTGGATGAAAAAGCCAGGGATTACCGAAAATTGCTCGACCAAGCATGACCCCGTCAGCGCCAGAAAGCGAAGCTTTCTGGCGCGCATCCGTAAGTGAAGAAATATCTCCATTGCCGATAATTTTTGTTTCTGGTGATAATTCATTTCGTAATTCCACCACTCGCACTATTTGATCCCATCTAGCTAGTATTTTTGACATTTCTTTTCTCGTCCGAACATGAACAGCGAGAGCGGATGGCTGTTCAGCTAAAATTTCGGGTATCCATTCCTCTACCTGATTACGATTGTACCCTAAACGGGTTTTAACGGATACTGGAATTCCACCCTTATCATTTTCAGCTCCACGCTTGGCGGCTCTAATGATTGCCCTGGCTAAAACTGGATTTTTTATCATAGCTGCTCCACAACCTTGTTTTTCAATTGCTTTATCAGGACAACCCATATTGATATCAATCCCATCAAAACCAAGTTGCAGACAAAGGGCGGCCGCTTGTTCCATGTATTCCGGATGACTAGAAAAAAGTTGAGCAACGATAGGACGTTCTTCCTCACTATATTTTAGGTCTGCAAGCAACTTTTCTTTACCCTCTAGGGTGGCCTTCATCAACCCATCGGCCGCTACAAATTCTGTCCACATTACATCTGGACCACCTTTAGTACCATCAGCTCTTTCGTGTGCACTATATTTAGCGATCATTTTTCTAAAAGCGGCATCAGTCACATCCGCCATCGGCGCTAGAGTAAAAAAAGGAGTGGGCAATAATCGCCAAAAATTTTTCATAGAAATGGCAGTCTATCACAAATTGTTAGTTAAATCAGTCCTGTTTAATTTTACTTATAAAGTATCCCCAGCATCGTAGACTGATGAAGTAGTCGTGGCAGTACTGGTAGCTAACGGTATAGGATTATCGTTCACATACACTTTATTGCCAAACCTTAAATCAATGTATTGAAAATTACCCGGTCTTAGATGGCTAAATTCTTTGGCCTCTAAAATAGATTGTAAATTAGCAAAAACTGTTTCCGCTGGAACTAATAAACTGGCCTTAAGCTCACCACCAGCAGATAAAATATAAAAGACGTCATCAACTGCGTCAATCTGGACAGATGAAATGGTAAAATTAGGAATTGATTTAAGCAACATAATAAATTTAGTGATCTCCGCCAATTTAGCGCTATCAAGAAAAAAAGTACCAATCGCTGGCTTTGCTTCTAACGAAGAATAACGTAATAGCGTATCACCAGATAATTTTGGTGCCTCACCAAAAGCATAACCAAAACTATCAATAAAAACACATTGCTCCTCATTAGCAGTATTACACCATAGAGCATCGGGAAAATATTCTTCAAAGTTAATCCCAATTTCAGTGCCAGATACTCTATTGATAACCAGATTTTTTATTCGGGGAATATCTGAAATAGTGTTAAAAATTGCCTCATGTGGATACCACCAAATAAATCTTTTTGGTATTAAACCAAGGTAATTACCCACTAATAATGCTTCAGTCTTTTGTTTAATCTCAACATGAGAAATAGTCTGCCCACCAGTAATAGAAATTTTATTGATTGTTAATTTTTCTAGTCTAGTACCATACCAGAGACCTCCCATAAACAGAGTGGCCAATGATAAAACCAAAAAACCAATCAAAAGTTGTTTGATTAACATTCGTTTGCTTGGATCTAGGGTATGACGACGAAGTTTATTTTTTGATTTAACAATTCTTTTCTTTTCAAACATTATCTTAATACTATCACCTTGTCGGCCGATCTTAATGATAGGAGCCACTAAGCTTGTTTTATCTCACTCTTGCCCAGATATTTTTGCAGAGCTACCGGAATTTTAATACTACCGTCTGCTTGTTGAAAATTTTCCACCAAGGAAACGAGAATGCGGGGGGTTGGAATAGCCGTACAATTAAGTGAATGAGCATAACGCATCACTCCATCAATGTCTTTATAACGAATATTAAACCGACGAGTTTGGAAATCGTGGAAATAAGAAGCCGAGCTGATTTCACGATAGGTTTTCTCTCCTGGTACCCAAAGCTCAATATCATATTTTTTGACTTGACCTTGTCCAATATCAGCTCCACAGTTAAGGACCGTGTGATAAGGGATACCTAATGATTCAATAAATTCTTCAGTATTACGGTTGATTTCTTCATGCAATCGTACACTTTCTTCATGTGATGCTTCACACAAGACTACTTGTTCTACTTTGAAAAATTCATGCACTCGAATCAAACCTTTGGTATCTTTACCGTGACTACCGGCTTCTCGTCTATAGCAAGGAGAAAAAGCTAGAAACTTAATGGGAAATTGTGTTTGACTTAATATCTCATCAGCGTAAAAACCCATCGTGGAAACCTCACTAGTCCCAATCAAATAATCATCGTCTTGCGTGTTATAAACATCCTCAGCATCATTAGGTAAATGTCCAGTTCCGTAAAGATTACTTTTACGCACAATGGCTGGTCCGAGTAAAGGTTCAAAACCCTTGGCTCCGAAGAAATCGTTAGCGTAATTCCAAATTGCCCATGACAATCTAGCGCCGTCTCCAGTTAGGAAATACC
>Ga0210044_10009616_pt1 | contig 11723 bp, 8 predicted proteins | sample CryGey13umfilter_2_FD_183959 | JGI IMG/M metagenome (GOLD analysis project Ga0210044, IMG submission 183959) | Groundwater microbial communities from aquifer in Utah, USA - Crystal Geyser 4/9/14 3 um filter (SPAdes) (version 2) | ecosystem: Environmental > Aquatic > Deep subsurface > Groundwater...
CGTACCGCTTCAACACACTGAATCCGGGTCGTGTTCGCACCGCCCTGTTCAAACGCACCTTCGGTGGCGAACATCCAAGCATGGTGCCACCGCCGGCCAGCGTTGCACCGGCTTACCTCTACCTGTTATCCGATGCTGCCAAAGATGTACGCGGCCAGACATTGCATGCGGTTGATTTGATCAAGGATTAATCATTCTAAAGAGGCACTACAAATAGCCACGAATTCCACGAATGAACACGAATAAGCAGACAAAAACTAACCCCGTATTCGTCCGGGTTTAGCTTCCTGTTCACAAAATGAAGGTGCTTGGCACAAGAAAGGGCACCCTGAGGTGCCCTCGTGAACTCAAAGGTAAAACTGCTGTTCAGATTTAAAGCTTCTTCTCGACCTTCTCCAGGACGGCCAGCGCTGCATCAAAGTCGTACTGGTTCACCAGTTTACGCATCTGTTCAACTTCCTTGATCAGATCCGGTGATGAAAGATGTGCTTCAATCTCATCAATCAGATCCACCGCATCGCCGTCATAGGCCTCAAGCATGTCACGCATGCGGGCCAGCAGCTCACGGGCAAGTGCGGCATCCATATCAGCACTGTCAGCTTGCTGCTCAGGTGAACTGGCATCACGCCATGTCGTGATAGCGCGCGTGACTGTACGCACCCGCTCAGCCACTTTTTCCAGCTGATCCTCACCCACATCCACACCCTGCTTGAACCACTGCTCCAGTCTTGATACCTCGGCAAACAGGGCATTGGCGCCGATATTGCCGGCCACCCCTTTCAGCGAGTGAATCAAGCGCTGCACCTGCGCCTTGTCGCCGGCTTTGAGTAACTCCTGTGAACGGGAAATCACATCAGCCTGGGAATCGGCAAATTTATACAACACCTTCTGATACAGGGATGTATCACCACCGATGCGTTTCAAACCATCACCGGTATCAATTTCGTCAAGCTCGGGGATCACGATCGTCTTGCCTGACAACGCCTCCGATTGAACAATTCCCGTCAGGCTCAGGCGCGAGCGGGAAATCCATTTATCCAGCTTGGTGTAGAGATCGAGCGGATCAATCGGCTTGGCAACATGATCATTCATGCCTGCATCAAGGCAGTCTTTCACATCACTCGGCATGGCATTGGCCGTCATGGCAATAATCGGCAGATCTTTGGCATTAAAGTCGCGCCGGATCAGCCGGGTTGCTTCCAGTCCGCCCATCACCGGCATCTGCATATCCATCAATACACCGTCAAAGCTGTCATGCTGCACGGCATCGACAGCCTCCTGCCCGTTATGGGCAATCGCCAGACTGATACCGGCCTTGGTCAGCAGACCTTCAGCCACCAGCTGGTTGATATCGTTGTCCTCCACCAGCAGCAGCCTGGCTCCCTGCAGGTGAGCGATTTTCTTGACCGGCAGGCGCCCCTCTTCGTCAGCCGACAAATCACCCGTTTCCGGCTGCAGATACAGCGACAGAATGGATGCCAGCATGGAGGTGGAAGTGACCGGCTTGAACAGCGTCGCACTGATGCCGAAGATTGCGGCATCCTGATCGGAGACCACCTGCCCGTAATTGGCGGCAAGAATGGAAGGCGGCATATCGGAGAGCCCTGCAGCGGCCTGAATCCGCTGTACACTGTCGATCCCTTTCATATCGGCGAGTGTCCAGTCGACCAGCATCACATCAACAACCGGCTCACGCTGCAGCACTGCCGCCGCTTCATCGACAGTGGATGCCTTGGTAAAGGCGAAACCATAGGACTTCAGGTAACGGCAAAGGATTGCTTTTGAGTCCTCGTTGTCATCAACCACCAGCACATGTTTGCCTTTTATGGCCGCCGGCAACTGTAGCTCATCAGCCAGATACTCTTCTCCGATACCAAAATGTGCGGTAAAGAAGAAGATACTGCCCTGCCCCTCCTGACTACGCAGTCCGATTTCACCGCCCATCAGTTCGGTCAGCTGCTTGCAGATGGCCAGGCCGAGGCCTGTGCCGCCGAACTTGCGGGTCGTCGAGCTGTCGGCCTGCGAAAAAGCCTGGAACAGTCGGGACTGCTGTTCGTCATTCAAGCCAATGCCCGTATCCGTAATTTCAAAACGCAGCACAAAATGGTCGTCGTGGCGCTCAAACACCCGGCTGGAAACAACGATCTGACCGCTCTCGGTAAACTTGACGGCATTATTCACCAGATTGAGCAGTATCTGCCCCAGACGATACGGATCACCCTTCAGACGCGGCATGCAGGTCGGGCAGTCGATGAGGAAATCCAGTCCCTTTTCACTGGCCCTGACGCCGCCGATACCGGCCAGATTATGCATCACCTCGTCGAGATCGAAATCAATGAGATCCAGTTCCAGCTTGTCCGCCTCAATCTTGGAGAAATCGAGAATATCGTTGATAATGGAGAGCAGCGACTCGGAGGCTTTCAGGGTTTTCGACAGATAATCGCGCTGCAGCTTGTCTTCCTCACGATCCAGAGCCAGATGGGTCAGCCCGATCACGGCATTGATCGGGGTACGAATCTCATGACTCATATTGGCCAGAAATTCGGATTTACTCTTGTCGGCCTGAATGGCCCGATCCATGGCCAGTGCCAGCTCGCGCGTGCGCTCCTCGACCTTGTGTTCAAGGATCAGACTATGATCCTCCAGCTGGTCGTGCGTCTGCTTCAGGCTGGCAGCCATCTCCTCCAGCGAAGAGACCAACGCCCCGATCTCATCATCGGTCTGGGTGCTCAGGTGCGGTGTTGCATTGAATTCTCCCCGGGCAAGCTCACGCGAGAAATTGACCAGACTGCGTAGTGGCCGCGTCCAGCGACTGGCGAGAAAAAACACAATAATACTGCCGATAATCAGGAACACGATAGCGGTGATGACCGAACGCACAATCATCTTGTTGATCTCATCATCTACATAGGCCTGTGACTCAGCCAGCGTCCGGTTCAGCGCATCGCGCGAGAACCCCAGCCGCAGAGAACCCCATTTGACCTTCGGATTGAGATAGATCGGTACAATGGTTTCCATAAATTCATGCGCATCCACGGTAAAATCATAACGTGTGGTTTTCATCTGATTCTCGGCAAAGGATGAAGCATCGCCGGAGAGAATTTTGTGCCTGACTTCATTGCTCAGATCCTGCCCATAGGCAATCACCGGCTTGCTTGAACGCATCAGTATGACATATTCCAGATTATCGACATCTTTCACTGCGTCATGAATAAATTCCTGCAACGCTTCGTAATCAAAAACAACGATACGTTTCTGAATATGCTCGGACATATAACCGGAAGCCTTTTCGGAACGTTTGATCATCTCTTCCTGTAAAAAACTGCTGTGGGTGGAGAGCGCCTTGATCAGGTTTTTCTTCTGTGCATCCACCTGCACCAGCGTCAACAGCGTCACCATGGCCAGGATCATACCGACCATGGCCACTTCCAGCTTCCAGCGTATGCCTCTGCGTACTTTGAGGTTAATGTCCGGGTTCGATTCAGTCATTGGCATTTTCTCATTGTTTTTCCAGTCTATTCATTTCGAGCATTCTGCGCTCAGGATACCGATTTCTGCTCCATTTACCTAGTTGATTTGTGATGCGGCAGCGACAATGCGACAACGGTGAAAGTCAGAGTAGGCTGAGGCAGGTCTTGGCGTTATGATTGGCCGATGACCCCATCACCCGATCTTTCCGTTTCTTTTGCCGGCTTAACACTTCAAACACCACTGGTTCTACTCTCCGGCTGTGTCGGTTTTGGTGAGGAATATACCCGCGTGGAAGGCTGGGACAATCACCATATCGGCGCAGTCATCCTCAAAGGTACAACGCTTGAACCGCGCATGGGCAATGCACCGCACCGCGTCTATGAAACGCCTTCGGGCATGCTTAATGCCATCGGCCTGCAGAATCCGGGGGCGCGTTATGTGGTGGATCATATTCTGCCGCATCTGCCGACTGACGAAACCCAGTTCTGGGCCAATGCCAACGGCACTTCTCCGGAAGAGTATGGTGAAGTCGCCCGCATCTTTGATGATTCGCCGGTGACTGCCATTGAGATCAATATCTCCTGCCCCAATGTAAAAGAGGGCGGCGTCCATTTCGGCAATGATCCATGTATGGCGGCTCGTGTGGTTGAAGCCATGCGTCCGCATACCAGCAAACCGCTGATCACCAAACTATCCCCCAACAGCGCCGACATTGCGGCCACCGCTCGCATGGTCATTGAAGCGGGTTCCGACGGCCTCTCAGTGATCAATACACTGGTTGGCATGGCGGTGGATATTGAAAGCGGAAAACCGGTGATCGATAACATCTCCGGCGGCCTTTCAGGGCCGTGCATCAAACCGGTAGCGCTGTGGAAAATACACCAGACACGCGCTATTGCCGCCAAACACAATATCCCGATTCTCGGTCAGGGCGGCATCACCTGCGCCAAAGACGCCATCGAATTCGCCATTGTCGGTTCCGACGCCATCGGCATCGGCACCGGTCTGTTTTATGACCCGCTGATGTGCGGCCAACTGCTCGAAGAGATGCGCGGTTACCTGCGCCGCAAACAGCTGGCTTCCTATTCCGATCTCGTGGGAACACTTGTTACGAAACAGCCATAAAGCCCTGCCGCTTTGCCTGCTATTTTGCGCTCTACTGCTCTGCAGCACAGCACAGGCAGGCACACTCTCTGTTGTCGGGCAATCGCGCTGGGTAACGGTAGCAACGGTCTTCGACGGTGACACCTTCCGAACCACAAGCGGTGAAAGAGTACGGCTGCTGGGTATCAATTGCCCTGAAGTTGCGCATGACCGGCAAGCCGCCCAACCCTATGGTGAAGAGGCCAAACGCAGGCTGATATCGCTGATTGGCGGACAAACATTGCAGCTGCGCTTCGATAACGACAAAAAAGACAGATACGGACGCACACTTGCCCATGTCTACCTGAAAAACGGGGCCTGGATCAACGCACTTCTGGTAAACGAAGGGCTGGCTTATGTTTACACATTCATGCCCAATCACAGGGAGACCGAGCCGCTGTTGAAAGCCGAACGTCTGGCCAGAAACAGTATGGCCGGCATCTGGAAAAGTGAGGCCTTCCGCATACTCGACAGTCGCGACCTTACTGCACACCATATCGGCCAGTTCCGCCTCGTGCGCGGCTATGTTGCCGCTGTGCAGCCGTGGCAATTCAAGCTTGGCGAGCTCTCCGTCAGCATCCCGCGTATTTACCGCCAGTGGTTTGCGCCGGCACAGGTTCCTCAACAGGGAAAACAGGTGATTGTGCGCGGCGTCATCCGCATGTCGGTGACCCGGCAGCTTTATATGGCCTTGCACTCGCCCTTTGATCTGGAATAATTTCGTTTAAGCTAACGCTAATGTATGCTGCTCTACAGTTCGCCTGATCGATATATTGCCAGAGGTATAACATGAAGAAATTCCGTCTCATTACCCTTCTTATGCTGATTCCGCTGCTGGCTGCCTGCGCCAAAAATCCGGCAACCGGCAATCAGGATTTTGTCATGATGAGTGAAAGTGAAGAACTGAAGGTCGGACAGCAGGTCTTTAACGAAATGCGAAAGAACATGCCTCTGCTGCCGGAGAATGACCCCCTGGCCCAATATGTTGACCGGGTTGGTCAGAAGGTTGCCGCCACAGCCGATCGCAAGGATCTGTTTTTCCGCTTCTATGTTGTCGATGACGACACCATCAATGCCTTTGCCCTGCCCGGTGGTTACATCTGTATTCATCGCGGCCTGATTAACCATATGAACAATGAAGCCGAGCTCGCGGCAGTGCTCGGCCATGAGGTGGGCCATGTCACAGCCCGCCACTCTGTACAGCAGATATCCAAAGCCCGGGCATATCAGTCGGCCATGATGGTAACCTCGATTTTCGTACCCATCCCTCAGGCAGCCGGCATGCTCGGCGATGTCATGGCGACAGCGATTCTCAAGGGTTATGGCCGTGATGCCGAATTGCAATCGGATGAACTCTCCATCCGCTACCTGACCAAGGCCGGTTATGATCCGCATGCCACCATCGGCATCCTGAAAACACTCAAGCGGCTGGATGACATTAATACCAAAGAGAAAACCGATGCCGGTGAAAAGGTGGAAAGTTACCATGGTGCCTTCGCCTCGCATCCGGAAACCTCCAAACGTATCAAGGACGCCGTTGCCCAGGCTGCAACGCTTGAAGGACATGCAGGCGGCATCGTTAATCGTGATGCGCTACTGGCTGCGGTAGACGGTTACCCTTATGGCGACAGCGCGGAACAGGGCGCCGTGGTTGGCAGACGTTTCCTGCACCCTGAGCTGGGCATCCAGCTGACCTTCCCGAAAGACTGGGTGATTACCAACTCACCGCAGGCGCTGACTGCCCGACTGAGAAAGGAGAAAGTCTTTTTTATGCTCGGCATGAAAGAGATGCAGAAGCGTCAGACGCCTGAAGAGATCATCAGGGAGATGTTTACCGACAGACACATTGAAAAGATGGAGAGCAGCGTGCGTAACGGTATGCCATACGCGCATGCACAGGTCAAAGAGTCGGCGCCCAAAGTCAGCAAGGCCATGATCGATGCCAACGTCTTTCTTCGGGACAGAAAAGCTTACTCTGTCACCATGTGGAGCGAACGCGACCAGTTTGACAAATACAAGGCCCAGTTCAGCCAGATCGTCAACAGCTTTGGTGATTATAATTTAGAGCGAGACGGCGATATTCCGCGCATTGAGCTGCACAAGTGGCAGGCCGGTGATTCCTGGCAGAAATTTGCCGACAAGCGGAACAATATACTGGGCCGTTTCACTGCCGATAAAATTGCCGCACTCAATGGTATGGATCTGAGCGAATCACCGACGGCAGGTCAACTCATCAAAAGCGTAAAATAACATTTTCGGCCCTGAACTTGCTGGCATGTTGCATTCACAGCGCTGATCAGCCCCGACATGCCCATCATAGCAGGAGGTTATGTATGACAATCCGAAACACAACAGATCGATCCTGTGTCGACATAACCTCTAACTTGCATGGATTTTTTCATGTTAACGGCGCCACCCGGAGCCACGATGCATCATAATCCATCCAGTTTCCCACTGCTTGACCATGTCTCAAGCGGGGTACTGGCCATTGATACAGATGGCACGATTGCATTGTGGAACAAAACTCTTGAGCTGTGGTTTGAGAAAAAGCGCGATGCCATGATCGACAGCACTATCTACGATTTTTTTCCGCAACTGAATCAGCAACCATTCAAGGCGCAGATCAGCAATATCTTTAAGTCCCACGATGGCTCAACACTCACGTTCACCCCGGATCAATCGCTTTTCCCATGCAGACTACCCAATGGGGCAGTAAGAAAACTACGGGTCACGGTATCCCTTCTGGAGGAACATTCTCTGGCGCTGTTCAGCTTCGAGGATCAGAGCGCGCAGCACGAACTGATAGAGAACTACAAGCAGGCTACCCAAGACCTGAAAATGGAACTGGCGCAAAGAAGTGAACTGGAAAGTCGCAATGCCCAACTGATCAGCGCCATCGATCAGGCCGGCGAAGCTGTGATTATTACCAATCTCAGTGGCGATATTGAATACGTCAATAAAGCCTTTTATCAGCAGACCGGCTGGAGCAAAGAGGAAATCGGTTCTATCGGCCTGTATGACGGCCTGTTTGCTGACCGGCATGACGACTTCAAAGCCCACCTCGATGAGGTGTTCGCAGCAGGGAAACCCTGGCAAGGCAGGCAGGACATTACCGGCAAGAACGGCAACACGTTTACAGCATCGATCAGTATCGCCCCGATCTCCGACCAGAATAACCGGATCTCCCATGCTGTGATTATTCAGGAGGACATCAGCCAACAGGTTATGGTTGATGAAAAGTTGCGCCGTTCACAGAAGCAGGAAGCATTGATCACACTGGTTGGCGGCATCGCCCATGATTTCAACAACCTGCTCGCCGGACTGACCGGTCAGGTCTATCTGGCCTCGCGCGAAGTCAAAGATATGCCGAAAACAGCTGAACGGTTGAAAAAGGTTCAGAAGATTTCCCACGAAGCTGCTGAAATCGTCAAACAGCTGCTTACCTTCGCCCGTCAGGGAGAGCATGAAGCCAAAGAGTTCCCGCTTGATGCATTCATGAAAGAATTTTCAAAACTGGCCCGGCATACTGTGCCTGAATCCATCGAATGGGTGTTTGATTTCAAGGCCGGCAATTACGCCTTTCGCGGCGATGCCAATCAGCTTCAACAGTCACTGCTGAACATGGTTCAGAATGCTGTTGAGGCTTCTGCCGGGCAGGCCGATGCCCGCATCGAACTGACACTGGCACCGCTGGAAGGCGAAGACAGCTTCAGACTCATCAAAAAGTACCCTGTGCTACGCCATGGCAATTTTGCCCATATCCTGCTTCGGGATAATGGCAGCGGCATTGATGCAGAATATATCGACAGGATATTCGACCCGTTTTACACCAGCAAACAGCTCGGCAGCGGGCTCGGCCTGGCCATTGTCATGGGCTGCGTCTGGCACCATCACGGTATTATCGATGTAACCAGCTCACCGGAATCCGGCACTTCGGTTCACCTGTTCCTGCCCATCATACCGGTTAAAAATCAGCCTGATTTTTCGCACCCACAGGGGTTGGTCAATGCAAAAATACTTCTGGTCGATGATGACCCGAGGGTGCTTGAGCCGACCAAAGAGTTGCTGGAGTGCATGGGGCATGAGGTTGACCTGGCCTGCGATGGTCAGGATGCCTGCGAGAAGTTTGAAATGCAGTCCGATGCCTGGGATATCGTGATTACCGACATGGTCATGCCACGCATGAACGGTCTGGAGTCAGTCAAACGTATGCGTATATTGCGCCCGGATATTCCGGTTATTTTTGCCACGGGTTACGATCAGTCGCTGGTCATTGAGAATACCCGCAAAATGGAGAATGCCGTACTGATTGGCAAGCCGTTTAATCCGGATGAACTTGATCAGATCATTCTGAATATGATCAGGAAAAAATAAGCTTCATCGCGCATTTGCGGGAAACATCAACGTATGGCAACTGTTTGTTCAACGTTACTCAAGGATAAATAATCCAGCCACGAATTACACGAATGAACACGAATATAAATCAGTGAAAATTCGTGTGGATTCGTGGCTAGCTTGTCTATTCCGTCATTGTCGCCTTTTTCCTTGTAAGCCCAAAGTAGCATTCCAGGACTTGTGCGACAATCCTGACACAGGATCAATCAGCTGTTTGCTTAAACCAGTTCAAAGCGAACGTCTGCCAGCAACAGTTCTGCCATTTGATCCATGTGCTGCGGGAAGAAGTGTCCGGCTCCTTCAATCGGATGAAAGCGGATATTGCTCTTGCCTTTGACGCTGCGCGCCACCTTATCAAACGGCACAATCTCATCCGCCGTGCCTGAAATCACCGTAATCGGCCGGTTTTCTCCAATCATGAAAGCGAATGGCCACAGATTCACAGCCGGTGCAACAGCAAACATATGGCTGACGCGATCATCGGTTCTGGCCGCCTGCAGGCCTGCGAAACAGCCGAAAGAGAAACCCGCCAGCCAGAGCCTTGATTCGGGGTGCACCTCATCCATCCAGTCCAGTGCCGCCCGCGCATCATCAGCCTCGCCCTTACCTTCGTCCCAAACACCTTCAGACTGCTCAACACCACGGAAGTTAAATCGTAAAACAGAACAGCCGGCCTCTTCAAATGCCCGCGCCATCCAGTAGACCACCTTGTTGCGCATGGTGCCGCCAAACTGGGGGTGTGGGTGGCAAACCACCACGGCCGGGCGCCCGGCCCGCCCTGTATGATACAGCGCCTGCAGAACCCCTGCCGGTCCTTCGATAAATATTTTTTTATGCTGATAATCGCTCAAGCAAACAGCTCATCGTAGCGTAGCGCTGAAAAACCCACCTCGATATGGCCATCCATGACCAGCACAGGTCGCTTGATCATGGAGGGGTTACCACACATAAGGGCAATCGCCCTGTCCTGATCAACCCCCTCTTTCTGTTCATCTGCCAGTTTGCGCCAGGTCAGCCCACGCCGGTTCAGCAGCACTTCCCATCCGACCTGTTGACACCAGACATGCAGAAGTCCGGCATCAACACCCTCTTTTTTGTAGTTGTGAAAGTCATACGGAATTTCATGCGTTTCCAGCCATACTCCGGCCTTTTTGATCGTATCGCAGTTAGGGATACCGTACATCACTATCATCGTTGAATCCTTGATCGTTTTTTTCTTCAAGATGGAAAACATGGGAACAGGTATATCTTGCCCCCCTGATTCTGTTTTCAATACAGCCTAAAGATGCTCTGAATAACTCCGTCCTGAAGTTATTCAGCCCGCAAAGGCAAAAGCGTGGTTTTTCCTTTGCTCACAATACCGGGCACTTACAGTGCATGATATTGACTCACGGCATCCTGCCGCTCGCCTCAAGGCGGCGCTGCCGGATTGTGGCGGCCATCCATGGCCCGCAGGATACTCTGACTTTTTCAGAGTATCCCTAATTCTCCATTTCACGGATAAAGGCAAAAAATTCCGCATCCCCGTCTGTCTTCAGTGGAGTAACCACCATCTCAACCGCAAACTCAAAACCGTCACGATGCAGCGCCTGCGTACGCATCGGCTTATATAACCAGGGACCGATATTCAGTTTTTGATAATGGCTCATACCTTTAAGATGTGCTTCCCGCAAACGTTCAGGAATAATCAGGGTAATCGGTTTGCCAACAATTTTGTGGCGAGGCCAGCCAAAAAGCACTTCCGCACTGCGGTTCCAGTCATTGATCTGACCACTTGCATCCATACTGATATAGGCATCATAGCTGCAATCAATCACGTCATGCAGTCGCTCACTCTTTTTACGAATCTGCTCCTGCATGCGCTGCTGTTGCTCAATGGCCCGCTGGGCATAAAAACCGAACCCGATCACCACGGCTGAAATCAGCACACGCATCCAGAGTTCATTCGGGTCAGATCTAAACAGATTGCGAAAAAAAGTATCGTCGCCAAAAACAAAGGAGTGCAACAGTGCTTCCACAATCCAGAACAGCACTGCTACCAGAATACCCAATTTACCCAAGCCGGCTCGCTGCAGCATGTATCCCCCTATAAATTACCTTCCATGGTATGACAGGTTTAAATATGACTTTCTGTTAACCCTGTTGCAATGCATATTGCACAAAAAGCTGGCTATTCACCTCACTTTGATCGAAATACATCGATTCAAGCCGCAGTTTCACCGCTGATTCCAGTGTGCCTGACAACAGGGTGTGAAACCGGTTTTCTCCCAACAGCGTCAAGTGGGTGGTTAAAAACAGGCGATCGAGCATCCGCTCTGCAAGCAACGTCCGGTGAACTTCAGGGCCGGCTATCATATACGCGCTGCGATAGTCTGACTGAATCAGCCACTGTTTCAGCCCCCTGCCGGTGACGCTGTCAGTTGCAAAGACCGTGAGATAAACACCGGCCTGCTTTAGCCGATCTATGTTCTCTGCCGATGCAGCAGAGCCGGTGAGCACTGAAATCTTTCTACCCTGCAGTTTTTCCAGGGCTGTTAATGGAATATCCAGGCTATTGGAAACAATCACCACATCGGGCTGCTCGGCAAGCCCCTGCGCTTTGCGCCAGGCGAGCAGATCGGCATAATCTTCCTGCTGCCCCACCGGCAGCAGATCCTGTGCCTGCCCCTTGGCCAACTGCCGAAAGTAACGCGCCGATGTAATCATAACATCAC
>Ga0210044_10009618_pt1 | contig 11722 bp, 11 predicted proteins | sample CryGey13umfilter_2_FD_183959 | JGI IMG/M metagenome (GOLD analysis project Ga0210044, IMG submission 183959) | Groundwater microbial communities from aquifer in Utah, USA - Crystal Geyser 4/9/14 3 um filter (SPAdes) (version 2) | ecosystem: Environmental > Aquatic > Deep subsurface >...
AAGTGTTATCGATCTCTCTTTAAATTCAGAATTAAAATCATTAGAACATACTCTTTATGAAACAGCTTGATCAATATATAGAACAAATCGAGAAAGAGCTCAAAGCTCGAAAAGGTATCCATGTTGAGTCTCGTGAAGTAGGAAACGTCACCGAGGTAAAAGATGGTGTCGTCACACTAGTCGGACTTGACAATATCGGATATGGCGATCTTATTGAATTTGAAAATGGAGTGAAAGCATTGGTTATCGATCTTTTGGAGAATTCGGTCGGAGCTATTGTACTTGGTGACTATTTGGATATCACAGCAGGAGATACAGCAAAAGGAACTGGAATCACTCTGTCCATCCCGGTAAGTGATGACATCCTGGGTCGTGTTGTAGATCCACTTTCACGTTCTCTTGACGAGGGTTCAGATATCAAATCAAAAATATATTATCAAATAGAGCGTCAAGCTGCAGGAATTGTAAAACGAAAGTCTGTGTCTGTGCCAGTACAGACAGGTATAAAAGCTATCGACTCGCTTATTCCAGTTGGAAGAGGACAGCGAGAACTAATCATCGGAGATCGTGTAACCGGAAAAACTACAATTGCAATCGATACAATCATCAATCAAAAAGGTCAGGATATGATTTGTGTGTACTGTGCTATTGGTCAGAAAAGCTCGAAAGTCGCAACCATCATCGAACTTCTTCGCAAAAAAGGAGCGATGGACTATACGGTTGTGGTCAATGCATCTGCTTCAGACCCGGTAACGCTTCAGTATCTGGCTCCATATTCTGCAACCGCAATCGCAGAGTATTTCATGGATAAAGGAAAAGATGTCCTTGTCGTATATGATGACTTGTCAAAACATGCGTGGGCATATCGACAAGTCTCGCTCATTTTGAGACGACCAGCAGGTCGTGAGGCCTATCCAGGAGATGTATTTTATCTTCATTCTCGACTTCTTGAGAGGTCATGTCGCATGAGTCCAAAATATGGCGGTGGATCAATCACGGGTCTTCCTATTATTGAAACATTGGAAAATGATGTATCGGCATATATTCCAACAAATGTGATTTCTATCACAGATGGACAGATATTTTTGGAAACTGACCTATTTAATGCAGGTGTTAGACCTGCCGTCAATGTCGGACTTTCAGTCTCTCGCGTCGGGTCTGCAGCTCAATCAAAAGCAATGAAACAGGTCGCCGGAAAGTTGAAACTCGACCTTGCTCAATATCGTGAACTCAGCGCATTTTCACAGTTTGAATCTGATCTTGACGAAGATACAAAGAGACAGCTCAATAGAGGTGCAAAAATGACTCAGATTCTCAAACAAAAACAAAGTAATCCGTACAGTCTTGCAGAAGAAGTTGCCATCATCTGGGTTGGCTCAAAGGGGTATCTTGATGAACTTTCACTGACGGAAGTATCTGAATTTGAGGTCAAATATCTCGATGATTTGAGAACTCGCGGGAAAAAAGTCATGAGTGCAATAAATACTGAAAAAGAGATCAGTGAATCAATTGAAAAGGAGCTAGAAAAATTTGTAAAGGATAATATGTTAGAGAAAGAAGTTAAAGTATAAATGTCTGTCATTCTGAGTAGGATCCGCCGACGGCGGAGACGACCGAAGAATCTATTCAAAACAGGATCCTTCTCCGCCAACCAGGCGGATCAGGATGACACAATAAGAAAATTACTTTATGAACATTCGAACAGTACGGAAAAAAATAAAATCAATAAAGAATGTAAAAAAAATCACAAAGGCGATGCAAATGGTGTCTGCTGTGAAAATGCGCAAAGCTCAGCAGCTTGAGCTTGAGGGACGACCATATCGAGATGGGTTGGCCGAAATGATATCGACTCTTTCGACAAAAATTGATCCATCGCATTCAAAACTTTTGCAAGTAGATACATCACATGCAGAGCGAGAATTGTTGGTAGTAGTCTCATCCAATAAAGGGCTTGCTGGGGCATTCAATGTGAGTTTGTTTCGCAAAATATTGTCGCTCTATCCAAGTTTTTCACACGTTGATATTGTTGGAGTCGGCACAAAAGGATCACAGTTTTTCGGAAGGCTAAAAGATACAATCATTATTGCCGACTTTTCAGGAAACAATCTAATTCTTGAAACATCGGCATTATTTGATTATCTTTTGGATCAGTATTACACCGGTACATACACATCAGTATCGATTGTATACAACGAATTTATATCAACACTGAGATCAGATCAAGTGAAGAAGACGTTGTTGCCACTTACTATCATGGATAGTTCAAAAACAGCAAAAGATGATATAAAAGAGAGCGTAAAAGGGGCAGATTTGATCATAGAACCATCACCAAAGGAAATTCTAGAAGAATTACTCAAAAGTTTTATAGAGTACACGATTAGAGGAGCGCTAATAAGCAGTGAGGCAGTTGAGCATTCGATGCGCATGATGGCAATGAAAAGCGCCACTGACAATGCAACTGAGCTGATTTATGAGATGACTCTTCTTGCCAATAGACTGAGGCAAGAAAAGATAACGAATGAATTATTGGACATGATAACCGCAAAAGAAAGTGTAGAAACAAGTTAATTTTTAATCAAAAGAATTCCTCGAAGCTTTGCTTCGGGGTTGATCCTGTGTCATTCCCGCGCAGGCGGGAATCCAGACTGGATCCGTCCCCGTGAAAACGGGGATCGAGTCGGGGATGACGCGGCAAGCCGCGGGGAATTAAACCCTAAAAGAGATTGAAAAATGATTAGAAATTAAAAATTAAAAATTAGAAATTCGAATTTAATTATGTCACAAGGAAAAGTATTATCAATCCGAGGAGTTGTTGTCGATATTCAATTTCCTGAGGATCAAACACCAAAAATATACGATGCATTGACCATTGATGACAAAAATCTTGGGAATGTGACTTTAGAAGTTGAGGCCGTAATAGGTGAAGGTTTGGGTCGTTGTGTCGCTCTCAAAGACGTCTACGGTATGCAACGTGGAGCTATTGCAACAAATACTGGTCATCCAATCGAAGTACCGGTGGGAGAAGAGACACTTGGACGAATTCTCAATGTAGAGGGACAAGTGGTAGATGAGGGGAAACCAATTGTTACGAAAAATAGAAGATCAATTCACAGAGCCGCACCACTTCTCAAGGAACAATCGGTGAAAGAAGAGCTGTTTGAAACAGGTATCAAAGTAATCGACCTCATCGCGCCACTTTCAAAAGGAGGAAAAGCAGCTATTTTTGGAGGAGCTGGCGTCGGTAAAACCGTCACAATCCAAGAGCTCATTCACAACGTCGCAAAGCAACATGAAGGAGTGTCGGTATTTACCGGAGTCGGAGAACGTACTAGAGAAGGAAATGATCTTTGGAATGAAATGAAAGAAACAAAGGTACTTGGAAGCACAGTGCTCGTATTCGGACAGATGAACGAACCACCAGGAAATAGGCTTCGAGTTGCATTGACCGGTGTCACCGAAGCAGAATACTTTCGAGATGAGAAAAAAATGGATGTACTTCTTTTTATCGACAATATTTTCCGATTTGCACAAGCAGGAGCAGAAGTATCTGCACTTCTTGGGAGAATCCCATCTGCAGTAGGGTATCAGCCGACACTTGCTTCAGAGATGGCAACACTTCAAGAGAGAATCACGTCAACGAAACAAGGGTCAATCACATCGCTACAAGCAGTATATGTGCCTGCAGATGATTATACCGATCCGGCTCCTGTTGCGACATTTGCACATTTGGATGCCACGATCACTCTTGAACGCGCACTTGCAGAACAAGCGCTTTTCCCTGCAGTTGATCCACTGACATCTACATCTAGAGCGCTTTCACCAGAAATTGTCGGAGAAGAACATTATCAAGTCGCTCAAGACGTGCTGAGCACGCTTCAAAGATACAAAGACCTTCAAGATATTATCGCCATTTTAGGTATGGAAGAGCTATCTGAAGACGATAAATTGATCGTCGGACGAGCACGAAAAATCCAGAGATTCCTCACGCAGCCCATGTTTGTGGCAGAGCCTTTCACTGGTCGCGAAGGAAAATATGTATCTATCGAGGACAGTGTGAGAGGCTTCAAAGAGATTCTTGATGGAAAGCATGATGATAAATCCGAAGGAGCTTTTTATATGGTTGGAGGGATTGAAGAAGTAAAGTAATATGTTACATCTCAAAGTAATCACACCAAAAAAACTTGTCTATGAAGAAGAAGTACATGCAGTAGTTGTGCCAACTGTGGCAGGAGAAATCACGATTCTCCCAAAGCACGCCGACCTCCTTTCCCTTCTCAAAGAAGGCGTCATCACGATAAAAAAAGAAAAAGAAATAGAGTATCTTTCTGTTGGTGGCGGATATCTTGAAACAGATGGAAAATCAGTACACATTCTAGTATCTCGAGCATATGGACAAGATGACATAAACGAAGATCGTGCAAAAGAAGCTATAGAAAGCGCACAAAAAATCTTAGTTGAGACAAATGACAAGCAAGAACGATCCGAAGCTTTAAGCTCAATAAGACGCTCAACAATTGATATGAAGATGCTCAGCAAAGTTCGCAGAAGGAAATCTTCCTGAGTTTGATATACTACCTTAATAGCAGTAATTGAGAATGAACGTTTCTGACATTTGAAATTTGAATTTTTCATCATATGACTCTCATTGTTGTAGAATCTCCGACAAAGGCGCGGACATTTAATAGAATACTCAAAATAAAGAAGCTCTCAGATAAATACTTCGTTTTTGCGACCGTAGGGCACTTTCGAGATCTTCCTTCAAATCATATGGCTGTAGATTTTGAAAATAATTATCAGCCAGAATATGAAATCATGGAACGAAAATCCAAGATGCTCGACAAACTTAAAAGCCTTGCAAAAGACCATGACAAAATAATTCTTGCAACGGATCTTGACCGAGAAGGAGAATCTATTTCATACCACGTCGCATATGAACTTGGATTTATTGAAGAGAATTGGCCCGACTTTTCTATTAAAAATAAATCAAAACTTGAGCGAATTGTGTTTCACGAAATCACCCCTACAGCCCTTCTTGAAGCTCTTGATAACCCAAGTGATCTCCGAACCGACCTGGTCAAAGCACAACAAGCGCGACGAATCTTAGATAGAATCGTCGGATACAAGCTATCGCCACTTTTGTGGAAAAAGATGGGAAAAAATTGGCTTTCGGCTGGTCGTGTCCAGACTGTGGCGCTTCGACTTATTGTAGAGCGGGAAAAGGAAATTGCAAAATTTACTTCTGATCCATATCATCAAATCGACGGTACGTTTGTGAATGGAGAAGAAATCACAGCACGACTTGTGAGCCATGATGGAAACATGTATGAAGTGATCAGTAAAATTGACTTGTTTGACGGGTCATTTGAATACTCAAAAACGACGATTGACAAAAAGCAAGCGGAAGAAATTAAGGCGGATCTAGAAACAGATACATTTTCGGTCACAAGCATCACCACAAATGAGGTGAATCGTTTTCCACCTCCACCACTTACAACCTCACTCTTGCAACAAGAAGCGTTTCGACAGCTCAGATTCCCCTCGAAGCTCACGATGCGAATCGCTCAGTCTCTCTATGAAAAAGGACTGATCACATACCATCGAACCGACTCGTTCAATCTTTCGGCAAAATATGTGTTTCCTGCCAAAGACTATATCACCAAAGTATATGGAAAAAAGTATGCTCTCGACAAGCCGCGTGGCTTTCGAACAAAGTCAAAAAATGCACAGGAAGCACACGAAGCTATCCGTCCTACACAAGCAGATAGGACTATAGCGTCGATGAAAAAGAAACTTGGAGCTCCTGAAAAAAAGCTATACCAACTCATCTTTGATCGTGCGCTTGCGACGCAGATGAAAGAGGCAACAATCAGAGAAAGTGAGATACAGATCGCAAGTGGAAAAGGGTACGCATTTCAAACAGTGCACAAGGAGTTTGTTTTTGAAGGTTTTTTCAGAATATTGTCTCCTGGCTATGTCAAAAACAACTCAGAAAAACTTGCATTAAAAGATTCAGAACAGATCAAATTGAGCTCACTTGCAGTCGAAGAAAAAGAAACAAAGCCTCCATATCGATACAGTGAAGGAACTCTTATCAAAACGATGGAAGACAAAGGCATTGGGAGACCGTCTACATATTCAAGTATCATTTCTTTGATTATTGACAAGCACTATGTCGAGAAAGACTTTCGCTACTTGAAGCCAACACCACTTGGCGCGTCCATGTCAGATTATTTGTCTGAAGCATTTCCAGATTTGTTTAGTTTGGAATTTACCGCAGAGATGGAAAATTCTCTTGATGAAATCTCAAACGGAAAAGAAAATATTGTGGACACGTTGGATAAATTTTATAAGCCATTTTCAAAAGAATTAAAGAAAGTATTTGTTGATACAACTGAAATAAAAGTTGTAGAAGAGACTCTCGATGAAAAATGTCCAAAATGTGGATCAGTTCTAGTTGCGCGATTTGGGAAGTATGGAAAATTTTTCGCATGTGTCGAATATCCGAAATGCAAATTTATAAAACCAAATTTGCGGTATGTCAAAGGCTACAATTGCCCGGAGTGTGAAGGACGACTTGTCGTAAGGTATAGCAAAAAAGGGAAGCGATTTTATGGATGTGAAAATTATCCTAAGTGCACTCATGTGCGATGGGCTCTCAATGTAATCCCAGAGAAAACCACGAAGGAGAAGGTAGGAAAAATAGCTACAAAGCCAGTGGCAAAAGTTACAAAGTCGAAAGTGAAAAAGAAAGCTATAAAAAAGAAATCTGTTAAGAAGATGAGCAAGTAAGAGTAACGGTTCACAAGTCTTGACACAGATGTCATTCCCGAGCGGAATGAAATGGAGCGCGGCAATCTAATTATTTAGAGATTGCTTCGTCGCTGTCACTCCTCGTAATGACATACTATGATGTAGTTTTGTCAAAGCAAGTAAGAGTAGGAGTTCACGGTCTTGGACAAAACTGTATCATAATATATCAATTATTATTTTGTGTCATCCCCGACCTGATCCCCGTTTTCACGGGGACGGATCCAGATTGTTGAAATAGTCTGGAGAATGGATTCCCGCCTTCGCGGGAATGACAACGTGTGTCAAGGAGAGTGAACTCTTACAAGTAAGATTATCCATTTACCAATAGTGACTCATTTAGTATAATTGTTTATGCAAAACTTGAAATACATATTTGTTTCAGGTGGTGTCATATCTGGGATAGGAAAAGGCGTCACTACAGCGTCTATCGCTTTGCTACTCAAAAAATCAGGCTACTCCGTAACTCCTCTCAAATTTGAAAATTACCTCAATATAGATGCAGGCACAATAAACCCTATCGAACACGGTGATCCATTTTTGTGTGAAGATGGAACCGAAGCAGATATGGATATGGGGACATACGAGAAGTTTCTGAATCAAAACATGACCCGAGACAATTTCGTCACCATGGGTCAGATTTACCAAACCGTGATTGACCGTGAGCGGCGGTTCGAGTACAAGGGAGAGGATGTAGAGGCAATTCCTCACATCACAGATGAGATCATCGATCGTATTCACAATGCAGCAAAGAAAAAAAATGCAGATATTGTGATCATTGAACTCGGTGGTACTGCGGGAGAATATCAAAATATTTTTTATTATGAAGCGGCACGAATACTCACACTCCGAAAGCCAAAAGACGTCATCCATGTGCACGTAAGCTACGTGCCAACACCGGGACATCTTGGAGAGCCAAAGACAAAACCAACACAACTATCGGTACGAGCCTTGAATTCCATGGGTATCCAGCCAAATTTCATTGTAGCTCGGTCTGAAAAAAATCTTGATAAGAGGCGCAAAGATCGTTTTGCTTTATTTTGCAATATGCATCCTGATGAGATTATCTCCAATCCCGATCTGTCAAATATTTACGAAATCCCTCTTCTTCTTCACAAACAAAATTTCGACAAGATGATACTTGAAAAGCTGAGTCTTCCTGTACATGAACCAGATTTGAAAGAATGGAGTGATTTGATAGCACGTATAAATAAGAAAAAGGAAAAAACGGTTGAGATTGTGATAGCGGGAAAATATTTCGGAACCGGAGATTATCAGCTCAAAGATTCATATGCGGCACTGTTTGACGCAATTGATCATGCAAAATGGGAAGTTGGTGTTGAAGTGAAGACCAAATGGATCAACACCGAAGATCTCGAGTTTGAAGGTGAAACGCCAGAAGAAATTCAGAAAAAAATAGAGGGTATAATTGGAAAGCCTGATGGTATCATTGTCCCAATAGGATGGGGAGAACGTGGAGCCGAGGGTATGATTGCTACAGCAAACTATGCGCGCGCGGAAAAGATACCGTACCTTGGTTTATGTTACGGCATGCAACTTGCCTGTGTGGCGTTTGCACGCAATGTGATAGGCTTGGAAGGCGCAAATAGTGTAGAGATCGATCCAGAGACCAAATATCCGATCATACACATGATCCCGTCTCAAAAAGAGCTGATGGAGCGACGTGCATATGGGGGTACGATGCGACTTGGCGCATGGGACGCCAAAGTCGAGGAAAAAACTATGGCATATGATATTTACTCAAAATACAATGAAATTTCAGAAAAAGGTATCACAAGTGAACGACACAGACATAGATATGAGTTTAATGATGAGTACACCAAAGAATTTGAGAAACATGGAATGATCATTTCAGCTCGTTCTGTTGTAGAGCATCTTGCAGAGATTGTGGAACTTCCTAGAGATGTGCATCCATTTTATCTCGGAACTCAAGGCCATCCAGAGTACAAAAGTCGACCAATCAAGCCACATCCAATCTTTATGGCGTTTCTTGAAGCTACGAAAAATCATGAATCTTGATATAAGATTTATGAAGTACGAATGTAAGAGTTCACGGTCTTTGACAAAACTGTATCATAGTATATCAATTATTATTTTGTGTCATCCCCGACCTGATCCCCGTTTTCACGGGGACGGATCCAGATTGTTGAAATAGTCTGGAGAATGGATTCCCGCCGGAGCCTGCCCTCGACTCCGATCGGGGGCGGGAATGACAACGTGTGTCAAGAAGAGTGAACTCTTACGTACGAATTCATGAGTTTGATTTTTTCCTATCAGTTCCGTATAATACATATCTTATGGCAAATAGTATTTCATTTAAAGAAAGCATCCTTTCAATCGGTGATACGATTGCAGTAGACTACAAAATCAAAGAGTCTGCAGACAAAGAACGTATTCAGCAGTTTGAAGGGATCCTCATCAAAATTCGTGGAGCATCTGAGCCTACACGTATGATCACGGTACGCAAGATCTCAAAAAGCGGTATTGGAGTAGAGAGAATCATTCCTTTGCATTCGCCATTTGTCGCATCAATCAAAGTGACCAAAAAATCTGGCTTCAACAAAGCACGAGCATACTACATTCGTGATCTTTCTCTCAAGAATACACGACAGAAACTGTATGCAGGTCAGACTAGCTCGTAATAATTCCATATTCTTCTTTTTTCTACTACACTTATAGTAACTAATTGTTTTGTTGATACATATGTCTGAGAATAAGGTAACAGGTGCAATAGGTGAACGCTACGCGGCAGAATATCTTCAATCTCATGGATTTCGTATCATTGAAATGAATGCAAACTCAAGGTGGGGAGAGCTTGATATTGTTGCAGAGAAGGAGGGAAAAATCATTTTTGTTGAAGTAAAAACCAGATCAAATACTCTCAAGGGTAAACCATATGAGGCGGTAAGTTATGGAAAGCTCAAACGGGTATATCGAACAATTCAACATTATATTCTTGTTCATGAACTTGAGAAGAGAGCACATAGGCTTGATGTCATTGGAATAGTGCTAAATCCTGACAAATCCGTTCAAGAGCTCAAGCACTTTGAGAATGTAGGTTTTTAGTTTTTGAGGTGTTTCGAATGGATATTCGTGTGATTTTTTGTTAAAATGTCAGTTCTTATAAACAGAGAGTTTGAATAAATATTTTTGTTCCTTGAGCATTGATCTTTGAAAATTGAAGGCGGCCCCATCGTCTAGCGGTCTAGGACACCAGGTTTTCATCCTGGGAATCAGGGGTTCGAATCCCCTTGGGGTCACCAAAAGGGAAATCGAAGATTCGCAAGGTGGAGCGCTCGCAACGCCCCCGCCCGTTGCGAGCGCCTTAAAGGCATAATTCAAATTCGCCGAGAGCCGCCGATTCAATAAAGAATAGTTCGAGCCGACTTTTTTTGCCATGATTGCCAAATCATGGCAATTATTTTTTTCGCGCGCGCTTTTTTGCGCCTATAAGGCGCAATTTACGAATTCTCTCATAGGTTCGAGCCAAACAGTTCCATTTTTTGACCTTCTGTTTCGCATTTCAGTTTGTCTTTTTCTTCGGCTTCACTGATCCATTTTTCAAAATATGACTCCCAATCTTCGTGCAAGCCGCAATCACGAATAATTTTCCTTAATTGTATTTCTGTATCGGGTTCAGAAATATATTTTTGATTACATAGTTTTATTTTTTTTGTACAGCGGTAGTAAATGAAAGTTTGTCCAGTTCCATTTTTGTATTTTTTAATGTGTTGCTCGGCAGTGATTACGGCGCCGCACTCTCCACAAGTGGCTAAACCGGAAAAAGCAAAATTGTGACCTTTTTGACGGTGACGCAAAATTTTATCAATTTGCTTTTGGACTTCTTTAAATAATTGTTTGGAAATGAAGCATTTGTGGGAACCTTCGTAATATTCCCCGGCATACTTTAAAATCCCTACATAAAACTTGTTTGATAACATTCTTTTTATTTGGTCAACTTTGATAGGCTTCCCACAACTTTCCCGATTCATCCCAAACTTGAACATAAAGTTTGAAATTTCCGTAAATGACTTATTGCCTTCGGCAAAAAGCTGAAAGGCTTTTTTAACGACTTTGGATAATTCCGGGTCAATGTCAACGGCCCTGGTTTTGGGATTATTGATATAGCCATAAGGCGCTTTGCTCGGCCACTCACCACGACGAAGTTTTTGACGATTGCCTCGTTTTACATTTTCCGATAAATTATCCACATAATATTTTGATTGGCCGAAGGCAATCGAAAGCATGAATTTTCCTTGAGGAGTATTTTCAAACCAAAAGCTAGGAAATTTCAAATCAATTAATTTTCCGGTATCCAGTAAGTAAATAACTTTCCCGCCGTCAATTGAGTTTCTGGCTAAACGATCCGGATGCCAACTAATAATGCCTTGAGCTTCGCCTTTTTCAACTTTCTTCAACACTAGCGCAAATTGCTCACGACCAGGCATTTTAGCTGTTTTGGCTTCGGTGATAAATTCCGTAACTTCTAAGTGGTCGCGTTTGGCGAATTCTTTTAATTCAGCAATTTGCGCCTCAATGGATAAAACTTGCTTGTCTTTTTCGTCTGTAGATTTTCGGCAATAAGCTATGTATATTATGAAACTACCCACGAGCTTACGCTCGGGGATTTGAGAGCGCTGTTAAACTGGAGGCTGGAGAATTGAATCGTTTCGAAACATTGGGAGAATTAATTGAATACATTTATCAACAGATATTCTATTACAATAACAGACGTAAGAGTTCACGCTCTTTGACAAAACTACATCATAGTATGTCATTGCGAGGAGTGACAGCGACGGAGCAATCTCTAAATAATTAGATTGCCGCGCTCCATTTCATTCCGCTCGGGAATGACATCTGTGTCAAGACTTGTGAACCGTTACTAACAGACGCA
>Ga0210044_10009619_pt1 | contig 11721 bp, 11 predicted proteins | sample CryGey13umfilter_2_FD_183959 | JGI IMG/M metagenome (GOLD analysis project Ga0210044, IMG submission 183959) | Groundwater microbial communities from aquifer in Utah, USA - Crystal Geyser 4/9/14 3 um filter (SPAdes) (version 2) | ecosystem: Environmental > Aquatic > Deep subsurface >...
AGGATAATTGCGCCTGAAACGAACCAGAAAATGCGCTTCAGGATATAAAACTCAAAAATCCTCTCCTCAAATTGTCCAAAATGGCGCTCCACCACCGTTACTTCAAACTTTTGCAGAGGGTTCTATAGTAATTTTAATTTAGAAATAGTCACTTTTTAAAGCACGTCATCACACGCTTTATGCGTGTGATCCATATAAATCAATAGATTACACGGACAAGCCGTGTAATGACGGTATAGGGTAAACGTCTTATTCTTAACTTAAATTACTATAAAAAACGTTTCATACTTTTTGCAGCAACATACGATACATACCAATAAATGTATCGGGATTTTTCTTTTCAAATTCATTCCATAGATCAAGATCAATGGCCTCTTTATCCTGCGGAAAGAGTTTATGATATTTTTGCAAAATATCGCCGCTGATATAAAAACTCACAAATCTCATATCCGCGTGGACAAGCCATTCTTTAATTACAGGCAGTGTATACTGGTGCTCACATACATGAAACAACAGATCACGAAATTCGGATAAAGAATAAAAATCTACAATATTGATAATTTTTTTAAAATCACGCTCTTTCAAAAGTACCCGGGCATCATGCCGAAAACGCTTGAGATCACTGGCAGAGTTTGAATACCCTTTCTTCTTAATAATATTTTGGGCATCAAGCAAAGATCTGCGCGACAATTCACTATAAAGGCAAAGGCGCATAAATCCGCCTGACTTCAGCAATCCGGAGACAATATCCCATCCGGCTTCCGGATCTTCCATATGATGAAGAACACCACTGCTGGCAATAAAATCAAAGCGCTGTCCAAAGCCGCCAAGCCCTAAAATGTCCGCCTGCTTGAAAGTGATATTCCTGACATTGAATTCCTGCGCCTTGCTTATGCCATAGGCCAGACTGGCATAACTAAGATCAAGAGCCAGAACATGGGAATCAGGAAAAATCATGGCAAGCTCAATCGCCTCACGCCCTGTCCCGCATCCGGCAACAAGAATTTCTGCCTTCCTCCCGCGTAACGCAGCCTCAATATCCTTGTCATGCATAATTTTTGCAGTAGTTACCCAGCGCGGATAAGGAAACTCTTCATACTGCTCTTTCACCTTGAGGGAAACCTTATCAATAGTTTCCGTTAAAGAAGGAATGGTTTTTCTAATCTCTTGCTGTGCTTTATAATTTGTAATCTGAAGTTTCACCAGATCACCTATAGAAGAGGATGAAAATCTCTCCTCTATGATTGCAGCATTTTCCAGCATATACAGCGGCATATAACAGGCAAGAACAGCCAGCGTCTCTTCCGATAATTCCCCTGCGCACAGCGCCTCCGATTTTTGTTTTTCTTCTTCGCTACATGAAAAAATATATTCCGTATAAAAACAATAATGCGCTAACGCTTCCGCAAGCATAATAAAATCGTCTTTATTAAAAAAACGGCTATCCTGCGCCAAAAGATCAAGCAACATATGACGCGTATTTTTAAGAAAAGCCTCATAGGCCAGATAAGGCACCATCGTTTTATTTTTCATAAGCTCAACAAACAGGGGGTCCAGAAAAGCATCAGGATCAGGCAACCTGAAAAATTCCTTCTGGAATGTCTGATAATTTACACCGCCCAGGGAACGAAGAACTTTTCCAAAAACCGGATCTGATTGCAGCAGACTGTAACATGATGCGCCCATACCGGAAAAATCTATATTCTCCGTTTGTGCACATTGAAGATAAAGCGCTTTTACCTGCGGATTAAACTGTGCAAACCTGCTGCTGGCTGCCAGACTCAAAAATCTTTTTTTCAGGATAATATTATCAGGATTTGCAGAAACACCCTGCGCATAACACCCCATGGCATGCAGGGAAAAACCATCCTGCAAAAAAATTTCAGCAGCGCTGATATAAGGCAGCATATATTGCGGGTCTATATCAATGGCATAATCAAAAAAATGGATTGCTTCTGCGTTTTTACCCTGCAAACCGTAGATTATGCCCAGATTATATGCAGCAGGCGCAGATTTTTTTTCCGCAAGAAATGCTTCTAAAAGCTTTTGCGCCTCCTCATATTTTTGCTCTGCCATATACTCCTGCACATGAAGAGGCAAACCATCATTATCCGCATTTCCTGCATTTTCACTTGATATACCGCTTTGCCCTGTCATGCCACCTTATCTTCCACAGCATAACTATAACTCATCTGACGACTTATTTTATCCGGCAAGGCAGGAAGAGATTTTGAAGGAATCAAATAACTGGACAAGACAAAAAGATCGGTGAAAATCCGGTGTTTCTCCAGTGTCGCCATCAGGTAACTAAAACCGGAAGATCCTCCCGTCCCCGCGCCCATCCCGACCATACGCTGTACCATCAGGGCATGACGGCAGCGCCAGACGGCCAGCAACTCGTCAATATCGGTTATCAGGCGTAACAGACGGTGGGGACCCTGTAACACTGGTTCATTGCTATAAATCGTAATAAACAGCGCCGCTTGCAGCGCCTTAAGAGACATACGCCATGTCCCCTTTTCCTGCGCTTTGGCATGCTGATCTTCATCAAAGATACTGTCAAATTTTTGCCGTCCATTCTGAAGGGCGGCAAGTTCCTTTTCCAGAGTTTCACCAGAGAGCGCCTGCCGTGCAAATAATTCCTTTTCGTCAAACATTTTATAAAGCGCTGTGCGATATTCTTCCCAGAATTTATAATCCCCGTCATTCATAAAGGGCGTGCGTGAAAGCCATTGATCAATCTGTTCATAAAGGCTCGGAAAGGCCTCGGCATCCCTGATCGCCTGCTTGCTTTCCACGCGCAGATCATCGTCAAATTCGCCATGAAAAACCGGAATTCTATCCTCGCGGCGCAAGCCAAGCCGCAGCTCGATCAAACGGAATTGCCAGCTCTGAAAGCCTGTTGCCGTTTTAAGATATTGCCGGAAATCAACAAAAGACTGCGGCGGCATGGTTTCAAGAATGTCCAGCATTCCGACAACATGCTTCAAAATCTCTGCAATACGGTTCAGATACGTCAAAATCGGCTGCATATCGCGATCATCGACAATATCGCTCGCAAAACGCTTCTGCACATCATCAAGCTCGAACAGAATCTGCTTGAACCACAGCTCATACACCTGATGGAAAAGCTGGAACAGCATTTCATCATGGACAGGGTCTCCCGCTTCATCACTCCACGGTTTCTGCGCGGTCAGGATTTTATCCAGCCCCTCATATTCGTGATAGATATCCCATTTATTGTTTTTATCGCTCATAAAAACGACCATAACCATCCCAAAATATTTTTGCAACAGATGACGGTATTTTTTATAGATCCCTCTTGAAAGAGAAGTGATGAACCTGCTGCTGAGCAGGGGTACTTTGTGTCATAATCCTGCCTTTAGCTCCTTGTCTTTATTGAATCTCCAGCATCCGCAGCGCCGCTCTGGCTGCATCGCCGCCTTTGTCTTTCTGATCGGGTCTGGCACGTGCCAGTGCCTGTGCTTCATTTTCTACCGTCAGAATGGCGTTGCCCAGCGCAAGTTTGTGTTTCAGGACAAGCTGATAAACACCGTGCGCGCTTTCATTACAGACAATATCATAATGGCTGGTTTCCCCGCGAATGATACAGCCCACCACGACATAGGCATCATAGCCTTTTTCAAGTGCCATATTCAGCGCCGCCGGAATTTCCAGCGCCCCCGGAACGCTCAGAATATCATAAGAAACTTTATTGTCCTTCAATGCTTTATCGATACCCTGTAACAAAAAATCATTGATATGATTATAATATCGCGCTTCAATGACAAGGATTCTGGTCATAAATTTTTCTCCTTACGATATTCGACAAGATCACATATTTTCCCGATTTTCATACCGAACTCGCCGGCAAATTTTATCAGATCCGGCAGCCGCGCCATTGTCCCGTCACGATTCATAATCTCGCACAGGACACCTGCGCCCTGAAATCCGGCAAGACGGGCAATATCAACAACAGCTTCTGTATGACCGATCCGCGTCAGTACCCCCCCCTCTGCCGCCCGCAGCGGAAACACATGACCGGGTGTTGCCAGATCATCAGGACGGCTTGCCAGATTGATCGCCGTTTTAATCGTATGCGCCCGATCAAAAGCGGAAATGCCTGTTGTCACGCCTTCGCGGGCTTCAATCGACACGGTAAAAGCTGTCTGGAAACGGGATGTATTACGCTCGGCCATCATCGGTAAGGCAAGGCGGTCAATCATCGCCCCCTCCATCGGCAAACAGACAAGGCCGCGCCCGTACAGGGTCATAAAATTAATAATCTCGGGTGTCACCGCATCGGCAGGAACAAACAGATCCCCTTCATTTTCACGATCCTCATCATCAACAAGAATGCTCAGCCGTCCGGCGCGGGCTTCCTCAATAATCTCCTCAATCGAGGCCATGACACCGCAATTATAAAGTTCAACTGTTTTAAAGGGTACATTCATATTTTATGGCTCCTGCTTGCTACAAACTATAAAAACAGGGCGCAAACAGAAGGAAAATCTCCATAAATATGGAGATTTGTCTTTCTCTGTTCTCTTCCATCCGGACTTTCACCGTCGGTTCCGGATTTTCACCGGATCTGCTGACCCTGTTCAGGAAAACAGGCGCTCGCGGACTATAACCGCCGGTGGGGAATTACACCCCGCCCTGAGAACAAAATCAGCATAAAGACTTGCAACAAGAAAAGAAAGGGAAATGATTCTACCTTCCCTATATCTTATATTGATTACGGTAATCTGCAATCGTACGCGATGAAAAAAGATTTGTCTTTGGATTGGAAATTTCCGGAGCTTTGGCAGCATCCGGCAAATGAAAAGCAGCACGATCAATCAATTTAACCGCATTGGCGCTCTTTTTATATTGTTCTTTCAAACCCGCCAAATCAGACACTTTTTTTTCATTTGGAAGATTTTCATTTTCTTGCAACCGTACCGCAAGTGGCACAAGCTTCTTACGCTGCGCTGCTGAAAACAAATCAGTCGTTGGTTTTATAATTTCCTGCAACAGTAGATCAAAAGGAATGCATATAAATTTACGTTTATTAATAAGAGCAGTTGCTTCCTTATATTCTTTATAATGAAGCTTTAAATCAGCAAACGCCTGTATTCTCTCTTCCGCTGGCTTTCCCATGACAAGCCAGATTTTATCAATCCGCCTCTCTCGCCCTGCTTCGCCGAAATCATCGGCCAATGTCCTGTCATTCTTATTCATGAAACTTCCATTACAAAATGATCATATAATAAATAATACCATATTATTTTCATCAAAACACTATTTCCCCAGCATCCGCGCAACATAACGCGCTAATATATCAATTTCGAGATTGATTTTATCCTCCGGCTTGCAAAGTCCTATATTTGTAACCTCCCATGTATGCGGAATAATACACACGACGAAACGGTTTCCCTCCACTTCATTCACGGTCAGGGAAATCCCGTTGAGCGCCACCGATCCTTTGGGTGCAATATAGCGCTCCAGAATTTCCGGTACTTGAAAATATAATCTATATGCTTCTCCATCCGGCATAATTTTTTCGAGGATTGCCACTCCGTCCACATGACCACTTACCATGTGTCCACCAATTTCGTCCCCGAGTTTTAAGGATTGCTCCAGATTCACTTTCGTGCCTTCCTGCCATGTCCCTAACGTTGTTTTTGCCAATGTTTCATTGGACATCTCGACACCAAACCACACCGCCTCCTTATCCACGACCGTCAGACAGCACCCGTCACAGGCAATTGATGCGCCGATCTTCATCGCACTGACATCAAGCCCTGTCCGGATCCGCCCGTAACGAATCCCGCCCCTGTCTTCAATGCGAAGAATATCCCCAACATCACAAACAAGACCTGTAAACATAATCCCTACTGCCTTTCCAAACGCCAGACTTCCAGTATATCTTTATCCAGCATAATCCTTTGTTCCAGTTCCAGATCAATAGCCTCTTCTATTTCATATATACCAAGAGGCTGGATTGCGTTCATCCCGTCTGCCCCAACCAGTTTCGGCGCCCGAAACCAGTAAAGACGATCAACCAGCCCCGCTTTCAGAAACCCTGTCAACGTAACCCCGCCGCCTTCAATAAAAAGTCTTGTAATCCCCTGTTTCGCCAGCTCTTTCAAAAGCACATCAGGCGCAAAAAAACCTGATCTGCTTTCCAGCGAAACAAGCTTTGCCCCCATATTCCGGAAATCATCTCTCCGGTCTTCGGTAACATGAGAGCCACATAAAAACCATGTTTTATCTGCCGCTCCCTTTTGCAAAATCTGGCTTGTCATGGGGGTCTTCAGGTCACAATCAATAATTATACGAACCGGATCGTTATTGTAATTTTCCAGACGTACCGTCAATTGCGGATCATCCGCCAGCACCGTTCCGACTCCCACCAGTATCGCATCATGGACAGCCCGAATCTCATGCACTTTACGGCGGGCGCTGTCTCCGGTAATCCATTTGCTTTTTCCGCTAGATGTCGCAATCTTGCCATCGAGTGTCGTGGCAATTTTTGCTGTGACCAGCGGACGCTGCTTTGTTATAACATTAAAAAAACCCTCATTAAGCACCAGCGCTTCCGCTTCGCAGATACCCTGTGTTACGATAATTCCTGCGGCCTGCAATCGCTCCATACAATGATGCTGGCTTTGATTGGGATCATGGCACGCAATAATAACGCGGCCTGCCTTTGCCTTAATCAGAGCCTCGACACAAGGCGGGGTGACACCGTAATGTCCGCAGGGCTCCAGTGTCGTATAAATATCCGCGCCAGCCGCACGCACTCCCGCCTGCGCCAGCGCCTGCGTTTCCGCATGGGGACGCCCCCCATCAGCACTGCGCGCCTGTCCAACGATAACACCATCTTTTACAATCACGCAGCCTACAGACGGGTTAGGTGCCACCCGCCCCAGACCCTGCGCCGCCAGATCAAGCGCCAGTTGCATATAGTGAAAATCCCTGTCATAGACTTTGACCGGGCTTAATTCCTGCTCTATCATACGATCCGCGTTCCTTCCAGCATATCCCCGCAAATGCCTGTAATCTGAACATTATGCAAGGTTCCCTGCTCTGCCACCCCATCAAGCTTCACCTGGGCAAAATGCTCCGTCCTCCCGATATTGTCTTTTTCAACAATGACCTGGCGCTTACTTTGAAGATGGGACTTCAGAAATTTTTGCAATTGCCGGGCGCCAGCCTCCCGAAGCAGCGCGGCCCGTTCCTTGCGCAAAGGCCTGGCAACCTGTGGCATCCGTGCCGCCGGAGTCCCCGGTCTTTCCGAATAGGGAAATATATGCAGAAAGGATAAGTCACATTCTTCTATAATATTCAAAGTGTTCGCAAACATTTCTTCTGTTTCGGTTGGGAATCCTGCGATAATATCCGCGCCAAATGCCATATCCGGCCTGTGATCCCGCGCCCTGCGGCACACATCAATCACATCCTGCCGTAAATGGCGGCGTTTCATGCGTTTTAAAATCATATCGTCCCCCGCCTGTAACGATAGATGTAAATGCGGCATCAAACGCGGTTCGCTCTCGATCAGCCGCCAGAGATCCTCATCAATCTCTACCGGATCAAGCGAAGACAGGCGCAGGCGCGGCAATTCCGGAACCAGCGCCAGAACCCGCCGGATCATCTGCCCCAGTGTCGGCTGCCCCGGCAGATTCGCGCCGTAGGAGGTCACATCTACGCCACTGAACACGACTTCCCTGTAACCGCTCTCCACCAGTGTCCGTAACTGTTCGGCAATCACACCCATCGGCACCGAGCGTGAATTGCCCCGGCCAAAAGGAATAATACAAAATGTACAGCGATGGTCACAGCCATTCTGCACCTGCATAAAAGCCCGTGCATGACCGTCCACCCCCTCAATCAGATGTCCGGCGGTTTCCTTGACGGACATAATATCATTGACAAGAATTTTTTCATCATGAACCGCCCCCCAGCTTTCCGCTTTTAATTTAAGATCATTGCCCATCACCTGATCGACTTCCGGCATTGCAGCATAGGCTTGCGGATCAATTTGCGCCGAACAGCCCGTGACAATGATTTTCGCATCCGGATTGTTGCGCCGTGCCTTACGAATGGCTTGCCGCGCCTGCCGTTCCGCTTCTTTGGTCACGGCGCAGGTATTAAAAATCACGACATCTTCCAGACCCGCTTTCTGCGCATGACCGCGCATCACCTCGGATTCATAGATGTTCAAACGACAGCCAAATGTCACGATTGCCGACTTTTTCATGTCTGTTTTGTACAGGTTTTTCAGAATTCCGTCAAAGAAATTACGTATCAGAGTATTTTTTCATAACATTAGAATCTTGTCTGGTTTTTTGGAGGCGTTGGCTCTATATTCCTCCCTATGACCCACCCTTCCGAAAAACAGCCGCTTTTTACGTCTGAAGCGGATATGTCCCACCCGTTACGGGTTGTCTCCGATTTTCAACCGGCCGGAGACCAGCCACAGGCGATTGCCAAGCTTTGCACCGGACTCCGGGACGGACTTTCCGATCAGGTGCTTCTTGGTGTTACGGGATCAGGCAAAACGTTTACCATTGCCCATGTCATTCAGGAAATGCAGCGCCCCGCCATTGTCATGGCACCGAATAAAACACTAGCCGCGCAGCTTTACGGCGAGTTCAAAAGCTTTTTTCCCGATAATGCCGTGGAATATTTTGTTTCTTATTACGATTATTACCAGCCGGAAGCCTATATTGCGCGTTCTGATACCTTCATCGAAAAAGATTCTTCCGTCAACGAACAGATTGACCGGATGCGTCACGCCGCCACCCGCGCCTTGTTCGAGCGCCGCGACTGTATCATCGTTGCCTCTGTGTCTTCCATCTATGGTCTTGGCAGCAAGGAAGACTATCAGGCCATGACCGTTGATATTAAAAAAGGCGAGCAGATCGACAGGCAGGAGCTTATTACCCGCTTTGTCACCTTACGCTATACCCGCAACGATATTGCGTTCGAGCGCGGCACGTTCCGAGTGCGCGGTGATACAGTCGAACTCTTTCCCTCGCACATGGCAGACAGCGCATGGCGCTTTTCCTTTTTCGGTGACGAAATCGAGGCCATCACGGAGTTTGATGCCCTGACCGGACAGAAAGTTGCCAGACTGAACAGCGTGCGCATCTATGCCAATTCGCATTACATCACCCCCGGGCCGACGATGAAACAGGCCATGGAACAAATCAAACAGGATCTGAAAGAGCGCCTTGTCTGGTTCGAGTCCAACAACATGCTTCTTGAAGCCCAGCGCCTGTCCCAGCGCACACAGTTTGATCTGGAAATGATACAGGCACAGGGTTTTTGCAACGGCATTGAAAACTATTCACGCTATCTGACAGGCCGCGCCCCCGGCGCGCCGCCGCCGACCCTGATCGAATATATGCCCGATGATGCCATCATGTTCATTGATGAAAGCCATGTCATGATCCCGCAGCTTCGCGCCATGTATAATGGCGACCAGAAACGAAAATCCGTGCTGGCGCAATATGGATTCCGCCTGCCTTCCGCGCTGGATAACCGCCCGCTGAAATTCGAGGAATGGAACGCATTCCGTCCGCAGACAGTCTTTGTTTCCGCCACACCGGCAGAATGGGAAATGGAACAGGCTGGCGGAGACTTTGCCGAGCAGATCGTACGCCCGACCGGCCTTGTCGATCCCCCCGTTGAAATCCGTCCGACCACCCATCAGGTTGATGATTTGATGGGCGAGGCCAAACAGATCGTGGCACAAAACGGGCGTCTGCTTGTCACGACGCTGACTAAAAAAATGGCCGAAGCCCTGACCGAATATCTGACGGAAAACGGCCTGAAAGTGCGCTATCTCCATTCCGATGTCGATACGCTGGAACGCACCGAGATTATCCGCGATTTACGGCTGGGAACGTTTGATATTCTGGTAGGGATTAACCTGCTGCGCGAAGGGCTGGATATTCCCGAATGTATGCGCGTGATGATTCTGGATGCAGACAAGGAAGGCTTCCTGCGCAGCAAGACAAGCCTGATCCAGACGATAGGTCGTGCCGCCCGGAATGTGGATGCAAAAGCCATCCTCTACGCCGATAAAATCACCGGCAGTATGGCTGCCGCCATCGAGGAAACCGACCGCCGCCGTGAAAAACAGCTTGCCTATAACAAAGAACATAATATCACCCCCGCCAGCATCAAAAAACACATCGGCGATGTCATGGGCAGCGTCTACGAACGCGACCATCTCACTATTTCCAAAGTCAAAGGCCTGTCCGATGTCGAACAGGCCGCTCTGGAATCTCCGGAAGCTCTGGCCAGATACATTAAAAAACGTGAAAAACAAATGCTCGAAGCCGCCGGAAACCTCGAATTTGAAGACGCCGCCAAAATCCGCGACGAAATCAAAAAACTCGAACAGGCCAGCCTCGGTCTTATCTGACTTTCTTACTGGCAAATCCTATATATTTTTTTCGGCGCCCATGCTAAAAGAACACTATGAAACAGCATCTTGATATTGCCCTGATTGGCTGCGGGAAAATGGGAAGTGCGATGTTGCGCGGCTGGCTGGCGGCGCGGATTGTGAACAGGATTTATGTGCTTGATCCGGCGGGGTTGCCAGAAGAATTTAAAGAATATGCCCCAAATCCCCTTACATATTTCAAGGATACGGGAAGTTTTACCGAAGAAAAACCGCAGGCCGATCTTTATATTATTGCTGTGAAACCGCAGATTATGAACGAGGTCTGCCGTGCCATTGCGCCGGCTGTTTCTAAAAATGCTGTAGTCCTTTCTATTGCTGCAGGGCAGAAGATTTCAGTGTTTGAAAGCTTCTTTGGTGCGGGATGCGCTGTCATCCGTGCCATGCCCAACACACCGGCCGCCATTGGCAAGGGCATTTCCGTTGCCGTTGCCAATGGTTTTGTAAATGAAATACAGAAAGAGCAGGCCTCCACAATCCTGCGCTCTGTCGGTCAGGTAGCGTGGGTAGAGGATGAAGATCTGCTTGATGCTGTTACGGCATTATCCGGCAGTGGTCCCGCTTATGTTTTTTATCTGATCGAAGCTCTGGCAAAGGCCGGAGAAAAGGCCGGACTTGATCCCGGTTTTTCCATGAAACTGGCGCGGCAGACGATCATCGGCAGCGCCGCCCTTGCCGAAGCGCAACCGGAACTTTCGGCAGCCGTCCTTCGCGAAAATGTAACCAGCCCCGGCGGAACAACACAGGCTGCTCTTGACATCCTCATGTCAGAAAAATTTCAGGATATCCTGAATGAAACAATAAAAGCCGCCACAACAAGAAGCAGAGAACTCAGCCAGTAACTATGGCCGCTTGCGAAGGCCAAGACCAATATCTTTTGCCAGCTTACGGCGCTGCGCGGTATAACTGGGTGCCACCATCGGATAATCGGCAGGCAATCCCCAGCGCTCCCGATACTCTTCCGGTGTTAACCCGTACGCTGTTTTCAGATGGCGTTTAAGCATTTTGAGCTTCTTGCCGTCCTCCAGACAGATAATATAATCAGGAGTCACCGATTTTTTGGGCGGTACCGCAGGCTGAGGACGGTCGGGCAAAGCAGCACTTTCCTCATGACCGACACTGGCCAGCGTTTTATATAGCCTACGTCACATAAAATGATTCAATTTTGAAGAGGTCTTGGATAGAGCACATAAGCTGTTTTCTTATGGATTTGGTATGCGCCCATTTTTGTTCGATAGGGTTAAGGTCAGGGCTATAAG
>Ga0210044_10009621_pt1 | contig 11720 bp, 10 predicted proteins | sample CryGey13umfilter_2_FD_183959 | JGI IMG/M metagenome (GOLD analysis project Ga0210044, IMG submission 183959) | Groundwater microbial communities from aquifer in Utah, USA - Crystal Geyser 4/9/14 3 um filter (SPAdes) (version 2) | ecosystem: Environmental > Aquatic > Deep subsurface >...
TCTGCAATTATAATTGGCAATTTTGTATTTCCAAGTATTGTTTCTAATTGGTGGTCATCGCACCAATCTACATTTGGTTTTCCACGAACTCCAGCTGCATTTAAAACTGCTTCTGGCTGATATTTATCCAAAAGTTCCAAAACATCTTCTTTTGAATTTATTCTTTTATTCACCAAAACTGCATCGTTCCAACTTTCGGCGCAAACACTTCCCATTGCGCCAGCGCCAATTATCAAAATCTTCTTTTTTTCGGTATTAAAATTATTCATAGTTTCTACTTTACTATAATTTTTGTATTCACCGGTTTTTATTCTTTCTAGCCAACCAGTATTTTCTTTGTACCAATTTATGGTTTCACGAATTCCATCTTCAAAAGAAATTAACGGTTCCCAACCCAATTTTCTAATTTTGGTTGTATCCATTAAATATCTTTTGTCGTGCCCAAGTCTATCGGCTACATAAGTTTTTAAACTTTCTGGTTTTCCTAAATTTTCCAAAATTAAATCTGTAATTTCCTCTATGCTCTTCTCTACTCCGGTTCCAAGATTGTAAGCTTCACCAGCTTTTCCTTTTAACAAAATAAATTCAATTCCACGATTGTGATCGTCTACATGAATCCATTCACGCCTGTTTTGGCTACTTTTAAATAAAGGCAAACTTTTGTTTTCTAAAGCATTTGCAGTAAAAAGTGGAATTAGCTTTTCTGGAAATTGATAAGGTCCGTAATTGTTTGAACAATGACTAATTGAAACGGGCAAGCCAAAAGTGTGAGCATAAGCCATCACCACATGGTTTGTACCAGCTTTTGAGGCATTGTAAGGAGTTCTTGGCATAAAAGCATCACCTTCTTTGAAAGACCTGTCCTCGTCCAATTCTAGATCTCCAAAGACCTCGCAAGTTGAAACATGATGAAATCTTTTTACATTTTCATTTTTGGCAGCTTCTAGCAAAATCTGAGTTCCAACCACATTTGTCCTTAAAAAGATCCCCGGATCTTTTACCGCATTGTCATTGTGTGATTCTGCTGCAAAATTTACCACATAATCTACACCTTTCATTGTTTGGGTTAGAACTTCTGCGTCGCCAATACTTCCTTTTACAAAACTATAATTTGGGTTATTTTCTACATCTTTTAGGTTTTCCAAATTCCCGGCATAAGTTAAAGCATCCAAATTCACCACCTTGTCATGCGGATATTTCTTTAGCCAATAACGAATAAAGTTTGACCCAATAAAACCAGCTCCTCCTGTTACTAATATTTTCATACCTTTTTATTTATTAAATATTTTTTATTTTTCTTTCCCGTCCTAAACCTCCCGAACATTTGAAATTTTTGGACTAATTTATTTTTTAAACTTATGTTCCTTTTGAGAATACAAAAGGATAAAGAATTTAGCGAACCGAGGTGAGCCAAATAAGTTTAAGAAATAAATTAAGCCTAAAATTATCAACGTTCGGCAGTTTTGGTTACCTTTTGCTGACAAAAGGTAAGGTGAGAAGGATTGGATTCTGTTTTAGAAAGTTTGGTGAATCAAAGATTGGATCCCTCTCTTCGCTCGGAAGTACACAAATTAAGAAAATAATTTGTGTACTTCCGCAACACTCAATTCGCCTGGATTATCTACTATGGCGTGCACACTCTTACCACCATCTCCAACATACCTTGGCATTATATGTACGTGCAAATGTTGCAAAACCTGTCCACCAGCTTCACCATGGTTCCAACCAACGTTAAATCCATCTGGGTTTAATTTAGCTTTTACAATCCCCATTACTTTTTTTACAGTTGCAAATAGATTTTTTACACTTTCCTCGTCTAATTCCAAAATTGTCACAGCGTGATTTTTTGGAATAACCATTATGTGTCCTTTGGCATGAGGTTTTACATCCAAGAAAGCCAAAGAATTTTCATCTTCATAAACTTTATAACTTGGAATATCACCATTTGAAATCTTACACAATAAACAGTCGTTCATATTTTTGTTGTTAAGTTTTATTATTCTTACATTATTTAGTATTTTTTTCAAGTAAATTAACCCGTAAATCCAACTTCCCGTTTTCTTTTTCCACCACAACAAAACAAGTTTCTGCATTTGTAAGTTCGTATGCTCGTTTTATTAGCTCATCATTTGGGCCATTTTTTAAACCATTATAAATTTCTGTAAGCTCTCTTTGCCCAAATTGGTAATCTATTGGAAAACCTCCTCCAATTATTTTTCTGCTTGAAACAGCTTCTAGTGGTAGTAAAACCCAAGTATCGGCAATTACACAATAGTTTCCTTCTCTGGCTTGACTCCAAATTTTCTCTGCCATTTTATATTCATTTTCACTCACTACTCTCATATCAGGGCCACTGGCCAAATTTGTGGTTGCAAAAAAACTAAATATAAAAAAGAAGATCAAAATCATGTACGACTTTGCTTTTTTGTTTTGTAATAAATAACTAGCCCCAAAAACAAACAACAGCAAAATTACAAAAGCTAAAAGTAAATCTAATCTACGAATAAGTTGTCTGTCCCCTTCTAAAAAGAACCAGCCAATTATATAATTTCCAAAAATACTTATACTCAAAAATAAAACGGTAAACTCGTTAGTTATTTTTGTTTTGAATTTTTTTATAAATCCAAATACAGCAATTCCCAACAAAATCAGCAAAACTATTGGAATAAACCCACGCCAATTTGTAAAAACAGAACCAACAAAAGCCCAATCTGGCGTGTGGTTAAAAAATATATTTCCACTCAAAATATCATGCGGGCGAATTGCACTCGCAAAATACCAACCACTAAATTGTCCTATAAATTGAGTAAAATTTTCTACAAAATTAAAATTCTTTGGCCAAAAACTTGTTTTACTTAAAATTTCTATAACCGGCAAAAATAAAATTCCTGCGGTAAATAACCAATTTTTTACATAATTATTTTTGTATTTTTTAAAAACTAAAATTGTCAAAAATAAAGATAATAAAACCAAAAGATAAAGTGAATAACTAAAAATCATTCCAAAGCCAAAAAATACAGCCAGCATTTGTTGAAGTTTTTTATTGTCCGATTTAATTCTTTTGTCTTCTTCCCAATACAAAATCAAAAGCAACAAAGTAAATAAAAATGAAATAAAACCAAGACTAACTGGCAAGGTCAAAGCACCGAGTGCTTGAAAAGGAAATGGTAAAAAACTGAGCCACACCAACAATAATGCAAGTTTACGAGATTTAAAAATATAAAGCCCAAGAAAAAATAAAAGTAATGGCACAAAAACAGACCACAAAATAGGAGTAAGCCAAATATGTAAGGTTTCTGATTTACAATTGAAAGTTTTTGCAAAAACTATATTTAATCCCCACATTTGCCCGTAGCTATATTTTTGTGGAGCTGTAAAAACCGCGGGAATATCTGCGCCCAAAAATTCTTTCCATTCTATATTTTCTCCAACCAAAACAGGCAAAACCTGCTCGTTGTTGGCTATTTTTTGCTCTATTGCCAAGTGTCGCCAAACATCTCCACCCCAAGGATTTATATGAATCAAAGGTAAATAAGAATGAAGTAAAAATGAATGGAGAATCAAAATAAACAAAACTTTCCCAATTTTAAACTTAGAAAAAGTTGTGTAGCCTGCCAAAAAAGTTAACAAAAAGAAAATAATCAAAAACCAAGGAGAAATTGCTTGCCATGGAGTTTGAAGAATTTCACTTGTTTTAGATTGAAAAAGTAAAAATAATCCCAAAACCCAACCGACAAAATAAAAAACAATTAGCCACCATCTTTTTTTGAAATTATGTTTTATGGGATTATTTTCAAATACGCTTTCGTTAATAAAACTCCTAAATATTGAGCGAAACGAAACGAAAAAATTTTTCTTATGCCGTAGCATAGGAAAAAATTTTTCTTGAAGTCGCAGCCAAGATTTAGAAGTTTTATTAGAAATGGTGTTTGAAAATAGTCCCAGTTCAAGCCTATAAAGGGTGCTTGGTAACTTCTTACTACTATCAGCAAACAACCAAAAAATAACTGTGAAAATAGCCGTCAATAAATAGGTCCACCAAATTGAAATACCGTCTAACTTATAGAAAATTATTAAAAAGGAGCTAAAAATTCCAAGTAAAAGAATAACTGGCAAAAAAGAAAGAACAAACCTAAGCCAAAAACCTTTATCAAAAATAACTATTTTGTTTAAAACTTCTTGCCACAAGTATGCCATTAACAATAAAAAAACTCCGCCAAAAAACCAGCTAGCACTCAAAAAATACCCTTTCACAAAAAAAAGATATAAAAAAAGGAGATTTACTCCTAATAAAATCAAAACTATTTTCTTCATATTTTAAAGCCCGTGAGCAAATAAACTTACGACCGCGAAACCAATTGCGATTCCAAAAGTCCAAGCAGCAAAAGTAAACAGGTTTGGCGCGTCTAATAAAATAGCAGAAAGTGTGGCAAAAACAGCAATTACCTGTAAAATCATTTTTATCTTTCCCCAATTATTAGCCATCTTCACTGTTCTAAACTTAACTCTAGCAACCAAAGCAGACAAAATAAAAATAATCTCTATACCCAAAATAGAAAGTCCTAAAAGAGGATCAAAATATTTAAAAACCAAAAGTAACACAATTGAACCTATTAACAATTTGTCAGCCAATGGATCAAACACCATTCCAAACTTTGTAATTTGATCTCTAGATCGAGCAAGTGAACCGTCCAATGCATCTGTAAAAGCAGTAAACAAAAATGCAACCATACCAATTTCATACATTCTGTTCAAAATCAAATAAAAAACTATTGGTGTCGCAACAACCCTAAAAGCTGTGATTTTGTTTGGTGTAATACTTCTGGGCCAAGTCTTCATGAAAACTCTGTACAAAAACTTGTCATGTGGATGAACCACTTCTGCTTTTTGAAATTTAAACAAATCTACGTGATTTTTTACGAAATGGTTGAAAATTCCCATAACTCTGCTAAAATACAATAATGAAGCTAATTAATTTAAAGTATATCATTTTATCATTGTCAATTTCAATACTGACACTGTTTTCTCTTTGGAAAATTACAAACCCATATTTAAATACGGTTATTTTTTTAATTTTTCTAATCTTTTTTGGCCTAAAATTTGGAAAATTTTTTATTCCAAAATGTAAACTATGGCAAGTATTTTTTGGTTCGCTTTCTGTAATTTTATTACTTATAACAATCCTTACTTTTATTTATTGGTTTTATAAAATAAATATAAATACAATTTCTTTTTCAATACTTTCCATTACACTTATTTCATTCTTTTTAAAATCTCCAAAAAACGACTGTCATTTACTCAAAAAACTTTCCGAAATTCCATTCCAAGAACAGTTTAGTTTATTTTCTAAACTTTTATTTATTTTATTCCTTTCTCTTAGTTCTGTTCTTTTTTATGTTCTGCTTTCCAAAAACTTTGGCGACACACTTGGTTCTCCGTGGACAATTATAGGTTCAAAGTTTTTTATAGTTTTTACAATAAATTCATTTATCCTACTTTTACTATTACAAAACACAAAAAATAAAACTATCAATGCACTTTCTACAATCATCTACTTTTTAAATTTTTTAACCGTAGCACTCATAATTTTTAAATACGGTTTTGGATTTGACCCTTTTATACACCAAGCGGCAGAAAAGTTTATCAAAGAAAATGGCGTTATTTACCCAAAACAACCTTATTATCTAGGGCAGTATAGTTTGGTTTTGTTAATTAATTTTCTTACTAACTTATCCATCGAATCCATAGACAAGTCGCTCACTCCAATTGCTTCTGCAATTTTAATTCCACTTTCCACCTATTTTACTTTCAAAAAATTAGAGCTCCAAAAGTTTATTTTAATTTCAATTGCGTTAATTCCTCTTTTTCCTCTTTCATTTTTTATTCAAACCACACCAAACAGTTTAAGTTTATTACTTTTTTATGTGGTATCGCTTTGGATTTGGAAAGAATTTGCAGAAACAAATTGGCGTTCAAATTTGTTTGGAATTTTATTAAGTATCACAACTTGCGCAATCCACCCACTTATTGGAATCCCGACTCTCATTATTTATATTGCTTCACTTTTCAAAAATAATAAAATTGCTTCATTAATTTATTGTGTAATCTTAACAATTTCTATTCCACTAGCATTAAGCGTAAACAACTTACTATCTTCTGGAAGTTTAAATTTAACCCTAAACTTAAACAACTTTTTAGAATTATTTAAACAACCATATTGGTATATTTTTGCAGGAGCGCCAATTGAATGGCGTCTTTTATATTTTTATAAAATGCTTATAGTTCCAGCATTAGTCCTTATTGGAATACTTGGGTTTGTAATTGCAATCAAAAAATACAAAATTACCAAAGCTAATTTTTTTATAAAAACAATTATCTATCTATTTATTTCTACTTTTATAACTAGTTCAGTTTTATTTTTTACAGATGTAGTTTCATACGAACAGACCAATTATGCCAGAAGGATTTTAACAATGATTTCTCTACTTTTACTTCCATTTATAACCATTTCAATTCACGAATTTTTTATAAAATTTTCTACTTCTACTTTCAAAAAAATAATTATTGCAATTTTAGGATCAGTTTTATTGTTAATTTCCTTCTATTTTACTTATCCGACTCGCGACAAAATTTCTTTTTACACAGGATTTACTGTTCGTGATGCCGACATAGAAGTTGTAAATTTTATTGCAAATAGAAACAAAGAACAAGATTATATAGTAATTACAAATCAAATAATTTCTGCAGCTGCCATAAAAGAATTTGGGTTCAAAAAATATTATGATACTGTAAAAGGACAACAGTTTTTTTACTCAATTCCGACTGGTGGGCCAATGTACGAATTTTTTAGCAAAATGGTTTATCAAGATGCAAAAAAAGAATGGATGGTTGAGGCAATGGATTTTGCTGGTGTAAACAAGGCCTATTTTGTACACACCAGCTACTGGGCCCCAGCCGGAGAAATCCGCGATAAAGCAAAACTAGAAGCCGACGCTTGGTGGGAATTTGGCCCAATGCAACTTTGGGTTTACGAATATATACGATGATAAATCGCCTATGCTTGATAGATTGCTTTCGCTCGTTCCAATTGTTCTATCGCTCCGCTTAATTCTAAATGTTCTAAATATTTTACTTAATCCTATCCTCTCACGTCATCCTAAGCAAAACTAAGTGAAGTTAAAGGATTCCAAACTTTATTTTACAAAACCCTAAATACCAAAAAACCTTGCACAAAATGCAAGGTTTTATTTTTCACAACAATACTCAGCAAAAATATCTAAATATTCATTAAATATTTTACCTCGATACAAGGAATTTTTGATTCTTCTTTTGAAATCAGAAAAATGGTTTATTATTTTGTCTATATTATCACCAAATTCATATTCATTTTGGCCACTTAAATCCATTGCTTCATCTACGATTAAAAGCTCTATTTCAAGAAGCTTAGCATCAAGTTGAGTAATTGATGCCTCATGCAATAAATCATTAAGTTCTTGACGTGTCATTTTAAAAACCAACCAATGGAGTAAACATATAGTTCCAATTTTTACAAAAATCATCAACGACTCCTCGTTTATCACCTTTTCCATTATATCTTGAAACTAATCTCCAAAATTTAGATCTAAAATCAAATTTCCTGGCATCTCTTTCACCAATAGGAATTCTTTTTCCCACAAAAAAATAGGCTGTGGCCTCCTCCATCATTTTATCTAATTCTTCTTTAGCTTCTGCTATTTTATTTTTATTAACTAATCCGGCAATTTGAAGAAATTTTTCTATTCTTCTCTTTTCTTTATACTCTTCATCCCTTCTTCCCATTATTCTTTCTCCTTTTGTAAAGAACTACATTTAAAATATAACAAAATAGTATCTTATTTTCAATACATTTATAAAGAATAAAGTATATTAACTAAATAAACTTTGTTCCCCGGTCTATAAAGCTTACCGGTTTTTTTGTTTAAAAGCTCTTTTACACCACCCGTATTTGAAGCGACCACAAACAGATTGTTTTCCAATGCTTCCAAAATTACATTTGGTTTATTTTCTAAACACACAGAACAAAAAATAAGTACACTGCATTTTCTATAAACTTCATCTAATTCTTTTTTATCCAATCTTCCGTATACAAAAATACTAGAATCTTTTTCTTTTGCTTTCAAAACTTCTTTCATCAAAGTTCCATCTCCAACAATATGAAGTTCCATACCAATATTTTTGGGCATAACCTTCCAAGCTTTCAACAAAATATGAACTCCCTTGTTTTTATTTAAAGAACCAACAAAAACAAACTTATTATTATTTTCTTTATTTTTAAAAATGTTTAATGGAGCAAATTCATTATTAGTTTTACGCCACAAACTTTTACAAAAAAAATTTCTACTTTTATAAAAATCTTTTATAAATTCTGATGGATAAAGTATATAATCCGGACTACCAAACTTTTTCTTTACAATTAAACTGTAAACTTTTTGTGCCAACGAATCTTTCTTATGGTTCCATTTCAAAATCCCGCTTGGCTCCACAAGTTGAACGTCGTGCAAAGTATGCACGTGTTCTATTTTTAATTTTTTTATTAACTTTGGAATAAAAAATCCCATTCCGGTTAAATTATGTGTATGAACTATATTTGGATTTTCTTCTACCAATATTTTATTAATTTCTTTTCTTCCCCACCAACCAAATTTATCAAAAAAATGCCACATCAACTTCAACAAAAAATTCTTTTTGTTCAATTCTTTATAAGGAAAAATATTAAACTTTGGAATTCTATAAATCAAAACTCCACTTTCTTCATTTTTAGTTATTTTTTTATTATTTTCACAATCAAGGGTTATTACAAAAACCTTTCTACTTTTATTTTTATGTTTTTGCGCAAGTTTAAAAACAACGGTCTCTGCGCCGCCAACCGAGTTTGGTGGATATAAATTGTTTATCAAACAAACCTTTTCCATAAACCTATCAATTATCAACACCACATTATTAACACATTTTACACAGTTTATCAACTTGTAGTGAAAGCAAAAATAGACTAACATACGAATTATTATGATAAACAAATCAGAATTAGGAAAAATTCCACCACAAAACTTGGATGCAGAAAAATCTTTAATAGGTTCTATTTTGATTGATCCAAATGCAATGTTAAAAATTGCAGACATTATAATTTCTGAGGATTTTTACAAAAAAGCCCATGAAAAAATCTTCGAATCTATTTCCGAACTATATGCTAAAAACGAACCGGTAGATGTATTGGTTTTAAGTAATAAATTAGAAGAAAAAGGAATTTTAGAAAGTGTTGGCGGACGAGCTTATCTTGCCCAACTTTCCAATTCTGTTCCAACATCTTCACATGCCAAACATTATGCGCAAATAGTAAAAAGAAAATCAACACTTAGAAGACTACAAGACGCCGGCGAACAAATTATTGAACTGGCTTTTGGTGATGAAACAGATAATATTGATGGTGTTTTAGATAGTGCCCAACAACTTTTATATGGAATCACACAAAAATATCTAAAACAAAACTTTGAACCAATTAGATCTATTTTAAGCGACACCTTTGAAAGAATAGACGAACTACACAGAGATAAAGGCAAGATGCGTGGAGTTCCAACGGGTTTTACAGATTTAGATTCATTGCTTGCCGGCCTACAAAAATCAGATTTGGTTATTTTAGCAGCTCGCCCTTCTGTAGGAAAGACTTCTTTTGCTTTAGACATTGCCAGAAACGCCGCAGTCCAATCAAAAATAGGTGTCGGTGTCTTTTCATTAGAGATGAGTAAAGAACAACTAGTAGACCGTATGCTGTGCGCACAAGCAAATATAAACCTATGGAAGATGAGAAACGGAAGCTTGTCCGACAGTCCTGGTAGCGATGACTTCAAAAAAATTGGGGCTGCCATGGGAGTTTTATCTGAAGCGCCAATTTTTATAGATGACACTGCCGGAGCAAACATAACTCAAATAAGGACAAAAGCTAGAAGACTAAAAACAGAACACGATATAGGACTTATTGTAATTGACTACTTACAGTTGATGGACAGCACTGGTAACAAATCCGATAATCGTGTTCAAGAAGTTGCAGAAATGAGTCGTGGTTTAAAACTTCTTGCTCGTGAATTAAATATTCCACTTTTAGTGCTTTCCCAGCTTTCTCGTGCAGTAGAACAAGTTAAACCAGCAATTCCAAAACTTTCTCATTTGCGTGATTCAGGAAGTATTGAACAAGACGCAGATGTTGTAATTTTTTTGTACAGAAAATCCTCAGACAGAAACTATCGACCGGAAGACATAACCCCGCAAGAAAGGTCTGTTGCCGAAATACATGTTGCCAAACATCGTAACGGTCCGGTTGGAATGGTAAAAACTTTTTTTGATGAAACACAAGCTAGTTTCAAGAATCTAGACACAAGATTCCAAAATTATGATCAACCTCCTCAACACCAATATAATGACCAAGCCCCAGTTCCACAAGCCCCACAGTTTTAGTTCTATTTCCTTTGAAAAACTAGACAAATCTAACCATTTTAGCTAAGATAAAGAATAGATAACTTAATTAAATATAAATTATGTTTAACAAACTAAAACAGTTCAAAGATATTAGAGATCAAGCCAAAGAACTTCAAAAACAATTAGAAAAAGAGGTAATTACCGTAAGCAGTGGCAATGGAAAAGTAAAACTAACAATGGATGGAACTATGGCTGTAAAAGACATAGACATTGATAATGAATTTTTGTCACCAGACAAAAAAGCAAAACTTCAAGATGCTATTAAAGAAGCGCACAAAGAAGCAATGAAAAAAATGCAACGCATAATGGCAATGAAAATGAAGGATATGGGAGGATTGCCAAACATTCCCGGATTAAGTTAAACAAGTAAAATTCAGAAATTTATACTAGTTTTAGATGATAATTAATGTATCCTCAACCAATTCACAGATTAACAAACGCACTCAAAAAATTACCGGGCGTAGGCCATAGAACGGCGGAACGGTATATTTTTTATTTGTTAAAATCTGGAAAAGGTGAGGTCGCAGAACTTATTAATTCATTAAATGATTTAATACTTCGTGTACAAAGTTGTCAGATTTGTTGGGATTTTGGAGACACAAATCCATGTTCTATTTGTTCAGACAAAAAAAGAGACCGCACAATAATTTGCGTGGTCGCAGAACCTCAACACACAAAAACAATTTTAAGTACCACTAAATATAATGGTTTGTTTCATGTTTTGCGTGGTACCCTTAGTTCAGAAGTAAACAACTTAGAAGAATTAAAAATTGAAACATTATTAAAAAGAATTATTATGAACCCACAAGTTAAAGAAATAATCCTTGCTTTAAATCCAGATTTGGAAGGTGAAACAACAATTTTATACTTATCTAAAAAAATAAAAGAAATACGTGACATAAAAATAACCAGACTTGCCAGAGGTTTACCAATGGGAAGTGATATGCTTTATGCAGATGATATAACTTTGTCAAATGCGCTAACAAATAGAACACAAAGTTAAAAAATATAAACAAAAAAAGGTGTTAAGGGTCTGTCCCAAGAGCGCCTTTTTTTGTTTTCCTTTTAAATCTTTTTTTACTCAATCTCCACCCCACTCTCATAAACTTCTGTATTTGAAATAGTGACAATCCTATCCCACCTAAAATGTAGGTTGTTAAATGTTTGTGGATCTTTGATGTGTCTTTTAACTTGTTTGGTTTCGTCTGATG
>Ga0210044_10009624_pt1 | contig 11719 bp, 4 predicted proteins | sample CryGey13umfilter_2_FD_183959 | JGI IMG/M metagenome (GOLD analysis project Ga0210044, IMG submission 183959) | Groundwater microbial communities from aquifer in Utah, USA - Crystal Geyser 4/9/14 3 um filter (SPAdes) (version 2) | ecosystem: Environmental > Aquatic > Deep subsurface > Groundwater...
GCATCAGACCATTTCGCCCCATCAGGGCTACAACTTCAGGAACCGAGAATACGATGTTCAACTCGATGGGTTGCCCCGAGGAGTTCTGGACCGTCACCTCAATGAGGTAGGTCGTCGGGTCTTGAGCGTGTCGTTTCACGTTGACGGCGAGCACAGCGTAGAGCCGTTCCTTGAACGACATCTGCTGGTACTTGGCCTGGTCAGCCTGAAGGGACTGCAACTGACCCAGTGCTTTCCGCACATCCTCGCTCAGCACTGAGGCCACGCCCGAGAGAGCCTTGGTTCCGATGCGCTGCCGCAGCGTGGTGCCGTACCACGGATAGAACGGGTTGGATCCACGATCTGTCAGCAGAATCTTGAGGGCCGCCTGGTAGAGCAGATCCTCATTCTGGATGATGATCATGTTGCCGCTCTCATCGAACCTGTAGTCGTTCTCGATGAAGCTGGCTTGGCACCGCAGGCACCGCTGCACTGGGACCGAGTAGGTCACCTTGAGCATCGGGTTGGACCGGAGGGGCTTGCGGAATCGGACAAACTGATTGGTGATAGTATCCGGGCGGAGGTACAGGTCCCATCCGGGGTAGACCTCACGCCCGTAGGCCGCCCACGGTCGGTCAGAAACACCCGGTTGACCGAAACCCAAGCCCCCGGCCACCGACCCTGTCACCTTCACGAAGGCCGAGGGACCAACGGTGTTGGGGTCCACCAACACCAGGTATCCATTGTCGTTGCGGACTTCCACGTGGGTCCAGCCTGCGATCTGTACTCGGCGAATCACCTGGTCTGTCGTCAACCGGATGAGAACTCGGTTCCCGAAGTCCAGTGTCTCAGAACCCCCGGTCGTCTCGACCGTGAAAATGCTCTCGTTCGGGATGATGTCAAAAGGTCCTGACACCGAGCTAGAGAGCACCGCTGCCGAGTAGACGCCCTGACGAGGGATGAGGAAATCATCGTTGGCCAGCACACGTACCTGACCAAGGGCGGCAATAGGCTGCCGAGGGTCAAGAGACCTCCGGTCCTCCCCCAAGGGCACCACTTCCTCCACCGTCAGGTGTGGACATGGCCAGGCAAGTTGGAACTCGATGGACATCGCTCTCCTCGGTCCTCCTCTTCTGCGGGGTATAGGCCCGAAACCGTCAGCCCATCAGCCCCATACCATCACCGGGCTCATCCTCCAGCGCGAACCGCAAGAATCCCAGGGTGGGACTGGGCTGGAATCCTGTAGGGAGGCCCGAATCACTCACATCATAGAGCAGGCTGTACATCTCGGCGATCACGACCTGAACAAGCCGGTTGGGGTCGAACTTGGCCTCGTCCAGGGTGGGCATGTCCACCAGCAACCCTCCGAAGGCCTCCATCAACGTCTCTTGCCGTTCGAGACGAAGTTGCTCCCAGCAGTCCGAGAGCTTGATGATCTGCCACTCCTTGTCCTGCAACCTGGACTTGATCTCCTTGTTCGCCCACTTCCGGGTGTCGTGCAGCACCCGAGTTACCGTGCTGTTGTCCCAGGCACCACGGTCCAGACGCCCACCCATTCGGCCGGGGATGTAGCCTGGATGGTCAATCATCCCACCTCGATAGCCCTCATAGCCGGTCATCTTCGGGTAGTTGCTACCTTCCTCAGCCGACTCTGGCAGAGGGTCGTTGTACTGCACCGACTTCGCACCAGGAGCACCACCACCAGGATAGGCCTGCTGCACGGCGAGGGAGCCACCCTCCTCGGGTGACATCCCCGTGGTGTCCGGATGCAAGAACCCACAGATGTTGAGCGGGTTTCCCCCAGTCGCGATGTAGGCCTGCACCAGCCGGCAAAGGCTAGAACCCGCCGTCACCTTGAACCCTGTCCGGCGATAGGTCGCCTTGGTGCTAGACCCCTCATCGACCTAAGCGTAGTCAATGGTCACGAACCCAATACGAGTCATCTCCGCTGTCAACGTTGCAATCCGAGCGACCACGTCACGGCGCTCCCGAAGGAGCCACTGTGTGATGGCCCGGAAGTAACCCACTGAGAACACACTGCTTTTGCTGAACGACGGCATAACCTACCTCCTACAGCACATCCGGCTCGTTTGTTGGGGCTGCACCAGCGGCAGGTTGAACCTGCTCGATGCCAATGGCATCAGGAGCCCGAACCAACGTGGTCATTGCCCCAGGATCCGGCTCCTGCCCACCAGCCAAATCGATGAGGTCGAAAATGAACGAAGGCCCCACAGGAAAAACCAAAGCGATTCCTCCCCCATAGGCCCTGGGCACGTCCGAGGGCTTGTTCTGCGCAGACACCAGGTCAGACACCAGACCATCCGTCCCATCGGAGAGCACCACCAACCCACTGAACTCAGGCAGGGCAAAGCTGAAACTCAGGAGCGACTGGATGAGGGAGTTGATGCGCCGGATGAGCTGCTGAAGGTCCGTGATGATGCCCTGCAAGAACCCGATGTACTTGACGATGACATCCGCCATTGACCGGGTGGCTTCGGACAACGCCAGGACCCAATTCTCCAGGCCGTTGAGGAACCCCTCCAGCTCGGGGAAACTGTCAAACAACCGCAACGCGACCCACTCACCATCCTGTGGGGACCTCGTGAACGCCGCCGAAGCAATGTTCAGAGCAATGGCAGCTTGCTGATACAACACCCCCTCTTGGTACTCACGGAAGAGGCCCCTCAAGTAGATGGCGGCTCCCAGTGAAGAACCCCCCTTCTTGTAGTCAATCAGATCCGTAGCCCCGGAGTAGAACACAGGAGTCATGTCCCCCGAGGTTGAGACTCGACCCTTGGCCCGCTCGCTCATTTCCTTCAGGTATACCTGCCACGCAGGTGGTATCAGCAGCTTGCCATCCTTGTCCGTGAACTTGTCGTAGATGATCTCCAGAGACCGAGGAGCAAGTCGCTTTTTCAGTTTCACTACGAGGGGGTTTTCCTGGGAGTAGGTGATCTCCAACCCACCACCGGACCACTCGACATACTCCCCTTCCCGCAGGCGAAGGACTTGCAACTCTGACAGCCCGGCTGCGGTCAGAGACGGATTGGGGAAAAACAGCTCCTCTGCGGCCTCAGCACTGATTCCCATCGACAGAACGTTCGGAGCCAGCCCGAACTCAGCCATCCCGGTGATCTGCTTGTCCGGGTCCAATGCCTGGAACAATGGCAGTCGTGGATTCTGGCCGATGGCCATCACAGCCTTCTCATAGTCCCGCTGAATCAACGAATCCTGCACCCCCAGCAGCGTGTGCCAGTCCACCGTCCGCAGAGCCTCGGTGGCCGCGACTACAGCCTTCTCCGCCCCGGGCATCGGACCGGTCCTCTCGTAGATGTCGAGAGCCATTTGCTGGATTTGGCTGTACAGGTCAGCTCGCCACTTCTGAGGCGACTGGCTGGGTCTCTCCAGTACGGTCAGATCGGGGAACATCGTGCGGAGCAATGCTCGGGAGTCTTCCAGACCCGTAGCCTGGAGAGCAAATTGGCTCCCAGCCCACTTACCGTCCTTGTACCCCTGGGCCACCAACTCGGATTTTTGGCCCAACTCATCCAGCAGCGGCAAGTCCGACCGACTCAGGACCAGAAGAAGCAGTGCCGTCTGCAAAGCTACCAGATAGTCCTGGGTGTTGGCATTGGCGAACGTGATCTTCCGAGGGGCCGAGGGCATTCCTACAGCGGCCTCCCCCGACTTCATGCCGACGACAAAGGGCTCACCCGAGGTAGCTGCCTGATTCTTCACGGCGGTAGCCGTGAACTCCCACTGAGGCAGCTTCTTGCCCGTGGCGATCTCTTTGCCTACAGCCCAGACCCGGACGTAGTAGTTCACCGCTGGACTCTCGACCAGCCCGGCTACAGGAAGGATCTCCCCATTTACCCGCTCGAACCGAGAGTCATAGGGCATGTCCTCCAGAGCCAGCACTGCGCCATATTCCCCGGCGAACCACTGGGCCAGAGCTACGTCGGACTCGATCAGGAACGTCCGCTGGAAACGGAAGAAATGCCCCTTGCCATCACCAGGCACCCCTAGCGCCGAAGGAACTGCGGCCCCATCTCGGAGCAGCAGCTCCAAAGGAACCACCTCATTCGAGGCAGGATCCAGCATTCCGTAAACCTGGCAGGCACTATCTTTCGCGACCTGGGTCTCCGGGTCGATGTTCTTGTTGTACTCCAGACCGGAGCCGTTGAAAGAAAGCATCTCCGCGCCGCCATGCAGCACGATGGACTGGTGATCCATCCCCAGGACGGAACCGTACTCCCGGGGCTGAACCTTCTTGTTGGCGTCACCATCCGCCGGCTTCTTGTCCGTGTTCTGCTTGGGTCGGCCGTACTTCAGTGCAAGGCCCTGCTCCAAAGTTGAAACGGTCACAAGGTAGCCAGACGGGCCGAGGATGGGCAACGGGTTGAAAGGGCTCTTCTGCGAGGCCGGTTGAGTCGTCCAGGTGACTCGGCACTGACTCGGGGGTGTACCTCCTCCTGCCTTCAAGGAAGCACTGAGACCCTGGAACTGAAACGCTGCAGGCACTGCCGCTATGGCCTGGGTCCCATACAAGGTGTCCTTGATGGTCGGGATAGGCATCCGGCTCGTGTCCGGGAAGAAGCTCACCCCGAGCATCTTGAGGAAAGTGATGATGAAGTTGATCAACCTCTCGAAGTCCGAAGGGTCCACCGACAGGTAGCAGAAGAATCCCGCAACCTTCGTCTGTCCGGACACGTCTGGCCTGGTCGGATCCGTGCGGTCCGTGAGACGAGCGATCATCCTCCGCTCGTAGGCAAGATAGCCGCCCCGAAGATCCTCTGGAGGCCATCCCAACAGTGCCCAATCCCCCGTGAGATAGAGCCCCACTTGTCTCAGGTCCCTGAGGATGGCACTGACTTCCGCGACGATGACCTCGATGAGGCTGGATAGCGGGTCGATGTACCCCTTGATGAACGCCTTGGCGAACTCCAAGGCGAGGTTGGCCACCTCCAACAGGGCGACCAGCACCTCGGCGAAGTTGTTGACGGCATCCCGAATCCCCTCAAGGTAGTCAGGGATTGCGAAGGTGGCGGTGCCCCACTGGCCTCGGACCTTGTCGGGCATCAGCTACCCCCACCGAACCGAAGCCGGATGATCTTCTCCTCCAGCACCCGGACCTCCGCCTCCTTTTCCTGCACCGCCACCTCAAGCAAGGCGTTGAGCTTCCCAAGGTTGCCTGCCAGCCGCAGCGCAAACCCAGGAGTCTTCGGGCCGTGGCCCCCCAGCTCTCCCCACTGCCCGAGATCAATGCCCGCAGCCTTCAGCCGCTCCTGCACATCCGCCAGCTCGTCAGCTTGGTTGCTCACCCTGTCACCCCTTCGGCGGTCTGCTCCAGAAGCAGTGTTCTCTGGCGGTCTTCCAGCCTGGCCGGGAGAGCCTCATCAAAGGCCTGCACACGGGCCAGGGTTCCAATGTACCGGTGTGTCCGGTAAGCCAACCAGGTGTACCGGATAGCCCGAAGGCGATCACGGACATCGAGGATGAGCCCCAGCTCATCAGGAAGAACGGGGCGAACCTCTGAACCTCCTGTTACCTGGTCCGTATAGGCCGTGTAGGGACCACCCACATCAGGGAACGACGGATCCAAAGCCGTGAACTCCGTCATCCCAAAGGGATTGGTGGCATCCGGCTTCAACGTGTCCAACCGTCGGTCAAGAATCCAGAACCGTCGGTCCAGCAACGAAAGACAGTCGCTGGTGTTGATGAAGGGCGAGTAGTCGGCCTCTCCCACCAACGTCGTGACCAACCGGTTGGGGAACAACCCACTGCCCGAGTCAGGGTCAAAAGGAGCCCCCAGGTCCAGAACGTGCTCTTGGTCCTGCCAGTCCCAGTAGTAGCCGCCCTTGGTCCCCTTCATCACCGACCGGAACATCTCGATGAGCGAGAGCATCCGCTCCCGCATCATCAGCACAGCGTCCACGATCTCTGCACTGAACATCGCGTTCGGACGAATGATGCGGTAGCTGAACGGCCGCAGCGAGTGCTTGTCGAGAACCGTATCCAGAGAATCGGTGTACGACCAAACGCCTGGGCTGATCTCGGTGGCCTTGCGTGTAGGCCGCAAGTCGTTCTGACCCTCCCCAGTGTTCGGGGCAGGGTCAGACAGCTCTGAGAGACCCACCGTCGGATAGATGGCGTACATCAGGTCCGTCTGTGTGGTGGCCATCAGCACGTCAGCACCCAAGGTGCCTGCAAAACTGTGCACGGGGTCCAGTGTGAGGTTCGTAGCCTCCACAGACTGCACCCGATAGAAGCCCCGGTTGTCGTCCAGGCTCGACACCTGACCCACGACATGGGGGCTCGGGTTGACCCCTGCTGTACGACCTGGAACGCTGGTATCCCCGAACGGACGGCTGCCCCGCTCGTCCACCACAGGAATCAGGCCCATCGGGTCAATGATAACGATGTCCCCCGCACGGACCCCCAAAGCTACGAAGTCCGGGGGTGATGCTGAGTCATCGTAGAGCAGGTTGGCGATGCTCGTCCAATCCCCAGGTGCTGCCACCTCGGGCACGTAGCCGCCTACCCAGTTGCTTGGATCAACGTCGCTCTGGTCTGCTACCGTCTCGTGAATGACCTGGTCGGTGATGAGATCCAGGAGCTGCTCATTGCTCTGCTCGTGAGGAACAGGGGCCTGACGCAACCAGACCTCGAAGCGACGACCAATCACACTGGCCTGAGTCAGCGTGGCGAACCCCGGAGCCCGGAGTTTCAGCACAGCATCAGAGACGACCTCGGAAACGACAGCTTCTTCCAGCACCACTCCAGCATCATCGAGCAGGCGGAGGATGTCTCCCGGGTGGATGTTCACGTCCTCGGAAGTGAAAGGTCCCAGGTTCGTACCCTGGTACAGCACCCCATCGTTGTCGCTCCACACGTCAGGAACACGGGGGAAAGGTGTCCCGACGTTCCAGTTCATCTCGAAGTTCAGAGCCGTCAGGGTCCCCACCTGTTGTTCGTTCCGACTGAAATCGGTGACGACACCTCGACGAATCTCGTAGGCGTACTGCAAAGGATGAAACGCATCGTTGACGCCGTTCTGCTGGCCGTGCCACCGCCGGCACCGCCGAACCTCGAAATGCACATCCTCGGCTGCTGTGGGGTTACGCATCCCAATCGTCCCTGCCGTCAGGGACCGGGAAGCATCCACCACCTTGGGGTCGCTCGCTGGATCCAGGTTGAGTGTGACCCTCGGCGTCGAGGGCTCTACGAACACCCCGCCTTTGGCCCAGAAGTCCGTGACAGCCAAAGAACCTGGCAGCAGACACGCCACCCCGGCACCACCACTGAGGGTGTTGGGGTCGTTGAGCGTTGTGGCCTGGATATTGTCCAGATTGAGGCTGAGCAGGTAGGGCACATCCTCGTAGACAATCTCCTCCCCCGTCGGGTCAAAGACCTCACTGCCATACACCGGGCTTTTAGCCACCGCTGCCTCACCAGCAGCGGGAGCCAACCCTCTCACGATCTCCAAGGCACCAAACGTGAGGGCCACGGAACCATAGCGGCTGAACGTGAGGGTATTGACCCCATAGGCAGCCCCCGCGTTGTAGCCCACCACCGAGGAGTCATCAGGGAGACTGTTCCCACGGATCTGGATGGGGATCTGCTGGATTCCAGTCCCACCGCCCGAGTTGTCGTGCCACCCAATTTGAAGGCCAACCAGATCGGCCACCAAATCAACAACTGGATCTACCACAGCAGAATCGTCGGCCCACTTGAAAGAGCCTCCCACCAAGCTCAGGCCAGAGACATCCTTCGCGGTGTACTCCACGCTGAACAAGGCAGCCTTGTATTCGGCTGCAACTGTGGTGTTGAGGTCCCCCAACTGGACATAGACCTTACCTGATGCGGGCAAGATCGTGGTGCTATCAAGTTCCAGGCGCAAGACAAATGGATCAAAATCGAAAGAAACCACCCGAGGGAACAGAGACGTGATGAACCCCCCACCACTCTTCAATGTAGCCCCAGCCACAGGCTTGTAGAGGTTGGGTCCTACAGTGGGCTCCACGGCATACCGGACGATGTACGTCCCTGCCTTCTCCGTTGCGGAGGACGGCAGGGCACTACCTGAACGGTCAATGTAGACCAGGTCCCCCTTCACCACCCGACCGACATCACCGCTCAAAGCAACGGGCACGACCGTGTGGATCTGGTTTCCCTCCGCGATGCCATTCCCCACCAGGATGGGTACACCATCCGTGTCCAGTGACTGAGACGCCACCAGAGCTGCCGTGATGTTGGAACCCGTGATGGGTGTGTTCAGGAACTCGAAGGCCATCACACGAAGGGAGCCTTCCTCAGCCGGGGACGGGGCAGGATTCCAGGTGCCCTCCAGGTTGGTGAGAGAACCCTCCCGACTCACGAACTCCAAGGGACCGGCTGCCACATCGTTGGCTGTGGAGTACGCCCCGAGCCCCAACCAGACCTGCTTGACCCGGAGCTGCGTCTGGTAGACGTGGGTTGCTCCCACTCCATTGTCGTGCTCGAACCCACGAGGACGTGCCCCCGTGAAGTCGATGACCTCGTGGAACGTGAGACGATCCGAGTCGATGTAGGCCGAGTCGCTGAACCCTGGCGTGCTGGTATCCACATCCAGAGAAAACTCCCAACCGTACCTGCTGATCTTCCGGTCATTCGGGCCAGCGGGATCCAGGTGGTCGTGAGGCAGGAACCATTGAACCTCCGTCCCCACAGTGGGCGTGAACGGAATCTGGCCCGACCAACCAGTCAGAATGATGTGGCGGTTCTCGGCTACAGTTGCAGGAGCGGGCTCCCCACCCACCGCGTCGAACCCACCAAAGGTCACACCCGCATGAACAACCCAACCGGTGTCATTGCCCTGATAATCCGTGACCCGTGCGAATCCAGACCGAATCCAGATGGTGAGGAAAACCCGGCCGTCCTTCATGTCCGCGACGGAAACCGCTCCGGCGGGACCGTTCAACACGGTGTCGTCGGGACGGGAGATCAAGTTGACCTTGACGATGTTGTCGGCCGAGGCCGCTAGGATGGTGTTGAGGTTGCCCGTGTTGATGGCATTCCCGTCGTTCAGACCAAGACCAAGACCGATAGCCATATCTTGGAACGAGATGACCGTGGTGGCCCCCGCGATGTCGTCGAACAACCGCACCCCCAGAGGATTGGTAACCTGGGGGTTCACCGGGTAGTTACCCGGCGTCGTATGGACGTAATAGTTGTCGAGAACGTACTGCACCGGTGAGCCCTGACTCACCTGAGTCGCGAACCGTGGAGGCTCGATCCAGGACCAGTCGTCTCCGCCCACGTTCGCATTGGTCAACCGACCCACCGAAAGGATCCCCTGCCATCCCAGAGGAGCACCCGGGTCTACCTGCACCAGCAGTAGATCCCCTTCCTGCCCCGGAGCAACGCCATAGGTCGCCGCCGGATCCGTCTTGGTCTGGGTCATCAGGGTCGCAGGCTCCTGATAGAATCCCCCGAGTGCAACAGCCGCAGCCAGAACCTCACCATCAGTGAATAGGATCTCGTCCGGGTAATAGCCGCCAGCAACAGGATCCGCTGCCATCAGTGGACCCAGGACGTTGGTGATTTCGTCAAACCGGTCCAACTCAGTGTTCGTCCCGTCCATGTACGGGATCTGAAGGTCCCCAGCATCATCGAAAGGCTGCCCGAGCAACGCCGGGGTATTGAGCGGGAGCTGGTCGATGTTGGCGAAGTCCACCGAGCCTTCCAGATGGCTCATCGGAATAGGAGACTTCTGGCCCGTGATCTCCTTGATGGGGAACAGGAAAGGATCCGCCCAGGAAGGCAAAGATAGGTCGATGACCCGACCGCTCGTGTCCACGGTGATGTCCACCCCCTGCCGGAGTGTGGGCATCATCAAGGCTGCCTGCTGCATCACCTCCATCGTCGGGGACTGTGTTGTCGGATCCGAGATGGGGTTCGCGGCGTCAGGAGGCAGGACGTAGATGGTGTCGGCCCGCTCGATGGGGAACAGATGTGCTGGTGTACCAGTGTTCGCCGTAGTCCCTACCAACAGGTCGTTGGGGTTGGTGATGGCAACACCGAGCCGATTCTTGAACGTCAGTACACACCCGTGCAGCACCTCATCCACGAGCACACTGGTGTAGAGTTTGAGCCCGAAAAGGCTGTACTCCTCAGGGAACAACGCCGCGAGGAACTGACCATCCGGCTTGCCCCAGCCGATCTTCTGACCGGACTCGAATCCGGGCAGGGCCATCTGAGGGTCACCAGCCTCAGCATCCGGGATGTCCCCAGCAACGTCCTGGGACATGAAACGACTCACATCCGGGTATCCCGTTGCGGGGTCCGCCGGAAGCTCCGACAGGGGCACCATCGAAACGACACAGCAGGGTTGTGTGACCGCCGGGGAACCTGAGAACAGGGCATCAGCAAGAAGTCCGTCCGGGTAGTAGCCGAAGACCCGAGTGCGGGGAAGACGTAGCCGGATGAGACTCTCGGAGACGTTCGTGATGTCGCCGAGGACCGGGTTAGCCACCTGGCCGATCTGAGTCCCGTATGTGCTCTCCTTCTCTCCAGTCTCAGGGTTGATGGTGCCCCACGAGTAAACACCCACGTCCCCAACCGTCAGGTCAGCCCCGATGCCCGGCAACAGGGTGAACAGCACCCGAGCGGACGTGGGGAACAACCTGGAGTACCTGTGAGCCCCACCCATCCGGTCAAACACCCCCTTCGACTCCAAGGTGAAGTAGGGAGTGGAGTTGGTTGGGATGAGCTTCGGCTTGGAAGCTCCCAACAGCAGGATGTCATCCACGTCGTTACGGACCAACAACTTCTGGTGGTCCATCATCTTGCGGAGACGTGACACCCCGAGAGGAGCCCCAGCCAATCGGAAATCGGAGATGGTGGCCACCTCTGGTTTCACCAAGGGGTCCGCCTCAAGGAACGTGATGTCCCGCGTGGGATCACCCTCGTTGAAGACCAGGTCCCAGACGTTCGAGGGGTTCAGCAGGCCCGTGATGGCATCTTCATAGCCTGGTGGGGTGTAGTCCTGCCCCCGACCAATCCAGAACCTGAACTTCCCATCCCGGTCACCGATGAACTTGCCGTCGATGCACTCCAGCACCTGCTCGAACGCCACTACGGAGTCGTTGTAGAACCCCAACAGTGCCCTGGCTGCCCGGTCCTTGTCGAGGAGGTCCCGACGTTCCGAGGGGATACCGAGGTTGCCCTTGTCCCAGTTGTCGTCACCCGCAGGGACCGTCAACCGGGGACCTCCCGAGGACTGGCCCTGCTTCATCTCTCGGACAGCCTGTGTAACGGCCTCGCCGAGGTAACTGCGCAGGGGAAGAGCCCGGTAGTAAAGGGAATCGGGACTACTGAACGTGTAGGTCGCGGTGAGAGTCCCACCCAGGTAGCCATTGCTAGCACTCGGGAGGACATTGTGCTTGTACTTGGCGAACCATCGGGGGAACTGCACCGAACCACCCGAGAAGAAGGGCTCCATCACCCGGATCTTCGTGTGGGAGAGCAGGAGCTTCTGACCCGATCCGAGCGGAGCCTGCAAAGGCTCTGTCAGGAGCACCACTCCAGTCTCAGGGTCGATCTGGAACTCAGTCCCCTCGGCCAACGTCCGGCCGGGTTGCTCCACCCCACGGGACACCTCACCGAAGAGAACCAATTCGACACCCTCGGCAGCCACATAGGGACCGATGCCTACAATCTGTCGGGTGTCCGGCGGGTACACCGGCCGATAGGAGAGCCG
>Ga0210044_10009629_pt1 | contig 11714 bp, 9 predicted proteins | sample CryGey13umfilter_2_FD_183959 | JGI IMG/M metagenome (GOLD analysis project Ga0210044, IMG submission 183959) | Groundwater microbial communities from aquifer in Utah, USA - Crystal Geyser 4/9/14 3 um filter (SPAdes) (version 2) | ecosystem: Environmental > Aquatic > Deep subsurface > Groundwater...
AAATCAACCCATTTGTTGGCAGTCGTGAAGTCATCAAAGATGATTACGGGGCTTTCAGACCCCTTATAAATGCCATCGACTTCGTCCGTATAACCGAGAATAAAAGTTTTTCCGGCCGTTAGAACCGGGGTCTCGAACTCGTCGCTGTAGTTCTTCGTCGCCACTAGGTATTTGGTTGGCTGCTCATAGCTCGTGAGATCCCCGAGTGGCAACCACTCAACTGCAACCCCATCCAGCAGCTTTTCCAAGAAATTCTCGCTGCTCATGCCTCCAGCTCCTCGCCTTCAATCTCAGCGACGATGGCATCAATGTCTTTATGCAGCCGGTCGATCCTGGCGACCGTGGTTTTCAGCTCGGCATTGAGCTGGGCAATGTTCACTACTTCGCGGTTGTCCTTGGCTTCGACGTAGCTGCTGACCGACAGGTTGTAGTCGTTGGCGGTCACCTTCTCAAACGGTACGGACTGTGCAAAGTGATCCACATTGGCCTTGCTGTCGAACACTTCCATGATTTGCTGGATGTGCTTATCTAGCAGCACGTTGTTATTGGTTTCTTTCTTGAACAAGCCGCTGGCGTCGATAAACTGGGTGGTGGTGTCGGTTTTGTGTTTGGACAGCACCAGAATGGTCACGGCGATGGTGGTGCCGTAGAACAGGTTTGGCGCGAGCGAAATCACGGTTTCGACGTAGTTGTTGTCCACCAGATACTGGCGGATTTTCTGCTCGGCACCGCCCCGGTAGAAGATGCCGGGAAAGCAGACGATGGCGGCGCGGCCCTTGCTGGAGAGGTAACTCAGCGCGTGCAGCACAAAGGCAAAGTCGGCCTTGGATTTGGGCGCGAGCACGCCCGCCGGGGCAAAACGTTCGTCGTTGATCAGCGTGGGGTCGTCGCTACCAATCCACTTCACCGAGTACGGCGGGTTAGAGACGATGGCGTCGAAGGGCTTGTCGTCGCCGAAGTGTGGGGCGATCAGGGTGTTGCCCAGCTGCACGTTGAACTTGTCGTAGTTGATGTTGTGCAAGAACATGTTCATCCGCGCCAGGTTGTAAGTGGTGTGGTTAATCTCTTGCCCAAAGAAGCCCTCTTCAATGATATGCGCATCGAAGTGTTTTTTTGCTTGCAGCAGCAGCGAGCCGGAGCCGCAGGCCGGATCGTAAATCTTGTTGACGCTGGTTTGCTTGTGCATGGCGAGCTGTGCAATCAGCTTGGACACATGTTGCGGGGTAAAGAATTCGCCACCGGATTTACCCGCATTGGCAGCGTAGTTGGAGATGAGGAATTCGTAGGCATCGCCAAACAGGTCGATATGGCTGCCTTCAAAATCGCCAAAATCCAGCCCAGCCACGCCTTTGAGCACGGCGGCCAAGCGGGTGTTTTTGTCGACCACGGTGTTGCCGAGACGGTTGCTGGTGGTATCAAAATCGGCAAACAGGCCTTTGATATCGCGCTCTGATGGGTAGCCGTTGGCGGAGCTTTCGATGGCGGCAAAGATGGCGGCGAGGTCGGTATTCAGGCTCTCGTTGGTGTTGGCGCCTTCGGCGATGCTAGAAAATAACTGGCTGGGATAGATGAAGTAGCCCTTGGTTTTGATTGCATCGTCTTTGATTTCCGGGGTGATGACAGCGTCGTCCAACTTTGCGTAGCTGATGCTGTCGTCACCGCCTTCTATGTAGCTGGCAAAGTTTTCACTGATAAAGCGATAAAACAGCGTGCCCAGCACGTATTGCTTGAAATCCCAGCCATCGACTGCACCACGTACCTCGTTGGCGATTTTCCAGATTTGGCTTTGCAGGGCGGCACGTTGCTGGGTGCTGGTCATGGTGTTGGTCCTGTTTTAATACGTTATTACAATCGGGGCAGCTTAGTACTTTTCGAGTACTATTGAATAGTCAGAGTGAACTTTTTCAGCAAATACATAATAGTCGTATAAACCAGCCTCAGGGTCTCGATATAAACTCTTAGGGGATGGAGGCACCTGTACTCCCAAAATTAGCCAGTCAACACAAAGGACATGGTAAGCGGCTAACGCTTAAAGTCAGCGGCCCGCTTTAGCTGGTCCGCAGGATTGAAGGGGTAGGTTCTGTGGCAAGCCAAGATCTGAATACAAAGCCCCCAATACTTCATTCACCCTTGAAGAAACCAAGTCGTAAAGCTCGTGTGCACTAGAAACAATTTCTGAGGCGGGATCTTCACCAGCTAGCAACAGTTCCAAGTTAAACCCCATTCCCATCTGCAAAAATAGATGCTCAAAGCTCTGCCTTGAATTTGGTGAAATCAAAAGCTCATTGCTTTCGAGTGCTCTAGTAATATTTTCGTGATGACTTAGCAAAGAGATTTTTTCTTGTTCAGTTAGTGATTCAATACGAGACTCAAACTCTGATTCATTTCTAAATTCAGCGCTGCGTGCATTGCAGTACCTACGCAGTGCAAGAAGATGGCCGGACAGAGTTTTGAATGCCGCAAGTCGTTCGGTTAGCAATACGTCAGATCGCTTTAACTCAGTCTTAAAACTTTCAAGAATTTTGTCGTATTCATGCTTAATCGAGCTATCAAGGTGCGACTTGAGCCACCATCCAAGAACAGTAGTACATGCTCCTACTATCGCGGTGATACTAATGAAATCGGTAAAATTCATGTGAACCTTACAGTTACGAGTTAAGACACGGCTAAGGTTTCACCCCGAACACTTTCTTAAATTCGGTGTGCTTCGCATCCCGCCAAGTGCGTGGCAGGTCGTCGTTGTTCTCCAATGCAGTGAATATTTCCCGTATCAAGTCACTGCTGATGGCTTTGGCTGCCAGCATTTTCTTCAACAGGTCGTGACCATGCCAGATTTCGATATCGAAATCATTGGCAAGCTTGTGCATGCCGAGGTCGTCGGTTACGACGATGGCGGGACGCACCAAGCCGAAGGCCAGGATGAAACAATCTGTCGGCGAGGGCGGCGAGCGGTTCTGCGTGGTGTAGCCGACTGGGTCGGACAGAACATGGGCGCGGAGAACGCTAACGGCGGCTTCAATTTGTAATCGCTCTGCTGCGCCGAGGCGAACCTGTTTTGCCATGCGTTCGGCACCTAGCTCCGCATCGGTGAACCAGGGATAAAGAAATTGCAGCCGGGGATTCTTGAGGACTTCGTCTTCGACTTGCTTCAGGACGGTGAGGATGTATTTCTTGTGTCCGAATTCGATTCCCAGTAGAGGGCGGATGCGCTTGGCCAATCGCAGATATGCGTTGGTATCAAGCAGCGCTAGGATCAACGTTGCAGCTCCTCGTGGAGAGCGAGGGAGTCCTGCAGCGGCGTGTCCAGCACTTGCTGAATGTAGGGAGCGCCGGTGCCGCTGTTGTGGATCATGCGTTTGAGCGCTTGGAAGAATCGGGTCTGGAAGGTATTTTCACAGGCGGCGATGTAACGCTGCGGCGAAGGGGGCATGGGATCGAACATGGTTTCGCTGACCAGTGGGCCGCGCAGGGTATTGCGCACTGCATGGATACTTCTATCCTCGATGGGCAGCATCATCAATTTATTTGCCTTGGCATACTGTTGTACTTGCTGGAAAACGGTATTCAGCGAAATCATGTGTGCGCCAGCCTGTTTCAGCAATATGTCCATGCCGCCGTCATAAGTGGATTGCTGCGTGATTGCGCGATAGGTTTGTTCGGCACATGCCTTAGGATAAAGCAGCGCTCCGGCAAACGCGTCAGCAAAATCCTCGCCTTCGTTTTTGCCGGAAAGCTCCGGCGTAAGCACATGTGCCAGCTCATGCGCCATCCAGAACTTGAAGTCTTCTAAGTGTGTGTCGAGATTGAGGAAGATAAAGGTGACATCTTCCTGCGGCAAGCGGATGTGCAGGGCGTTCTCATGGTTGCCCTTCGCTCCCCATAGCACTGGCACCAAGATAGCGCCGCATTCCTTGAATTCGCCAATCAGGTGCTCATAGAGCAGCACGGCTTGTTCACCGATGCCGAGTCGTGCCCGCGTTTGCGACACGATGAGCTGTAGTTTGTCGTAGTCGGTGGAAGGCGAAGTAATCAAGGTACGCAAGGTCTGCAATTCTGGCAGGTAAGCTACCAATGGTTTTAGCAGCATGCCGATGCCTTCGGCTTTGGCGATGTGTGCATCGGTTGTTTTGGCGTTCGCCTTTTTGCGATAGGCGATAACTGGTCGACCCTCATTGCTTATTTGCACAAGCTGGTCGAATGACAGCCCTAAGGTGGTGGCGAGCTTGAGGAGTGATGCGGGACGGGGAAAGTCTTTCCCCTTCAGCCAGTTGGTGACCGCTTGGGACGAGGTCCCGATTGTGCAAGCCAATTGCTTCTGCGTAATCCCGCGCTCTGCGAGAGCACCCTGAATTGCCGCCGAATTCAGTAGTTTTTCCATAGGTCGGGGATTATAGTCATTACCAACAATAAATCAAGTTTAATCAAGTTTCATTCCCGGTAGCTAGGAAAGTAAATAGAAGTACGTGCTTGATATTGCTAAGGAGGCGACTGTTACAGGCACACCCAATTTTGCGTGTTCCCGCCAGTCGATCTTGATGCCTTTGTGCGCCGCTTCATTCACTACGATGATGTTGGCGATGCTACCGACGATCAAGAGATTCCCTGCTAGGGTGCTGGAAATTGCGAGCACGGTTCCGGCATGCTCACCTACTGTCGTCGGCAAAAGAAGCATGACTGCGGGCACGTTGGAAACGATATTACTGAGCACAAAACTGGTGATGAAGAGTGGACCTTGTGTCCGCAAGTCGAAACCATAAGTTGATAAAGCCTCCACGACGCGAGACGGTAGTTCCGTCTGCTGCATAGCATGGTTGACCACGAACAATCCCATGAAAAGGATTATCAGTTGCCAGTCCACAAACCCGAGCATTCGGCTTGAATGGAGGCGGCGGCTAGTCAGCAGAAGTCCTGCTGCGGCCAATGCCATCAGTTCACGCGGCCAAGGCAAAAACAAGAAGGCTACGAAGAGGGTTGTGGCAACCAGCAATCCCTTCCCGGTCTGCCATATGTCAAGTGGCGTGTCCTGTCCGCAACGTCCATCATAGGTTGGTTGAGTGGAAGACTCCGGAGCGATCCAACCTTGGCGGTATCTCAATGCCATAATCAAGCTCCATGTCACAACTAGGCTCAGCACCACTGGGATAGATGTAACCAATAGGTAGCGACCAAACGACATATTTAGTGTTTGGCCAATCAGCATATTTTGCGGATTTCCGATGAGTGTCGCTGCGGATCCGATGTTGGCTGCACAGGCAAGACCAATCAGGAACGGTATGGGATTCAACCTCCTAGCAAGACATATCTCAGCGACAACTGGAGCCATCGCTAAGCAGACGATGTCGTTACTGAACACTGCTGACAGACATGCGGCAACAACGATAAGGGTGCCCAATAAAATGGAAGGCTGAGTATTAAGCGAAACAATTCGAAGTGCGGTCCATGAGTAGAAACCGCCCAGTCGAAGTTGAGCAGAAATCACCATGAAAGAAAATAGCAGGATCAACGTAGGTGCGTGCAATGACCGATAGGCTTCTTCGACGCTAATTACCTGTGACGCGACGAGGACGATTGCTCCGAGCAGTGCAATACCAGTTCGATCCAATTGAAGAAATGGGAGCCCGCCAAAGAGCATTCCCAAGTAGACGAGAAGGAATACCGTAATGACGAGGGCTGTCATTTTGTTTACACCCGCCCGGGCTTCCTGATGGGGGAGACCTTTCCCCCCGACAGCGCTGCCCGTTCCTTTGCCCACGCCTCTCGCTCGTCCCACAACTGCTTAACCAATGACACCTCCCTAGCCAGCGCCTCTTCCCAGAGCCCACGGTAGCGGGCTGCTTGGGCCTTAGCCTCGTCCAGTCTTGATCGCATTTCGTCGCCGGGCTTTGTCTCGACCTTAGCTGCCTCATTAATGGCTTCGATCAGGTCGCTGAATATCGGACGGGCCTTCTTGATTGTCCCTTTCTTGCGTCCTGCTTCCAGAGATACCGAGTCGTTGGTGATCTTGGTTCCTTTAGGAACATTGACCGGCTTACCCCTTTTCAGACGCTCTAAAGCTTCGAAATAGTCTTTTAGAATGTCAGTCATTTTCGCCCCCAGTAGAGTGAGTCAAAGGGTGTTCCTGCGAACGCCATTCACGTTCTACACGCTCCAGTGCATCTAAATCTTCTCGCTCCATCGCCTCATTTATTGAGCTGGGTGTAATGTGTGCCATCGCTGCACGCTTTAGCCGGATTGTCTGCACAATTTTTGAGTGCTTACCTATCAGATGCTTACACCCATCAGTGGCACAAACTGTATCAATGAGGTTCAGTCCCTTACGGGTTTCACAAACGCCCGGTCGCGTGCATCCGCCCAAAGGTCCTTCTCGGTAGGAGAGCAACCCGGCCTTCATTTGTTTAGAAACTTCCTCTCGTGACATGACCTCGCCTCGCTCACGCTGCCGCTCATAAAAGTTTCCAGCCCCGCCGAACATGGGCTCCGTGCTATTTAGAACATCACGCACAAAGGCCAGCATTTCGGCTTCCTCGGCACCGTCCTGCCAATCGACAGCGACGTGCTTTTTATATCCGACTGGATCATCAGAAATAAAGTTTTTACAGAAGGTGCTGCCACGCCCGTAGTACATGGCCATTTCCCGAGTCATGTGCTGCAGCTGCCTACGCAATGAGGAGAGCCGAACCAAGCCGCTGGCGTTAGCATAAACAGCTAGGCTTCGGCGCAACTGATGTGAAGTCAATGGCCAGCGCTGCCCAACAGCGAATTCAGGCTCATCGCGCCAGGAACGGAATGGGTCAATTTCCTCTAACTCAGCGATATCCTCTTCCTCGATGAGTGGACATAGGCGAGAGCGCAACAAATCATTAGCATCCCAAATCATTAGCTTTGGAGTCGAAATGTGTTCTACCGTAAGTTCACGACGTGCCATCCACGGCAAATAATCGCATGAAGTAAACAGCGGATAGTTGTCCTTGAAATCATCGTCTTTGCTCGGCTTAATATCTAGGAAACTGTAGATCGCCGTCGAGAACTCCTGTGCCAGCCGGATAGCCCGGAATCCGTCGAGCTCGGTGGTAACCCACTTTGTCCTTAAACGTCTTCCTTTGTTAAATTTGGTTGTGAAGCCTGTAATCAAACAGTGTTTGCGGCCATGAGAACCTTTGTCATCGAACATGCAGTGGTACGGTAGGCTGTTTGCCTCTTTGTCCCGCATGCCACTGAACACATGAATCTGTAGCTTGCAGACACGAAAAACATCGGTGATGGCACCAGCAATACTTCGCAAAGAGTTCCTGCCAAATCCGCGTTTTTCTAGGTATGCGCCGAGATTGTACTTCTCGATTAGGTCGGGGCCGATAGGAATGCGGCTACTGGTCATGCTGACCTGTGCATGGGCAGTGATGGCTTCATGTAGTGCGGTCAACAACCGAGACTTATGTGCCTCAATTTCGTCGAGTTCCGTCATAAGGTTATTGATAAGCGAGGCGTAGATTCTCGTGGGCAAAGGGGCAACTTGGCGCCGGTTGTTTCGGTACTCCTTGTCCCGCCGCAGTACGTCCGCCCATCTCTTCGGCTTCGCCAACGTGAAGCCAAGCTGTGTTTCTGGATTAAGGTCGCGAAGGAAGGAAACCCATTCTATCCAAACACCCAATGCGTAATCGGGAAGGCTTTCACCACAAGCATCAAGAAGGGTACTTTTCGATAGTACGTTTTTCACTGTGCATGAGCGCTCCTCTGCAAAGCGTGCGACGTTGTGGAGATATCTGAGTAATTCATAAAGCGTTTTTGGTGCTTTTTCCCTGCCAAAGAAGATTTGCCGTGTCATCAGAAACTGCAGTTCGCGCATGCGGGCTTCGCGCTCAGGCGTAATGTCCTCAATATTGCTCGATACTCTGTTACTGTTTTGCTTCCAGTAAAAAAAATGCAGCAAGCATCTCTTCTGTCCGGCAGTATAGGCTGTCCATGGCCAGACGAATTCGCTGACCAAGTGCGGAGTGCCATCCACATCGCGGCAGATGATGTGGTCTAGGGGTAGACGGACACCCCAGTCCTCGTCCCATGGGTCGGGTCCTTGGGCGGTTTCGTGCATTCCGATTCGTGCATCGATTTTCATGCAATGATTCCCAATTCGAGAAACAACTGAAATTTGTCTGCAAAGAAGGGGGTGAGATTGCCGTTCTGATACACATCATTGCGCACTCGCTCTACCATCTCGCTGCAGTTGCCAAAATCGGCAATATTTTTGAGGTCATTGTCACACTTCAAAATCAGTGGACGCATCACCTCTTCGTGCTGAGGGCCAAGTATTATCTGCTCCATGACGAACGCTGCAGAGGCCACCTTGCGTGCGTCCTCTTCACTAGCGGTGAGAACCCGGTGGGCACAGAACAGGCAGCCCTGACCTGTCTTGCAATCCGGCTTGACCGGTGCGTTATCGGCCAGTGCCTCGGGATGGCCGAAACTGTCGCAGCATCCACCCTCTTCAAGTGGACGTGTGTCCACAGCCTTGTTCTGGATAACGCGCTGCCGTTTTGCGGACTCGGAGACTGAATGCAGGAAGAGCGACATTTCATCGCGGTGATCAATTGCTGATCCAGCGTCGTAGTGCATCTGCACGGTACGTTCTGAGTTCTGTAGCACCTTAGCCGTGACAGAAGCGTCGTGGTGGCGCTGATACCAGTCGGCTACGCTAGAACGGAGTTTTCGAGATCCCATGCGTGGCAGTAGAGGATCAATGGTACGCAGTACATTGTTAAAAAGAGACTCAAGCGCTCCTGCTCCGAACTGTCTGGGCGGATTCGCATTTTTTATACCTAAAGTGAAGAACAGGTACGGAAAGGAACTGCCTCCAAGAAGGTATCGGCGCAGTTCCATGAATCGGCGCAAGGACGTCATGAACGTTGCCGGCAAGGTAATTGTGATTTGCTTGCTGCCTGCCCGGAATTTGATGGATCTAAATTGCTGGTTGAGTGTGGCCGCGTCGATCTCGCCGTTCGTCTCGATTTCTTGCGCTACCGACTCGTTTGCGCCGGTGTTACAGAGAAAAAGGAACAAAAAGGCATTGTGGGCAATCATGCCCAACATGATTCGCCTAGGATCTCGGGAGTCAATGTTCGCCTCGTTGATTCTCCTTTGTGCATCTGTTATGAGTCTTCTTGCGATTTTTTTCCTTTCCGATGGATACTTCCAATACGCATAGTGATGCGAAATCTCATCAGGAGTAGACAGGCGGCCGGCGGCATAGTTATAGGCCCAATATGGTTTTCTACTCTTTTCTCGTTTGGCTCCCCATTGGTGGGGTGGGAGGCGCCATATATGCAGCGGGAAAAGCCAGAGGTGGCTTTCTTCCCATCCGAGGCTATCCGGCAATAACAGCTTGTAAGGGAAGGGGCGCTGTTCCAGCAACAGATCGCATAGACCGTCAAATATGGCTTGGTTGAGTGCCACACCATGAGCAAATTCGTGAGGTGCCAATGGATCAGACCCATTGGGGTTCTTTTGTATCTTGATAGAGCGGACTCCGCGATGGAGATCTTCGAGACCAGTCATGGCCTCGAGAAGATCGCGGATGTAGTAATTTCTATGATGGAGTGTTTTCTCGCCAAACTCCTGCCTGCTGTAGCGCTCCAAGTTTTCCTTTGCCCATCTCACATAGGCTTTGCGAGTGGCGGTGCCGCCTGACAGGCAGTCATGCAGGCGGTTGGCATCCGCCCAATCGAGGAACATTTTAATTCCTACGCCCGCATAGCTATCTAACGTCGCAAAACTCCTGCCACCCTCTGTAGCAAGCCGAGATAATGCCTTTATTAGCTGCTGGACCTGCTTGGGGCGTTGTTTGAGAAAGGTGCTAATTACAACTTCGCGAGGTTGACATCGTTTTCGATGTTTGTCTGAACGCATGGCGTAGCAGTAGGCGCCAAGGTCGTGATATTTGTCACCAATTTTCAGGATGACCTGCTCTGGGTACAGAATACGGGTATTCTTGCCCAATGGCAGCTCGAGGGTAACCGTCGGACGCGTGACAAAGATGTGTTCTGCAGACTTATTCATTTGTCACCTCGATGCCCTTCATCGCCTGTTCGATCCACTCTTTCAACTGTTCCCCATAGCTATTCACCGCTTCGTAGATGGTATCCATCTGACTGCGATAGTTGAGGTATAGATCGGTGGTGGCGAAGCTCTCATGCCATAGCAAGTCCTTTACGGTCATGCGTGCTCGATGCAGGGTAATTGTTTCTGCTAGCACCAATTTCATCAGAAGTTCAGTCATGTTCATGCCAAAGCTGGCACGGAGGTCGTGAATCCGATAATGGAAGTGTTTATCGTGATGCTCACGCACGAAGGGAATCACTTGCTCCTTAAGGAACTGTCGCACTGATTGGCCGGCCTTCTCGTGACGGCGATCAAGGTCTGGATTAAAACGCAAAACCTCAGCCTTTGCTGTGTAGTAGGGATTGCCCTGCTGAGTCAGGAACAAGTAGGGATCGGGATGCTCACCTTGCTTGGCTACGAACTTAGCTCTCCGCACCTTGGCTCGCTCGGAAATGGCATAGGTGTGGAGTAATTCATAAATAAGACGCGGAACCTGCAGCACGCCGTTCTTGTTGTTCTTGGTGTCGATACCCGTGCCAGGCCCTGCTTTCAGCTTGAAAACCTCGCCCTCCCCAGTCAGCGCTTTTGAATAATGTGGGTTGGGGTAAATGAAGTGACGCAGACGGAGCGTACCGGCTGTTTGGATGCGCGCCCCAGTGGCCAACATAAAAAGTTGTAACAGGTAACACTCTGTGTTGCCTTTTGCCTTCGTGGCCTCAAGAATCCAGTTCTGCTCTGTGCTGTTGAGCGGTCGCAGCTTGCCGCCATCTTGGATGGTTCTTGCAAAAGGATCTTCTGACTTTGGCGCACGAATACTAACGTCCGTAGAAATGACTTTCTTAGTAATTGCTCGACCTTCCGTTGTTTTGACGGATAGTTGGTATTGCTTTTCTTCCCATGGCGGGCACTCTGGCTGAAAGTAATTGTTGTCAATCAACCAGCGGTAGAAAGCAACTACAGTTCCCATGCGCCGCTTGGCGGTCGCAGGCGCAATCTCTCCGGCATTAATTTGCTGTTGAAGATGACCACGATAGCGATACGTTGGGCGCCTCAACTTAATCTTTGGGAACAGGAACATCAAGTCGTCAGGTCTATCCTGAGAGTCGAGCCATTCCTTATAAGCACCCAGATCATCTGCCTTGCTTTGGAAAGACGTCATGACGGGATTGGTTTCCGCCTCCATCTGTGACAGGATATAGAGAGTACCAAGGGACCAAGGAGCCCCCCCTCGGTCAAGGACAACAGGAAACAGGTTATAGCTGAAACTACGCTCAACTTGCTCATCCAAGACAAAGCGGTATAGATAGGTCAGGGCTGGATGCCCCTTCCCTTGGTTGATAACCCGTTTAAGTGCGTGCGGATCATCCTCTGTCGTCAACTCTGACAGTTGAAATACTGGCAAAATAACCTTGCGGCGCAATTCCTTCATCGACTGACTTACCTGCCTTTCAGTAGAGCCTATGTCCATTTTACGCAAAACTTGCATTACATATCAAGCGGTGCAAGACTTGCATGTACTGATTCAGGTGCCGGCCAATCGCATCGGCTACACCCAGCTCAGCCTCGGCCAGCTCAAGATTCTGCAGGAAGTCATCACGCTTTCCATCTTCGTGCCGTTCGCGGTC
>Ga0210044_10009630_pt1 | contig 11714 bp, 13 predicted proteins | sample CryGey13umfilter_2_FD_183959 | JGI IMG/M metagenome (GOLD analysis project Ga0210044, IMG submission 183959) | Groundwater microbial communities from aquifer in Utah, USA - Crystal Geyser 4/9/14 3 um filter (SPAdes) (version 2) | ecosystem: Environmental > Aquatic > Deep subsurface >...
AGAAGGAGAATCATCATCACATACGGCAGGAGACTTTTGCAGTAAAGACATTGTAAAACTAAAGCCAACAAACACACTTCATGATGCAATTAAAAAAATGCATCAATCATCAATTAGTCAAATTCCAGTTTTTAACAACTCAGATGTGGTGGGAGTAATATCAGAAGATGGGATTGTAAAGCATTTGGCAGATTTGGGAGAAGCAGAGTTAAAAAAAGCAAAACTAGCAGATACAATGGATCCTGTTCCACCAATAGTAGATTTTGATACACCGGCAAACGTTCTTGTGCCTTTAATTAGATACTCAAAGTGTATACTAGTTTCAAAAAAATCAAAAATTGTGGGAATTATTACGGCTTCTGACACTTTGAAAATGATGGAATAGTAATCAGAAATGTATTTGATAACTGAATGCTTAAGTTTAGAGTATCCACATAAAATTTAAAATTGAATTTTATCTGTAAAAGGTGTAATGAGAAATTTCATATTGAAATAAATAGAAAGTCAATCTGCAAAGAATGCAATATTCAATTAGATTTACTAGATGAGGAAAAAAGAGTAAATGATCAAAGAATCAGAAAACTTGAAGAGCATAAAAAAATAGAGATGGAAAATCCAACATCAAAAGAAACTATGACGAGAATAGAACGTAATTTAGAAATAGAATATGAAAAGAGAAACGGAATAATGAAAACCATGAAATCCAAAGATAAGTTCTAAGATTATTCTTTTGGATGAGAACAGAGCTCTGCTAAAACACCATGAAGTGATTTTGGATGAATGAAAGTGACTTTTGTTCCTGCAGAGCCAGGTCTTATGTCACCTAAGAACTGTATTCCACACCCTTCCATGCGTGTCACCTCACCTTCAATATTGTCAGTTTCCAATGCCATATGGTGTAATCCTGGACCTTTTTTGTCCAAAAATTTTTTGATTGGACTGGCATCATTTGTAGGTTGCATTAATTCAACTCGTCCATTTTCTAAATGAATAATTGCAACCTTGACGCCTTCAGATTCTACTGTTTCAAATTCTACATTATCCACTCCCAATGCTTGCTGGTATACTTTGGCAGATTCTTCAACATCATTTACCGCAATTGCAATATGATCAATTTTCATCTAAAAGACCTCTTTTGGACGATACTCACCAAACACTTCTCGGAAGGTATTGCTGATTTCACCAGTAGTGGCAAACGCTTTAGCAGCTGTAATAATGTAGGGCATGAGATTTTCTTCTGTATCTGCAGCACTTTTCATATCAGATAGAGATTTTTCCCATTTTTTTGCATCACGTGATGAACGCAATTCTTTGAGGGCTTTCTTTTGCTGAATTTCAATTCGTCCATCAATTCGTAGTAATTCAGGTTGTTCTTCTTCTTCAGAATACTTGTTTACACCCACAATCACCCTATCACCATCATCAGTCTCTTTTTTGAGACGGTATGCATTAGCCCTGATTTCAGATTGGAAGAATCCTTTTTCAATGGCTTTGACAGAACCGCCCATTTTCTGAATTTGTTTGAGATATTTCCATACACCTTCCTCAATTTGATCACAGAGTTCCTCGAGATAGTATGAACCTGCAAGAGGATCAGCAGTCTTTGTAATGCCACTTTCATGGGCCACAATTTGCTGAGTTCGCAGAGCGATTTTTGCAGATTCTTGCGTAGGTAACGCTAATGCTTCATCCCTAGAATTGGTGTGAAGTGATTGAGTACCGCCTGCAACTGCAGCCATTGTCTGAATGGCGACACGAACAATATTGTTATTTGGTTGTTGTGCAGTTAACGACTCACCGCTAGTTTGTGTATGGAATTTTAGTTGTAATGAACGAGGATTTTTTGCGTGAAACATTTCTTTTATTATTTTTGCATAAACTTTTCTTGCAACTCTAAACTTTGCAACTTCCTCAAAGAATTCTATAGTGCAACAAAAGAAAAATGACAAACGTGGTGCAAAGTCATCAATTTTCAATCCCTTGTCCAAACAAGTTTGAATGTATGCAATTGCATTTGCCAAGGTAAACGCAACTTCTTGTGTAGCAGTGCAGCCAGCTTCGCGCATATGGTATCCAGATATGGACACAGGATACCACGATGGAACTTTTTCTGCACAATACTCTATCATATCGCCAATTAATCGCATTGATGGCTGAGGAGGATAGATGTAAGTATTTCTTGCAATGTATTCTTTTAAAATATCATTTTGGGTAGTTCCACGAAGTTCATGACTCTTGAATCCTTGCGATTCTCCAACTGCAATGTAATATGCAAGTAGTGTGGATGCAGTGGAGTTAATCGTCATTGAAGAGCTGACTTTGCCAAGAGGAATCCCGTCAAAAGCAATCATCATGTCTTTGACAGATGTGATGGATACACCAACTTTTCCCACTTCACCTTCAGCCTGTGGAGAGTCAGAATCATATCCAATTTGAGTCGGCAAGTCAAAGGCCATACTCAGACCAGTCTGACCTTTTTCAAGCATGAATTTGAATCGTTCATTGGTTAGCTTTGCATCACCAAACCCAGAGTACTGTCTCATGGTCCAAAATCTTTCACGGAACATTTCTGGATGAATTCCTCTAGTGAATGGGAATTTTCCTGCATCTTCAACGGGTCTTTTTTTAGAAGATTGTTGGTATATTCGCTTTACAGGAAAAGAAGAATCAGTTAGAATTTTCTTTTCAGACGTTTTAGATTTTACGGATTTTTTTACAGCCATGACATCACTTTATCAGAGATTTTGTAATTTTATCTGCAGCTTGGAATGGATCAATGTCTTTTGATTGTAATTTTTTAAGATATTTTGAAAATGTTTTATCAGAAACCAACATGTGATCAATCTTTTCTTTTATGTTATTTAAAACAATATCTTTGAGTTCAGATTCTAAACGTTCATAGTTTTTATCATTCTTGAATTTCTTTTTTGCAACCATCATGTCTTTCAATGTCTTTGCAAAGACAGTAATTCCAGAGTTATTTTTTACAGAGGTTTTCAGAATTGTCGGTTTTTTCTCAGAATCGCCAATAAAATCACGTACGGCGTCAAAGAGTTGGTTTGTTCCACTAAGGTCACTTTTGTTAACAAGATAGATATCGCCAATTTCAGTTAATCCAGCTTTAATAGTTTGGATGCTGTCTCCAGTGTTTGGGTTAAAAACTACAACAATAATATCTGCAATATTTGAAATTTCAACTTCTGTTTGCCCAGCTCCAACACTTTCAATAATTATTGGATTAAATCCGGCATACTCTAAAACACGTATGCTGTTTCGTAATGATCTTGATACTGCGCCAGTGGCTCCTCTTGAGGCAATACTTCGGATGTATGTTCCAGAATCAGTAGATTCACTCATTCGTACTCTGTCACCTAATATGGCACCACCTGTTACATGACTTGTAGGATCAATTGCCAATACAGCAGGTTTTGTGCCTAATTTTTTCATCTCCATTGCAGTTTTGTTTATCAGTGAACTTTTTCCGGCACCTGCAGGTCCAGTGATTCCAATAATGATAGAGTTTCCACTGTCTTTGAAAATTTCTTGTAATAGTTTCTTGCTTTCTTTTTGATCATTTTCAACAATAGTTATTGCTTTTGCAATTGCACCACGTTTTCCTTTTTTTAGATCATCAAACATATCCAAGATACAGTAAATGAATTAGAGGTGCAATAAAATCTTGTGTTAGATCTACTGTCTAGCATAAATTACAGGTGGGGCTGGGTCTCCAAGAGGATGAATCTCAGTTTTTATCTGGATGTGTCCAAATTCATCATGATCAACTTCTAAAATAACAGGATGTGTTGCCCAACCATATTTTGGAACATATGGGAATTGAACAATTTCAATAAACTCTGAACCAGAAAATGTTTTTTGAAAAGATTCATCCATTCCTAAGATTTCCATCACAACCAAACTAGTTTTATCAGAAGTATCAAAAAAAGAAACTTCTACATATCCAGAGTCATAGTATATTGCATCTATCTGAAAAGTTTGACGAAGAATGTCCGTATCATCTGTTGCACCTCCCGTCAAAAATACAATTGCAAGAATAGTAAACACGCCAAGAAATATTGGAGCCCCTAGTTTTTTAGCCATCTTTGAACTCTTTTTTCATGTTTCGAAGGAATTTTGAATGAATCCTGATTCTTTCCAGAGTTTGAGATTGAGTACGCTCTGTACCAGGAGTGGGATTCTTTTTGAAAAACGCCTTGATTTCTTTTTCTTTAGAATCATCAACTACCGATGAGATACTAGCAACAATTCTGTTAAAGAGAGGATTGCCATGACCAACCTTGTTGTTTATTTTTTTCCAATTCTTCTTTAGCCATGGCCACAAAATTGCATCACCGTATGGATTTGCAGCTACTTTCATTATTGGCAATTGCATGTTTTGAGAACGAACGTGAGAAGTTTGAGAGAAATCCAATGACTTGAGAAGCAGTTTCTTATCTTTGAACCCACACAACGCACCCAAGAATCGAAGCTTTTCTTCCATGGTTTTTGCATTTGTGTATAATTTTGTAAGTTCAGCGTGGGTTTTTGAATTTCCATTCCATGCTGCAATAGAACATATTGGTTCAACTAAATCAGGAGAGATAGAATTAGGAAGTTTGAGGAATTTTTTGTATCTTTGAATAGCTTCAGTTGTAACTTCCACATCATTCATCTTACCCAACACAGAGATTACAAATCCACGTAGCAAAGCGTCAGTGTGTTTATCAGATTTTTGAGGCTCCCATCCCAAATTGTACAAAAGTTTCCTAAAATAATTTACAGCGTAGCCACGAATCTCCTCTACAAATGGCTCATTGAATGCACGGAAATACAAAGAGGCCAAATTATGTGCAACATTAACGGATGCAAGATAACTATCTTCATCAAAGTAAGCATCTGAAAAATCAAGATAGCTTCGTACTTGTTCACCACCAGAAATACAAAGGGAGAATAAATCATTTTGTATTGCCCATCTATCAATTGCAGAGATTCGTTTTTCATCTACCAACATTTTCAAATCAAGCAATATCCCTTCATCATATTTTACACGATAGAAGCCTTTTCGTCCATGATTTGCAACAAAGCCTAACGTGTTAGGAGGAAGTTTTATGGACGTAGATTTTGTAGTGAATAGTTTTTTAGAAATCTCATTTTCTAATCCCAAAGATAGTGGAATCGACCACAATCCCTTATTGAATTTTTTATCATATTCTGCCAGGTATCTTTTTTGTTTTAATTTCAGAGTATTTCCTTCTTGATTAATCTCAACTAGAGGAAATCCAGGCTGTTTTAGCCAAGTGTTAACCATTGAAGACACAGGCATTTTGGATGCTTTTCCAATTGCATCCCACAAATCTTGTCCCTTTGCATTTTGATATTTAAAATCAGAGAGATATTTTTTCAATCCTTTTTGAAAGTTTGACTCTCCAACATAATGCTCAAGCATTCGCAACACACATCCACCCTTATCATAAGATATAGCATCGAAGATTTCTCTAATCTCAGAAGGAGTATTTACTTTAACGTCTATAGGATGAGTTGTCTTCAAGGAATCAAGACTCATTGCCACATTCATTGCATCTTCAACAAATTGATCCCACAAATCCCATTCAGGATAGTACTTGTCAACAAATTTTGTTGCCATAAATGTTGCAAAGCTTTCATTTAACCACAAATCATTCCACCATTTCATAGTAACAAGATTTCCAAACCACTGATGTGCAATCTCATGTGAGATTACCTCTGCAATGAATTGTTTAGTTCTAGTAGAAGATGTTTTAGGATCATAAAGTAAGATGGTTTCTCTGAAAGTTATTGCTCCCCAATTTTCCATTGCTCCAGCTGCAAAGTCAGGAATTGCAATCAAATCAAGTTTTGGTAAAGGATACGATATCCCAAAATATTTTTCATAAGATGTAAGGAGTTTTTTCCCCAAATCTAGAGAAAACTTTCCTTTTGATTTGTTACCTTTTGTAGTAATTACACGAATCTGAATTTTGCCAGTTTTTCCGGTAAGATATTCAAATTCGCCTACACCAAGATAAATCAAATATGTTGAGACGATTGGAGTTCTCATAAAATGATATATTGTTTTGTTGTCACTTTTTTTCTTGGATTTAATTGGCATGTTGGAGATTGCAATAAATTCGTTATCTGCGATAATTGAAATATCAAATGTCGCCTTTGCTTCGGGTTCATCCCAACAAGGAAATGCACGTCTAGCATCAGCTGCTTCAAATTGCGTAGTTGCAAGATATTTGGTTTTGCCATTTTGAACATATTTGCTACGATAAAATCCAAGTAGTCTATCATTTAGAATTCCTTGAAATTTCAAATCAATGCTAGTCTTACCTCGTATTTTTTCACCTAGTTTGATTTCTAATTCTTCTTTTTTCTCATTTGTTCTAGGTACAGATTTGATGATTTTTCCGCCAGATTTTACTTGACATGAGATAATCTTCAATTCGGCACAATGCATAGTTATGCGCATAGTAGGTTTTTTACAATCTACATAGATTGTTTCGGTTCCAGAAAATGTGAATTTTTTAAGATCAGGTTCAAATGTTAGCTGGTAGTTAATTGGAATTGTATCCACATTTGAGGTATTTTGGTTACACTTTAAGTAGATTTTCTATTCAAGTCCAGGGATCAGATTTGTCATCCCAAGTTATTGCATCATTGCCATCAAGAGTTAAAGAGTCACTGTTTTGAACAAACAATAACAGGCATTCATCGGAGCAATGAGTCAGTTCAGAATGTTTCATAAATTTACCGCAATTTTCACAATACTGTCCCATATCTCAAATGAATTAAGGCTAGTCTTTGCATCTAAATTCCCTCATAGGAAACGCGTGTTTTATTTATTTTATAATTAGGTACAATTATCAAATTTGAGAATGAAATTTCAGCAAGTATTGAATCATCTTTATATTGAATTTGATCCGGAATGGTGTAATTGGATTCTGTAAAACGTCAACAACATACACCAAAAAAAGAAAAAACACGTAGTGTAACATATCGATTACCTGTAAAATTAGTGGAGGAAATTGAAACAGAGGCTATGAATCACAACATATCTCACAACGTAATGGCAAGACAAATTTTAGAAAAGTATATTCAGTGGGATAGATTCGCAGACAAAATCGGAATGATTCCAATTCCAAAAAAAATTCTAGACACACTGGGAATAGAGATGAGTGCTACAGAAATCAATGAAATAATCAACATAATAAAACCAGTGATCAAAGACACGGTGTTATTCATTAAAGGCAAGTATGACTTGAAAAGATGCATTGAGACATTAGAGGATTATATGAGAGCATCAGGGATGAAATCAGATCATCGGATTGAGGGAGAACTACATCATTTTATAATTCAGCATGAATTGGGTGGCAATTGGTCAATATTTACAGAACAGTTATTGCAAGAGATATTCAAAGAGTTCTTGCCAAATTCAGAAATGAAATGTCAGACAACAGAAGCAACAGTTATTGCAACAATTGCATTAGGTGGAGATTTTAACGAGCACAGTTATTAGGATTTGAGAGTTGATTCTGCTTTGAGTCCCTTGTAACGATTTCTTATAGTAACTTCAGTAACTCCAGCTGCCTCTGCAAGATCTCGCTGTGTTATAGATACACCATTTTTTACACATGACAAATAAAGTGCAGTAGCAGCAAGTCCCATAGGATCCTTCCCTGCAGATTCCTTACGTTCTTGTGCTTCTTTGAGCACTTTTACTGCATAACGTTTTGTTTTTTCAGATATCTCAAGCTTACTTGAAATTCTTGCAATGCATTGAATCGAATCAACAACAGGCATTTTTAATTCCAATTCATGATGTAGTAATCTATAACATCTTGCAATATCCTTTCGTTTGACATTGGCAGCGTCTGCCACATCTTTTAGAGTTCTTGGAGTTTCAGTATCTCTACATGCAGCATACAACGATGCTGCAATCATTGCAGAAATTGATCTTCCACGAACTAATTTCTTTTCCAATGCTTTTCTGTAAATGTACGCTGCTTTTTCAAGAACGTTTGCAGGAATCGAAACTTTGTCTTTTAATTTATTTAAATCACTCAGAGCTTGTCTCAAATTTCTATCTACAGGAGCATGAACTTGGCTTCTGCTATCCCAGGTTCTCAGTCTCTCAATAGTGCTTTTCATAGAAGTTGAAAGAGGTTTGCCAGAAGCATCTTTGTTTAAGGGATTAATCACAGTGGACAATCCCATGTCATGAATCATCAATGATGAAGGAGCGCCAGTTCTAGCAGGATCTGCACCTCCATCTTTTTGAAATGATCTCCATTCAGGACCGGACTCTTGGGTTTTTTCAGAAATTACATATCCACATTTTCCACAAAATTGTTCTCCAGTAACTTCATCTACTAACAAAGAGTTTTTACCACAACGTGCGCATGTTGGTTTAGAATTTTTATTGAAAGTATCCATGTGGGTTTCCTTACAGCGTTATCCTGTTTATTGAATTTTTTATCGTTAAAATATAGTTAATTGTATTACCTTCAAACATAATTTTGAAACGTTTCTCAGGTATAAGAAGGGTGAGTATTTCTCCAAATAGAAAAGTTGGTTTTACAAGCTATGCAATAACAGTGACTTCGGGAGTAGACATGCCCCCATACCCAGAATCGATTGTTTGTTTAGGATTCAATGTCGTATCATGATGACATGCTTTGTTACATACAGGACAGAATTTTCTATCAAGCACAATACATTGACAGATGTGGTTTTTCACATAAGCTTGTGCAGCTTGATTCCATTCGCCAGTTCCATTACAATATACGCAAACGTATGAAGAAGAACTGACGCCTTTACAGAAATCACATACATCCTCAGTCATATCTTTATGATTCTTAATAGTCGAATCAATATATTTGAAGATATTGAAATTGGGAAATCAATAAACCTTTTAAAATATCTGCAAATACAACTATAATCATGAAGCAAAAAGCAGCATCAAGAAACATCAAAATTTTGGTAGCCAAGCTAGGTCTTGACGGCCACGATAGAGGAGCTCTTGTACTTTGTAGAGCATTTAGAGATGCAGGAATGGAAGTAATCTATTCAGGGCTTTTTGCCACACCAGACAGAGTTGCACAAATTGCAGAAGATGAAGACGTAGATGCAATTGCAATGAGTTTACTAAATGGCGCACATGGAACACTGTTCCCAAGAGTTGTAAAGACACTAAAAAAGAAAGGAATCAACGATGTTTTGATAGTAGGCGGAGGTGTGATTCCAGAAGTTGATCACAAAGAGTTGGTTAAAGCAGGCGTAGATCATGTATTTGGTCCGGGTACACCATTATCTACAATTATTGATCACATCACAACTGGTGTGTCTAAGTTAAGAAAAATATAAAAAAAGATTATTCTGTGGAATCAGGCCACATCATTTTACGCATCTCTTTACCAACTTTTTCAATTTGGTGTTCGTCATATACTTTCATGTGTTTATCAAATGCATCTTTTCCATTTTTCTGATATTCAGAAATCCATTCGTTGTTGAATGTACCATCTTGAATCATGGTAAGAACTTTTTTCATGTTTGCCTTGTTTGCAGAATCCATGACCATTGGTCCACGTGTTAATCCACCATATCGTGCAGTTTCACTAACACGTCTCCACATTCCATTTATTCCATATCTCTGAATCATATCAACAATGAGTTTGAGTTCATGTAAAACTTCAAAGTATGCAATTTCTGGTTGATATCCTGCTTCAACAAGAGTTTCAAATGCATTTGTAACCATAGAAGCTGCGCCACCACAAAGGTCAGCTTGTTCACCAAACCAATCAGTTTCTACTTCTTCTTTGAAAGCAGTTTTGATTAATCCAGCTCTTGCACTACCTATTGCTTTTGCAATTCCCAATGTCCTATCCCAAGCCTTTCCTGTAAAATCTTGTTCAACTGCAACAATTGCAGGAGTGCCAAAATTATCAAGATAAGTTTCGCGAACTTTGGAACCAGGTCCCTTTGGTGCAACCATGATTAAATCAACGTTGCTTGGTGCTTCAATCCATTTCCAATAGATTGCAGCTGCATGAGAAAATGACAATGCTTTTCCTTCTGAAAGATTTGGTCCGATTTCATCTTTGTATACTTGACCTTGAATCATATCAGGAATCAATATGTGAACAATGTCGGCTTGTTTTGTAGCATCTGCAACAGACATTACTTTGTGACCATCAGATTCTGCCTTTTTCCAGCTGTTACCGCCTTCCTTAAGACCGATTATCACATTTAGACCAGAGTCTTTCATGTTGTTTGCTTGTGCATCACCTTGGATTCCATAACCTATTACGGCAATCGTTTGATCCTTGATTGGGTCAAGACTAATTTCGTTATCTTTCCATGTTTTTGCCATGATTTTTGCAAGGATACTGCAAATATTAACTATGATTTAGATTTCAATAACATTATCACATGCACGACATTTTACAATGACTTTATCACCAGATAATCTTGTAAATCTCTTTGAACCGCATTTGGGACAGATGGGACAAGATCTTACAGGTTCCATGAATAGATATATCACTAATTTTGATTTAATTTAGTCTATTGTATTGAACCACTGCCAAGTATTCGGATTGTAGTGGATTCGGGTTTTAAAATTACAGCTATTTGTCCTTTCTTACATACAATTGGTTTTTCAAACGTTAGTTTTAGAGGAGATATTGATGAAAACTTGGCAGCTTTGATTTGCAAACCAACACTGACCAAACATCCTTGATTTTCTGCAATATCATTTTTGTAAAATGGGCTTTTTTGAAAATCAAGTTCAATTTCAGTTTTAATATCAACTGCACCTTCAGCAGAAATTATGTCTCCGCGACTCACTTCGTCAGGTTTTGCGCCCTTTACTGCCAATCCAACTCTTGCAGGGCAAACAGATTCACTTACTGGATCGTCATGCATTTGAATGGATTTAATTAAAACATCAATTCCTAATGGATACAATTTCAAATTATCATATTGTTTTACGGTACCATTTGTTACTTTGCCTAAAATGACGGTTCCGACACCTTTAACATCAAAACAGTGATCAACTACCATTGCAGGAGTATCATTGTTTGTTATTGGTTCTAGTTTATCCATCTCTGCTTTGATTTTTTCAGGTTCAACTTTAAGATATTTTTCAACCACAGTTCCTTTGATCATTGCATCTAATTTTGATTCATCAACATCAAATGTATGTGATAGTATTCCTTTGTCTTTTTTTAGAGAATCAAGTGCAATGATTTGCTCGCCAGTGAATTTATCTAATTTATCTACGTAAAATATTACATATTCTGCCAAATTGATTGCCTGAAACAATGGTTGAATTTTTTCCGGGAATCCACTTGGAGTTACCCATGTTTTGATAATATCGGATTCTTTTCGATCATAAAGAGAAAGATCAGTTACAGTTCCTTTTTTCCCAAATTCAGATACAATATCTTGTTTGCCCAAGACTACAAAGTTTACAGACTTGACCATAATTTTAGGTAAAAAAATCGGTTTAATGAATGAATAAAAAATGAATCTCTCTTACACAATACGATTAAATTCAAAATTATTGCATATACAACTTATCCTAAAACTGATCATTTAGTGAATAATTGAAGATCATCATGATCTAACAACTAGCCCAAGTAACAACGTTCCATGAAATATCAAGAATTATCAGACAAACAATGGAGTACGATACAAAA
>Ga0210044_10009634_pt1 | contig 11709 bp, 8 predicted proteins | sample CryGey13umfilter_2_FD_183959 | JGI IMG/M metagenome (GOLD analysis project Ga0210044, IMG submission 183959) | Groundwater microbial communities from aquifer in Utah, USA - Crystal Geyser 4/9/14 3 um filter (SPAdes) (version 2) | ecosystem: Environmental > Aquatic > Deep subsurface > Groundwater...
GACTCGAATGTCATAATCCTCAATAAAGAACATTTTCCCTTTAAATCTTTTGTCCTTGCAGGCATCAATGACCTTTTTAATCAGGCTTTTTCCCATCTCGTCGTTTGGATGGGCCTTCCCCGCAAAGATGATATGCACGGGACGTGTCTGATGATTCAAAATCCTCTCTAAGCGATCCAGGTCGGACAGCAGAAGATCGGCGCGTTTGTAAGGGGCAAATCGTCTGGCGAATCCAATCAAGAGGGCCGCCGGGTTGATCCCGGAAAGCAGTTCTTCCTGCCACATTTTAGTGTAACCGTACTTTTCCCAGTTTCTGGAAATATAATCACTTAAAAATTCGATAGTTCTTTGCTTAATTTCATATCTTGTGCGCCACAGCAACGCATCGGGTATCTCCTGGATTCTTGCCCAAACCTCAGGATCCGAGATCATTGTCCCACAGTCCACTCCCAGATAGGTCTCTAACAATTCTTTCATCCTCGGCGCCATATAGGACATCACATGAACGCCGTTGGTTATGTGACGAATCGGGGTGTCGGTCTCGTGAAAGCCCTTCCACACATCACGCCACATGCGGCGCGATACCCGACCGTGAATCCGGCTTACCGCATTGCTCATCTGGGTCAGCTTGAGGGCAAGAACGGTCATAAAAAAGGGCTTGTCCTCACCGCTTTCCTTTCGTCCCAATTCCCAGAACTGCGACCAGGAAATGCCGGTACGTTTAACAAAACCGGAAAAGTAATGTTCCATCAACTCCTTGCTGAATCTCTCATGTCCGGCCTCAACGGGCGTGTGGGTGGTAAAGACAGTCCTGCCCCGCACAACTTCACATGCCTCTTCAAAGGAAAGCCCTTCCTCCGTCATCAGCGCCGAGATACGTTCAAACAGGAGAAAAGCGGAATGCCCCTCGTTGAGGTGATAGACGCACGGTTTGATGCCTAACTTTTTTAACAACTTGACACCGCCGGCGCCGAGAAGGATCTCCTGTTCTATCCTTGTTCTCTGGTCAGCGTAGTACAGGCGTTCCGTTATCTTTTTGTCCTGGGCGGTATTTCTGGGTACATCCGTGTCCAGGAGGTACAGAGAAACACGTCCCACACGGGCTTCCCATACGTTGGCAAAAAGGGTTCGTCCCGGCAGTTCAAGGGAGATCTGAACCTCATTTCCCCTGTCGTCCTGTACGATCTGGACAGGCATATTGGAAAAGTCATTTTCCGGATATTCCGCCATCTGTATGCCATTGTTATCAATAATCTGTTTAAAATAGCCGCTCTTGTACAGTAAACCAACGCCCACGAGAGGGATATTGAGGTCGCTGGCCGTCTTTAGGTGATCGCCGGAAAGGATGCCCAGTCCACCTGAATAGATCGGTATGCTCCCATGAAGGCCATATTCCGTTGAGAAATAGGCTATCGGTGATGACGACTTGATTTCTTCGGAGATTTCAACCTTTGCACAGGGGGACTTTTCACTCATATATTCGTCAAATTTTTGCATTATCTCGGCATAGAGGTGCATGTAGCTCGGATTTTCCGACATCGCCAGCAACCTCTCACGGGATACTGTCTCCAGCATCCTGACCGGATTATTTTTCATCTCTGCCCATGTCCTGGGAGCGAGTAAGGCAAACAGGTCAAGAGCTTCGGGGTTCCACGTCCACCATAGATTGTAGGCCATCTCCCTCAGTCGTTCAATCTTCGGGGGAAGATTGGCGACGGCGGTAAACATCCGGAAATGGGGCTGCGTAGATACGACAAGGGTAATGGGGGGCTTTGCCTCCCGGTAACCGATGGAGACAAGTTTTTCGGAACGTACACGGGCTACCGCTAAGGCCTTGTCATACGCCTCCCGATAAGCGCCGAAGAAGTCCTCCCAGTTCGTCCGCAGGGCCACATCCCGGGCTATTTTCCGTCTTTCAAGCAATTCCGTATCTGACCAGGTGAGAAAGTCTTTTAAAATGCTGTACAGGTTGTCTTCGATGACGTTCATTGCCTGTCCTTTGCGCGGGAGGAGGATAACGCCCCTGTTTTCACCGATAGCGGAGAGGACAAACAGGCCAAAACCGGCCTGATCGGTTGTAATGGTAGGTACCGCATAGGCAGCGCTTTCGAGGGGTGTATAACCCCAGGGTTCGTAATAGGACGGGAAAACCCCCAGATCGCATCCGGAAAGGGCTTCGTAATAGGTCATGTTGATCAGACCATTATGACCGGTTAAATACGTCGGGATAAAGATGACATTGACTTTGTTGCCTGGCGTGTTCCTGAGCCCTACCCTGCCGCATGTTTCGAGAATAGGATCCGATGCCTCGTAATGAAGCCTGTGGGTTGCAATCGGTGGATTTCCTGTCTCAGCCCTTGTGTAGCCGCTCTGGAGGGAAGGGATCAGATCCGTGTGACTGCCAAGTACAAAGAGATAGGCCAGGAGGGACTCGTTTTCCGTCATTTCTTTGTCGAGACGTCCAAGCACATTCAAAAAGATATCTATACCCTTGTTGTGGAATTCGTAACGCCCTGAGATATTTACAATCTTTGTGTTCGCGGGGAGGTCTTTTCTCAGGAATTTTGAGGCAGCGGCAAGGAGCCTTTCCCTGGATTTTACCGCAGGTGTTCTATCTACGGTGAGGTCTGGAATACGGTCCATATCCAGGCCATTGGGGGTGATGATCGTAGGGCTGTGGCCAAGAAAATTTTTTGCCTCGGAAGCGGTTATCTCACTAACCGTCGTAAAACAATCCGCCTCCCGCGCCGCTACCAATTCCATCGAATATTTGGCGGTGATATTATAAGTAGTTGCTTCCCGCTGGGGGGAGATATTTTCCATCATAGAGTAGATATCCATCCCTGCACCGGCAAGGGATCTCCCCAGGATCGTGGCATGGGTGGTAAAGACGGCGCCGATTTCCGGCGCCCTCTTTTTCAGATAGAGGAGACCCGCCCCTGTCATCCATTCGTGGAACTGGGCAACAGTTGGTATATCCTCAGGTCTTGCCAACAGATTATAGATGGTTTCAATAACCTCGCCACAGGCATAGCTGAACATCACCGGTTCGACGTAATCCCATCCGCCGGCGATGGAATCTACGCCGTAGTCTTCCCACATACTGTAGAGAAGTTGGTCTTTATTGTATTTCTCCCCGGAGCTTACCAGGATGACCTTTGGTTCACCAGGGATCTTCCATCGGCCAAAGCGACAGGGAATCTCCCTGATGGCCGTGTGTTCTCTTATCTCCTTCCAGCAATCTTCTTCTGTTTCTTCAAAATCGGGATTTGTTTTAATGTCTGGCCCTAAGAGAAAGTAGTTATCACCATAGGCACGGATCGCTTCCCTCACCTTACTGGTGATAACTGTATATATCCCCCCGACCTTGTTACAGACCTCCCAACTGACCTCAAAAAGATAACCGTTGTTGTTCTCTGTCATGAATTACCCTCCTTATTGAAAAGGGTTCAAGGGTTCGAGGTTCAAAGGTTTTGAACCCTGAACCCTGAACCTAGACTTTCCCGGATAGAGAACGGGAAAAGTCGTCAAGGATGTTCATATAGTTGATATAGGCATCATACGGTGAGCCATAGGGATTGAAATATTTATGAACGTCTCCGTCGGCAAACCATTTGGTGCACATGTAATAGAAATGATCCGATGTCTGGAGTCTGCGCCAGGTCTTGAGAAGACGTTCATCTTTGCTTTGACGGACCTTTCTTTCCATCTTGTACAGTGAGTGAAGGGCATCATTCTGCATTGAATTTCCCAGCCAGGCGGTCAGGTCCCTCTCTACGTCCGCCCAGGAGATAAAATCCGGCACATTCAACTGGGCAACAGGATCATAGTCCCGGGCAACCTCGGCGGGGGTCTGAAATCTGAAGTCAGGATGTTTTAAGATTTCACGGGGAAGCACCTGGAAAAACTTAAAAATCCCCGTTTCCTCCCACTGATGTTCACCAAATGTCTCGTAATCCATAAAAAGGTTGATGACCTCACCGGCAACGTTGATGCTATGGACCCACTGGGCAAATTTATCCGCCTGGAGGGGATACTCTGTCCATTCCGGGTTGGAGAAGCGGAAGGAGATGTCATCAGAGAGCCGGTAGTTCCTCAAGAGCAACTTTATTTTCATACACCCTGCCGGTTGATAGACAAAATTGGGACTCCGCCAGCCCATGATCTTATCCGCCCCCTCGGCGAAAATGACCTTATATCCCATTTTTTCTATGATCTTTGCAAGTTCATTGTTATAGATAAGCTCCGTATAGCGAAATGTTACCGGGGTTTGACCAAAGAGGGAACTGACCCTCTTTTTGTGCAGGGCGACCTGTTCCCTGAATTCCCGCCGGGAGAAAAGGAAAGCAAGGGAATGACAAGAGGTCTCGCAGAGGAATTCAACACATCCCGTCTCGGCGAGACGTTTGAAGCTATCCAGGACATCCATCCGATATTCTTCAAGCTGATCGAGAACCACACCGCTCATGGAAAAGGCGATCCTGAACTTACCCTGATATTTTTTTATCAAATCGAGCATCATCGCATTTGCCGGGAGGTAACATTTTTCCGCCACCTTATTGAGGATCTGGCGGTTTTTCTCACTGTCTTCGTAGGTATGGTAACGACCAACGTCAAAGAAGGAATAGTACCTCAGGCGATATGGCTGATGAACCTGAAAGTAAAGACAAACACTGGGCATCTTTCTCTCCCCTTATATAAAAATATAGAACTCAGAATTCAGGAGCCAAAATGGAAATAACTTTCTTCTGGCTCCTGAGTAGCCGTGATTGTATCCTCGCGGCTATTCTTCTCTAACCCCTAACTTCCTCAAAAATGTCATCATGGGGCACCAGCGGGTGAAAGCAGATTGAATCAGATTCAAGGCCACAAAGAGGGTAAGGATGAACCAGTAATTGCTGAAAAGAAGTCCCAAAACGACACTGATTAAAATAAAAATCCCCGCGATCAATCTTAACCATTCATTGAGTAACATATCTTTCCTCCTTACCAAGTAATTGTCTTTGATCAACAATTATGATATTAACCATGATTCATTTAAATTACAATGCCGCTGTTTTCATCCTTCGTTGTGTCTGTTCCAGACATGGGGGTTCTTTGGGTTTTTGCTTCTTTTCCATTGCCAGCTGCATCTGCTTTAAGTACTATGAGCCAAATACATTACAAGGAAGATTCCGACTGCAAGGACTGATATGGTGATCAGTATGTCAAATATCAATGACGGTTGATATGTATCCTCTTCTATTTGTCTCTCTACCTTCTTGTACCTGACAAATGCAAGCAGGCCCATCAACGTGCCAAGACCGACAAGGAATATTCCAACGATTGCAGAATATCCATGAGAAGGAGGCGGGGCATTTTCAATATTAGCTTTTCCCAAAATCAATGACATTTGCTTTATGAACAACGCAAACTTTTCAACAACAAAACCGAATGTTATTATCCCAATGCTTGTTCTTATCCACGCAAGAAATGTTCTTTCATTCGCCATGTGAACACGGCGATTACGAATTCTTGCAGATTTCTTATCTTCAATTATCTCTGACATAGAGCTAACCCTTATCTTTTATTCCTGTCCTTCCATCCTCTTTTACCGAGGTAATACAAAATGGGTACCACCATCCGCGAAAAGAGGGTGGAGGCTACTTCCCCGGCCATAAGGGAGATGGCCAGTCCCTGAAAGATCGGATCAAAGAGGATAACCGACGCCCCAACCGTCACGGCCATGGCGGTAAGCAGCATGGGGCGGAATCTTGTCGCCCCGGCATCCACCACCGCCCTGTCCAGAGGTATGCCTTCCTTCAGTCGCATTTCAATAAAATCCCCCAGGATGATCGAATTGCGCACTACGATGCCGGCGCCGGCGATAAAGCCGATCATGGAGGTGGCGGTGAAGAAGGCCCCCATCAGGGCATGGGCCGGGATGATACCGATGAGGCTCAATGGTATGGGTGCCATGATAATAAGGGGCAGCGTAAAGGACCGAAACCATCCCACTACGAGGATATAGATGATGATAAGAACGGCGGCGAAGGCCAGTCCAAGGTCCCGGAAGACCTCGTAGGTGATATGCCACTCCCCGTCCCACTTCAGGGCTAATCTGTCGGTGAGAAAGGGCTGGTTTGCAAAATACTGTTTAATCTCGTATCCCTCGGGGATCCTGAGTTCTTTGATCGCCTTTTTAAGCCGCATAATGGCATAAACGGGGCTTTCTTCGGCGCCTGCCACATCACCTGTCACATATACCACAGGTTTCAGATTTTTATGATAAATATTACGCTCCCTCTCCCCTGCGCTCACCTTTACCAGTTCCGCAAGGGGCGCCATTTCTCCCCTTGCCGACGGGAGAGAAATTTCCTGCAAATCAGGGATACTCGATCGTTCCGGCCGTGGAAGCTGGAGGAAGATGGGTACATCCTCACGTTCCCGTGGCAGATGCGCCAGTCCCACCTTTTTCCCCCCTAATGCCACCTTCAGAGCGGAGGCTACTTCGCCGGTGCTGATCCCGGAAAGGGCGGCCTTCTCCTTGTCCACGGAAAGGGTGTATTTTGGCTGTTTATCTTCCACATACCAATCCACATCCACCACTCCCGGGGTATTTTCAAAGGTCTTAAGGACATCTTCTGCCAACCTGATCTGCCTCTCATAATCAGGGCCGGGCTCCTCGCTATTTCGTGTGGGTTACTGATATTAATAAAATCAGATAGTAATGAAAATTATGCATAGCATTTGGAGCCATTTATGCCTGTTAATTTACGGCCCATAATGGGCCTACAATAACTGATAGCTCCATAATTACAGGATGTTATATCAAATTACGCACAAAAGATTAACCTACTGTTTTTGGCTCTAAAATTGACGTGTAACTATATAACGTATCGATATTAGAAACAAATATTACCCACACGAAATAGCGAAGAGCCCAGGGCCGTATATCTCGGCTACCAGCGTCTGGAGAACCGGAGGACCAGGGGGGACCTCGGCCACTTTGATTTTGGCTCCGTGCCTGCGGGCAATTTCGGTAAGGATCGGTCTTACCCGCCTGGCGATGTCGTGGCTCTGGGCGTCTCTTTCCTCCTTCGGCAGGAGATTGACCTGGATATCGGCGACATTGGCCCCCTTCCTTAAAAAATAATGGCGCACCAGGCCGTTAAAATTAAAAGGACTCGCCATCCCAACATAGGTCTGATAATCGGTTGCCTCGGGGACGGTGGATAAATACTGACCTAATTCCTGGGCCACCTGCGCGGTCTTTTCGAGGGTTGTTCCTTCCGGCATATCCACGATTACCTGGAATTCACTTTTATTGTCAAAGGGTAACATCTTTACCTTTACGATCTTGAACCAGAAAAAGGAAACCATCACCAGGAGGAGCAAAAGGGTAGCCCCGATAAAAGTCCATCGTAGGCGGGCGGAGTGTATCATTTTATCCATGATCAGCCGGTACCAGCGGGTAAAGACATCGCCCCGCCCGGCGCCTTCCCGCTCTGAGCCTCCGCGGGGAAGGATATGGTAAGCTGTCCAGGGTGTAACGACAAAGGCAACAACCATGGATAAAAGCATCGCCACGGAAGCCCCCACGGGAATAGGACGCATATATGGTCCCATTAACCCCCTCACAAAGGCCATGGGCAGTATCGCGGCGATGACCGTAAAGGTGGCGAGAATCAGGGGACTCCCCACCTCCTTCACCGCCCCGGCAATCACGTCAATGATCGGGCGGCCCCTGTTTTCCGGCAGCCGGAAGTGGCGGACGATGTTTTCCACGCCGACGATCGGATCATCTACCAGAATGCCGATACAGAAAATCAAGGCGAAGAGGGTGATCCGGTTTAAGGTATAGCCGAAAAAGTAATAGACAAAGAGGGTAAGGGCTAAAGTGACGGGAATGGCCGTAAAGACGATGAGAGAAGCCCGGAGGCCGAGAAAAATGGCGATCAGGATACTCACGAAGACGGTGGCGATAAAGAGGTGCTTCAAGAGTTCATCCGATTTTTCTTTCGCCGTTTCCCCGGAATTCCTGGTTACGGTCAGCTCCACCCCGGCAGGGATAAGGCTTCCCTTCAAGGCATTAACCTTAGCGAGGACTTCCCGGGCCACCGCCGAGGCATTCTGGCCTTTCCTTTTGGCAACAGAGATGGTTACCGCCCGGTAGAGCTTCCCCTTCTCCGCCTTGATACCTTTCCGGTAAGCCTCAGCCCGGCCCCGAAGAAAAGATAGGAATCCGCCTCCCCCGGGCCGTCCACGATGCCGGCGATATCTTTCAAATATACGGGGCGTTGTTCCCAGAACCCGACAACGATATTTCCCAGGTCTTCCGTATTTTTGACGAAGCCGCCTGCCTCTACTACAAATTCCCGGTTGCCGCGGGATAAGGTTCCCACCTCCAGGGACTGATTGGCTGCTTCGATGAGAGAAACAAGGCGGGGAATGGGGATGCGGTAGGCCTTCATGCGGGAAGAATCGAGGACCACCCGGAACTGTCTTTGCTGCCCGCCGGTGACCTCGGTCAAAGAGACATTACCGATACTCTTAATCTCTTCTTCTAGTTGTTTGGCGATTCTCCGCAAGGTAAAGCAATCGTAACGGTCACTCCAGAGGGTCAGCAGAAGGATGGGGACATCGTCAATATAGCGGGGTTTGATCAGGGGAAACGATCCTCCAGGAGGTATCAGGTCCAGGTGGGAATAGAGCTTATTGTAGAGATTAACGATGCTCTTTTCTTCGTTCTCGCCGACGAAGAAACGGACGATGGCCATGCCCATCCCCGGCATGGAAGTAGAATAGATGTACTCCACCCCGGGTATCTCCCAGAGAAACTTCTCCATCGGGTAGGTAATCCGCTGCTCCACCTCCCGGGAAGTAGCGCCGGGCATCTCGACGAAGACATCAATCATGGGAACCAGGATCTGTGGCTCCTCTTCCCGGGGGAGCGAGGTCACGGCAAAAAGCCCTAAGAGGATGGCGCCGGCGATCACCAGGGGAATCAGCTTGGAATCTGCAAACCTCCGGGTCACTTTGCCGACGAATCCCTCCGGTTTCATGGCCTTTGCCTCACCGGACATCCCTCTCTGATCTTAAAAAGATCGCGCACGACCACGGATTCTCCGGGATCAAGGCCGCTTACGACCTCCACCCTGTCGTCATAGTCTTTGCCTGTTTTTACCAGCCTTCTCTCCGCCAGACCCTTGCGATTTATAATGTAGAGGCTCGAAAGCTGCCCGCATTCGGCAAGGGCCGTCCTGGGAACCAGGAGAAGGAACGATTTCCCGGCGGGAAAATAGGCCTTGCCATACATGCCGGACTTGATCCCGGGGATGAAGGGCAGGGCGATTTTTACCTGAAAAGTCCTGGTGGCCGGATCAATCTGCGGCACGATCTCCGCCACCTTCCCTCTTATCTTTTCCTCACCCAGGGCATCGAGGGTTACCCCCACCTCTTCGCCCGGTTTTATTTTTCCCGTCTTTGCTTCATCTGCTGAAGCCTCCAGGCGGTAGTTCCTGTGATCCTCCAGCACAAAAAGTACATTGCCGGGGATAGTTAGATCACCCTCATGAACGTTTTTCTGAATAATAGTGCCGGAAAAAGGGGCCTTAATCCTGGTATAGCCTAAATAAGTCCCTGCCTCCTCCGCAGAAGATTCTATCTGACTTTTCTTTGCTTTTAAAGAGCCTATTTTCTCTTCGGCCCTCCTGAGCCTGGCTTCGGCCACTTCATATTTCGCCTTTACTTCATCGAATTCCTGACGGGAAATGGATTTTCTCTCCATCAGGCCCTTGAACCTCTGATAGGTAACTTCCGCCAGTCCTAAGTTTGCCTTTTCCTCCTCTTTGGCGGCCTCCGCCTCGGCAAGCCCCCTTTCTATTTCTAAAATAGAATTCAGGGCTGCCTCCAGGCGAAATTCTAATTCCCTGCTCTGCAGGGAAAGAAGCAGATCTCCCTTTTTGACCTTATCCCCTTCCCTTACATTAACCGCCAGCACATAGCCCATGGTCTTGCTTGCGATCTGCGCGGTTTTTTCAGACCGTACTGTACCCACGCTGCGGTAGAAATCATCGGCCATCACCGGGGATACCTTTTCGATATTCGCAGGGTCAACAGCGATCTTATCAGGGGGCTTAGTTCCTTCCTCTTCCTTCCCACAACTGACAAACAGGCAGATAATGATCAAAAGAAGCAAAAAACCAAGGATTGTTCGGTTACTTTTTTGCAGATAGGCCGCCATCGGTCGTTGCCAATTAGAATTTAGTAACTATTCAGCCCCTCTATTAATTTGATAGGTATCTTACCCCCCCTAAAAAAGTCAAGGGATTTTTGTAACTATTCAGGTTCAAAGTTCCGGGGTTCACGGTTCACGGTTCAAGGTTAGACGTGGATTCCTATTGCTGGCTATCTCAAGAAATATGAAGAGCGCAAGCCAATCAGCCGTGAACCATGAACCGTGAACCTGACAACCTGAGTAGTTACGGTGTTTTGCAATAAAGGTTAACCGGAAGGGATGGGGTATCTTCCAGAGTTTTGCCTCCCGCAAGACGACCGGCAGGGAAGCCCCCTTCAACTGCTTCCTGATACCATTTCGCTTTCTTTGGCTAACTTTGTTGGCTTCGTCGTCGGCGTCCTCGACGTATTAGTAATACGCCTGCGGCGGCTCCTCCTTGCCGCCGCGTTATCCTTTGAAAGCGAAATGGTATGATCTCCACCAGGGAAAGGATCGTTTCCTCGTCGAGGACGAGGGGTCGCCCCCGGTCGCACCGGGCATCCGGGTAGAGGCTCTCGATCCTCCGACCGCCTTTCTTACCTCTGTCGTACAAAACCTTTACATCGACCGTAAACTGTAGTACCTAAATGCGGTAAAGGCGGTAAAGATAGTTTTGTTATCGACATTGTAACTACTCAGGCTATCAGGTTCAGGGTTCAGGGTTGGTTGGCTTGCGTTCTTCATATTTCATTAGTCTAACCTTGAACCGTATATTTCATTAGTCTAACCTTGAACCGTGAACCCCGGAACTTTGAACCTGAATAGTTACTCGACATTTTTCTGAGGAGGGTAATAGAAAATGAAGTGGTCATGGATAAAGAATAATAAAAGCTTTATTCCTTTTGTATTATTTTGTTTTTTATTCCTTGCAGTCATTATGGCTTCCCGGGGAGAGGCTGAGGAGATCATAAAAAAAGGCGCATCCCTCAACCTTGAGAGATGCGTTTCCATAGCCCTGAAAGTCCACCCCAACATCGTTGCTGCGACAAATACTGTAAATGTAAGTATGAGCCGCGTCGGGCAGGCGAAGGCCAATTATTATCCCCGGATAAACTGGTCATCGAGCTACGACAGGATTTCACCGGCATCAGGGAGATTGTTGGGTTCCTTCTCCTCGTCCGGTACAACAGGCTCTTCTTTGGGTAGTACAGGCGGTTCCTTCGGCGGAACGAACGGGGCCTTTGACGAATACTCCAGCGGCTTCAATCTCAGCCAGGACATTTACGATTTCGGGAAGACACCGACCCAGGTGAAGGTCCAGAAGCGCAATCTCGATTCATCACGTTCGGATCTCGAAAATGTTTCCGAGCAGGTGATCTTTAATGGGCTCCTCGCTATTTCGTGTGGGTTACTGATATTAATAAAATCAGATAGTAATGAAAATTATGCATAGCATTTGGAGCCATTTATGCCTGTTAATTTACGGCCCATAATGGGCCTACAATAACTGA
>Ga0210044_10009636_pt1 | contig 11708 bp, 17 predicted proteins | sample CryGey13umfilter_2_FD_183959 | JGI IMG/M metagenome (GOLD analysis project Ga0210044, IMG submission 183959) | Groundwater microbial communities from aquifer in Utah, USA - Crystal Geyser 4/9/14 3 um filter (SPAdes) (version 2) | ecosystem: Environmental > Aquatic > Deep subsurface >...
CCACACCCAACCCATTACTCCTAACTCAAAAGTTAACGCAGTGCTTGTAGTTGTGAATACAATTGTATCTGGAGCATATTCGGGTTTATAATGTAATTTGTAATATAATAACGTCGCAGTAGTTAACGATGTATCTGGGGCATTCCATGAAAAATAAGAACAATAGGCTGGGCCTATTAAAGAAGTATCACCACAAGGTCCTCCGTCACCCATCATATAATAAGTATAATTAAATTGAAAATTTATTGGAGCAGGAAATTGTCCTTTCATTGTAATTGTAAAAATCATACATATTACAATTAATATTGTTTTTGCTTTCATATGTTTATAGTTTTATATCTGTTTTATTTCAATTAATTACGCATAATTCCTTTATATGTAAGGTTTTTCCTTACTATGCATACAAAAATCAATTGTATATGTAAGGTTTTCCCCTTTTTTAATTACACATTAAATCCACAAGTTAAAAATTTGCGTTTATTTTTCAAGTTGTAAATATACAAATTAAACTAGGCTTTAGCCAAATATTTTTAACGGATATTGGGCTAAAGCCCGAAAATGATGCTAATTTAATTCCCCGACATAAATGTCGGGGCAATTAAAAATCCTGATAAACAGCATTTTATTCCTTAACTTAACGACATTGGGGGATAGGGGGTGAGTAGTTACTAATTTTATTTAAAAAAAATTAGTATCATACCATAATACAAAGGTAAAATCAATCCCCATTTTCTCAGGAAGTGTCATATTTCATCCTTACCATATCAGGCAAATAGGTAGAGGCGGTATTATCAAAACGGCTTTGAATATATTGCCATACATCCACATTTAATTGCAAACAGGTTTGAGTAATACTCATAAAGGCATCCTGAAGTTTGGTGCCAAGAGAGGTCTTTGTATGTAATGAAATGTCTCGCTTGCGAACCTGTCTGCGTGCCGCTAGTTCCGATAGATTGTTATGCAAGGGCAGGAATGGATATTGTAAGAGCGTCAATAATTTTTCTTTATTAGACAAAGTACGGTTTATTTCTTTATTCAGATCAGAATAATCAGTAACGGGGTTAAACAAACTGTCAAAATCATTTTCTAATTCAGCCACTAATTCCGGTTGAGGATTTCGTGTATAGTATAGCAAACGATGATAGTATTTCCAATATTTGTCTAAGAAGTCACGGAGAATTTGACGGTGATAATCAAAACCCGGAGTAAGTTTTTTGTAATGCCTCCCATCGTGTATCCAACACAACATCCGTATTAAAGTAATTAGTTCGTATTCACGGGCATCATCGCTGACTAAAATTTTCAGAATCCCTAATTCATAAAAATGTGCTAATGCAAAGGCGTCACATACCCGTCTGAACATATTTTTTTTATTGTATAGCGCTATAACTTTTTCCTTTATGGTGTTTATAAATTCTGCTTCCGGTACAATTTGTCCCATCGCATAAATCTTTGAAAGTGCATCCTTATCTTGTTCCGATATTTTAAAATGTTCAAGCAACTGCAAGGTGTGTGTATTATACTGATAAAGAAGCCCCGTTTCATCTACTGCCTGAAATGCTCTTAATACATCCTGCCGGCTTTTCCCAGGCAATGTACTGTATACAGTAAAGTGTTCCCCACAGATAATGTGTGTATAATGATTTTTCCCGTTTACTCTTGCTCCTGTAACATCAGTTTGTGCAACGCCTTGCAGTAATCCTGCCCGCAGCAAATCGTCTTTTTCATCTGTCCACTTCTGAGCATCTTCCTGAAGAATATTATTAAGCGACCCTTTGGACATCTCAATTCCGATGCTCCCATACAGATTCAAAAGTTTGTTACGAGTGATATCTAAACAATGATGGGCAAGCAAGGTAAAAGATCTTAAACCCTTTGAAAAATATCCACTATATTCATCAGGTAATTTTCCACGATAAGTCTTGTTTTCTGATGGCGAATAATACAATTCAACTAGGTATTCTGTATTCTCCCTCTTGAAAATTATATGTTGACCAACTACTCTGTCGTGCCCTTTAAATTGTGCATCCGATGGTAATAGAGTTTTATCTACAGGACACTCAACAGTTTTATCAATCTTGATTATATTCTTTTTCCCAGTTTTTTTCCAACTCTTTTTTTCTTTTCTCTCTTTATTCGATGATAGATCGTTTTCGTTTTGGGTGTCGTTATCGTTATTATTATTATTGGGTTTTATATGTGGTTTCCCTTTCTCTCCTTTTAGCCGGCTTATCTCATCTCGCAATTCTTGTATAAGCCGTTTTTGTTCCTTGTTCTCTTTCGTTAGCGTCTCCAACATATTTAAAAATTGTTTTAGAATGACCTTGGCTTGTGCCAAATCATTTATGGCGACTGGATTTATTTGATAAAGATTGTCCACTTCATTCAGATTTTATTTCGCAAAGGTCGGACATATTCATTTACTCCAAAAGAGGTATGTAAATTATTTTTTAACAGTGGGATGTTAATAACTTTTTATTATGGGAAGTTAAAAATAGTTTTACCTTTATATTTTGGCATGATACTATATTTGTTTAATAACATATTTATATTTTTATATATAAATTAATAAAATAAATGTACTATTAATATTATTAATATTGTTAGTATATACAATACTATAAACAATTATATATGTGCTAAACAACAGCATGACATATTTATTTAAAATTTTATTCAAGTAAGTTTAATTATTTATAGTTATAGCAATAAGTATGGAATAATTATAATATGTGAATATATTATATATTTTGTTTTTTAATATAAAAAAGGTGTTATTAAAATTATTTATTAAAAAGTTAAATTTGAATAATTAAATCAAAGGATATTTGTTAGAAAGAAGTATTTTTATTAAAAAAAGTTAAAATGTTTTTTATTTCAAAAGCATTTCGTATTTTTGCGAAATATAAAAAATATTTATTATGGAAATTAAAATTTTAGGAACCGGTTGTGCAAATTGCAAAGCACTGGAAAAAGCAGTATTAAACTCTTTAGCTGAAATGGATTTTGCTGCTAATGTTATAAAAGAAGAAGACATTCAAAAAATAATATCGTATGGAATTATGAGAACTCCGGCATTGGTTATAAACGAAAAAGTAGTTTTAAGCGGTAGAGTTCCAAATACTAAAGAATTAAAAGAAATAATTGAAAAAAATAAATAATGGACACAAAACCAAAATTTACTAATGACCAGATAAAAATAGCTCTTATTGCTAAAGCTTTAAGTCACCCGGCAAGAGTTTATATTATGGAAAAACTTATTGGGTTAAATTCTTGTTGCACAAGTGGCGAAATGATAGGCGATATTCCAATTGCTCGTTCTACACTTTCGCAACATTTAAAAGAGCTTAAATATTCCGGATTAATTCAGGGAAATATTGAACCACCTCAAATTAAATATTGCGTTAATAAAGTAAATTGGGAATTGGCTAAAATTCTATTAAAGAATTTTATCAAATAATTTTTTTTATAATTTAATTTCGTAATTACTCGAAATATCGAAATACTAAAATTATTAATATATTTAGATATGAAAAAAATTAAAAGATTAATAATACTTGCAACAATATTTACAATGTATTTTGTTTCATGTAATTCACCTTCAGATATTTTAAAAGTTGAAAATTCTGATAGTGTAATAAACGATGTTATAATAAATAACAATAATGATTCAGTTACGCAAAATGTTGTATCTGATACATTGTTGACAAGTAAAAATTCAACAAATGAAACTATTATTAAGGAAGTAAATAAACCAAAAGTGCTGATTTATAATTTTTATGCTACCAATAGGTGTGTGTCATGTATTGCAATTGAAGAAGCCACTAAAAAAACACTCGACAAATATTTTAATTCAGAATTAAAAAATGGTACAATAAAATTAAATGTATTGTGTGTTGATGATGAAGCAAATACAAAACTTGCCGAAAAATACGAAGCTTTCGGTTCAGCGTTATTTGTTACAAGAGTATATAAAGGTAAAGAAACTACAACTGATTTAACTGGCGATGGATTTAAATATGCCAAAAATAAACAAGATAGGTTTATCGAAATTTTGAAGAATAAAATAACCGAATATTTAAAATAAAAAAAATGAAAACAATAACAGTAATTTTTTCAATCTTATTTTTTAGTAGCGCATTAGCTTTTAGTCAAAATGTTGGGGATACTCTTGTTTCAAATAATCCTGCTATAACAAAAGTTAAAGTTTTTTACTTTCATATTACTGATAGATGTCATACCTGCTATTCAATTGAAACAAACGTTAGAAAAACATTATTCAAAAATTTTAAAAATGAATTAGATAGTGGAATTATTGATTTGCAAATTCTTAATTGCGAAAAATTAGAGAATGTAGCATTAGTAAAAAAATACAATGCTTATGGCTCTACATTGGCTCTTACTAAAATTGAAAACGGTGCAGAAGTAAAAATTGATGACATAACCAATTTTGCCTTTTCTAAAATACATGATGAATCAGTATTTATAAGTGAGTTAAAATTAAAAATTCAGGAACTTTTAAAACCTTAAATAATGAAAAAGAACATTGTGCTTTTTGCATTCATTATGCTATCAGTTTTTACCCTTTCGGCACAAACAAAAAAAGGGAAGATAGAAGTATTGTACTTCAAAGCAAATTTATGTGCATGTAGAGCAAAAGTTTGTACTGCTGTAGGGAACGATATAAAAAATATCATTGATAAAAACTATCCTGATAGTAGTATTATATTCAGGGAAATTAAACTTGCTGATGTGGCAAATAAGGAAATAGTAACCAAATACAATGCTCAATCACAGAGTTTGATTATTGTCAAGAAAAAGAAGAAAAATGAGACATTTTTAGATGTTTCAGACATTGTGAAGGGGTATTCGCAAAAACAGGATAAAGAAGCTCTTGAACAAGAATTAAAATCAAAAATAGTTGAATTGAAAAAAATGAAATAAGATGGAGTTTTTACAAAACATATTAGATGGAACTAATATTCCAATATTATCTGCATTTATATTGGGAATAATGACAGCAATTAGCCCTTGTCCTTTAGCTACTAATATTACAGCCATAGGATTTATAAGCAAAGATATTGAGAATAAAAAAAGAATATTTTTTAATGGAATTTGGTACACTTTGGGCAGAGCATTTACCTACACGTTGTTAGGTGTAATTCTTTATTTTGGTGTCAGTAAATTTCAGGTTGCAAAATTTTTTCAATCAAACGGAGAAAAGTTTCTTGGACCTTTATTAATTGTAGTTGGAATTTTAATGTTCGATTTTATTAAAATTAAATTTCCTGGTTTTAGCAAACTATCCGAAAAAGTTGAAAACAAAAGTAAAAATAATTGGTGGTCAGCATTTTTATTGGGAACAGTATTCGCTTTAGCTTTTTGTCCCTATAGCGGAGTTTTATATTTTGGAATGTTAATCCCTATGACTGTTTTAAGCGTATCAGGATTGTATTTGCCATTTGTTTTTGCATTAGCTACAGGATTACCAGTGATTATTGTAGCATATCTATTGGCATTTAGTTTATCAAGTCTTGGTGGTTTTTATAACAAAGTAAAAATATTTGAAAAATGGTTTCGCAGAATTATTGCATCCATATTTATCATAGTAGGATTGTACTATATATACATTTTCTACCTTCAAAAATTGTTTGAATAATTTTTTTTAAAAATTCATTTCGTAATTTCACGAAATAATAAAATACTAATAAAGAAAAAATATTAATAAATTTTACAAAATGGAAACAAAAAAAGAAATGAAAATCCTTTTATGGATTGTAGTAATTTTCGGTGTTGCTTTTTTCTTGCCAATAGAAAGTGCAAGATTCAATACAGCCATAGCGGCAACATTTGATTTGGTAAAATGGTATGCCCGAGAGCATGTTATTTTATGTTTATTACCGGCCTTTTTTATTGCCGGAGTGATTTCGGTTTTTGTCAGTCAAGGTGCTGTATTACGCTATTTCGGAGCCAATGCTAAAAAATGGTTAGCTTATACAGTAGCGGCTGTTTCAGGAACGATTTTAGCCGTTTGCAGTTGTACAATACTGCCTCTTTTTTCGAGTATTCATAAGCGTGGTGCCGGTTTAGGTCCTGCCATTGCATTTTTATATTCAGGTCCTGCTATTAATATTCTTGCCATTATTCTTACTGCACGCATTTTAGGTTTTGAAATGGGTGTAGCACGTATCATTGGTGCCGTTAGTTTTAGCGTCATTATTGGTTTAATCATGGCTTTTATTTATCGCAAAGAAGAAAAAATAAAAAAAGAGGAACAAATGAACATAACCCTTCCTCCCGAAAAGCGTCCTATGTGGCAAACATCGCTTCATTTTTTCACACTTGTTCTTATTCTTGTTTTTGCCAACTGGGGTAAACCTGCGGCTGACGACACATCTAGCACATGGTATTACCTTTGGGCTTACAAGTGGTATATTACCGGATTTTTCTCCTTGTTGCTTTGCTATTCTTTAATTAAAATATTAAAAATTAAATGGCAATGGGTTTTAGGTGCCGCAATTGCAACGATTGTTTCCGCTTTTGCAGCGCATTTTATTGAAAATCCTAAACTTGCACCGCTTTTACCTATGATTGTAGGCATTGCATCGCTCAGCATTATTACATTAAAAGACAAGCAAGACGATGAAAATAAAGAATGGACCATAGCCTCGTGGGGATTTGCTAAACAAATTCTTCCGTTATTGGCAATCGGTGTTATTACTGCCGGCTTTTTACTTGGTTCTACCCACGATGGCAAAATCATTGCCGGAGTAATTCCCAACGAATGGATACAGTGGTTGGTTGGTGGTAATTCTATTTTTGCTAATTTTTTCTCATCAATTGTGGGGGCATTTATGTACTTTGCTACCCTTACCGAAGTTCCTATATTACAAGGACTTATAGCTGCTGGTATGGGTAAAGGTCCTGCATTGGCTTTGTTGTTGGCAGGTCCTTCGTTGTCATTGCCTAATATGTTGGTAATACATGGTGTGCTTGGCACACAGAAAACGGTGGTTTATGTAAGTTTAGTGGTTGTAATGGCAACCATTACAGGAATAATTTATGGTGCAATCTTTTAAGTTTAATATAAAAAATTACTATAAAATTTATGGAAAACTTTTTTTCAGAGTCCGGCTTTGTAATAAACGGTATCCGTCATTTATCGGCAAGAGAAGCATTTGAAGCTGTTGAGAAAGGAGCTTTTCTCATTGATTTACGTGAAGAATTTCTCACATCCATGAAAACGTTTAAATTGTCAAACTATATCATTTGTCCGCTTTCTGATTTTAATGAAAATATTGGTTTGCTTCCGAAAAATAAGCCACTGATTGTTGCCGATGCAACCGGCTTGTATAGCAAAGAAGCTGTAAAAATTCTCACCAATACCGGCTTTACGGTTGCCAATCTCGCAGGAGGTATAATGGATTGGGAACGCAATGGATTTCACGTTGAAAAAAAACCGAACGAAACATTAAGCGGCCAATGCCCGTGTATGCTTAAACCAATTAAGAAAAGGAATTAAAAGATAAAATAGAAGAAAGCATAAAATAGCTTTCATTTTCTTTATAAGATTATTAATAACCAAAATTTTAAAGATTATGACACCTGAAGAAATTATCAAAACGGCAAAAACTTACGCCATTATTGGTGCCTCCGGAGCACCGGACCGCTATGGTTATGAATTAGTAGAAGTGATGCATAATGCAGGTTGCACAATTTTCCCTGTAAATCCGAAATATCCCGAAATTCTGGGTATGAAATGCTACCCTTTATTGCAGGATGTTCCCCAAAAGCCTGATGTGGTGATCACCGCGGTAGCTCCGCATAATACTTTAAAAGCAATAGAAACTGCCGCAGAAATTGGTATTCATATTATTTGGATGCCACAGGAATGCTGGTCTGAGGACACGATTCAAAAATGCAAAGAATTAAACCTGGATTTTGTATACGATGTTTGTCCTATAAGCTATATTAATTCTGGTAAGTGTAAGTAAGTTACCTGTAATTGAAACAATATTACATGACAATTATTAAAAAATAAAGCAAAATGAAAGTAACAGAAAAAGCATCAGCACAATTAAAAAAATTAATGAAGGAAAGTGAACTTCCTGTTTCGGCTGTTCGGTTAACTGCCACAAAAGGCTGCTGTGGTCCAGCAATACAAGTGAGTTTAGCCGAAAAAGCAAATCATTGTGATTTTTGTATTAATATCGGGGATGTGGATTTTTTCATTGAACCCGAAGCAAATGAATTGATATTAAGAGCAACTATTGATTACCGCGATGAGCAGTTTACATTTGAAGGCTTAAAAAAGAGCGGAAGTTGTTGTTAACCATAAATTAATATCAATTCTAATGAAAACTATTCAATCAAATGCAGAAAAAGTAAAACAAATACTTGGATTATCAAGTTCCCTTGTGGGTGTAAAATTTTTATTAGCGGAAAATGAAGTTCCTGCAAATATTGAAAAACTAAACGGACACCGCTATTGTCAGGCATTAATGAAAACACGTCATGGTGCACATGTGCTGCTCGATGCCGAAGGTATTAGTTGTCCGGCAGCCGCCGCTGCCTTTGGCTTTAAACAACTGCCCGAAGGTTTGAAAACCGGAAAGGGATTGGTTGGCTTTGGTATTGTAAATGAAGAAGTAATCGGCAAAACCATGTTTGAAGGAATGACAACTTTACCGCAAGGCAAACTCAATGCACTCTACCTATTCCCTTTAGAAACAGCAACAATGGAACCCGATATTGTGGTGGTGGAAGACGAAACCGAAAAACTTATGTGGTTTGCTCTTGCAAATCTGAATATCAAAGGCGGGCATCGTGTTGAAAGTAGTACAGCCATTTTACAAGCAACATGTGTTGATGCAACTACAATTCCATACTTACAACAAAAATTTAATATGAGCATGGGCTGTTATGGTTGCCGTGATGCTACCGATATTGGGCATAACGAAACTGTTTTAGGTTTTCCTTTCAAAGATTTTAATGCCATGGTTGAAAGTATTGAGTTTTTAAGTCAGAAAGCCATTCCTAATTCAAGGGGTAAAAATGCGTTGGCAATGCTTAAACGCAAGGAAGCAGAAGAAATAAGTAAAAACGATTCTTTTAAAAACTAAAATATGGAAAATTTCAAACATCTTGATTCAAAAACCATTGAATTAGCTGGAATTGCAGCTTCAATTGCCGGTGGATGCCGTCCTTGTCTCGATTTTCATTTTAAAAAAGCCATCGAAATTGGCTGTACACCAGAACAAGCTAAAGAAGCCATTGAGTTAGGTAAAATGATAAAACAACGTCCAATAAAAGATATTTACGAGCAGGCTGAAAAATTAATTGAAAAGCTTAATGAAAATAACTGATTCAAAATAAAATATTTATGATATACGTAATCACAAACAAAAACGATTAAAATCATCGTAAATTAAAAAATAAACGTATGAAAACACTTGAAATTATTTTAAAAGGTGGATGGAAAAGTTGTTGTTCTACTTATTCAGCAGATGACTTAAAATACCTGACTAAAAGTTGGTTTAAAGATGTGTCGGATTTAAAATTTGACATTATTGATATTGAGAATAATCCTTATGAAACAGGCGATTTGTCCGATCTTGCTTATAAAAATTTTGGCGACGCTATATTCCCAATGGTTTATTTTAACAATCAATTAATCATGATTGGTCACTTTCCTGAACCAGATGAATGTATTCAAATAATAGAAAACCCCAAGCCTTTAACGAAAGAAGAAATTGAAGAAGAGTCCCGTGAAGTAAAAAAACAACAGAATATATATGAATAAATTAAAAAATTAAAATTATGGAAAATGTAGTAAAGTATCAAATTGTAAGTTGCAGCGGAGCATCGAATACGGGCAAATTTGCCGATGAAACTGCCCGTATGCTAATGAGTGAGAGTAAAGCAAAAATGTTGTGCCTTGCCCGGTTTTCTATTGACAAAGCTTTTGCTGAAACCACAAAAGGAGAAATAACCAAATTGGTTGTTTTGGATGGTTGTCCAATTGATTGTGCAAAGAAAACAATGCTTGAAAACGGTATTGAAAAATTCTCACACATCCATACTACCGATTTTGGCATTATTAAAGGACAAACGCCTTTTAGCGAAGAAAAAGCAAAGGAAATAGTCGAACACATTAAAAAAATAACACAATAAGAAATATTATTAAATGTAATAAAAAATAGAATTATTATGGAAGAAAAAAAATCAATGAGTATTCAACAACTGCTTGAAGCAATGACTGCTGAAATGGGGAGAAATCCTGAAACAATGGTATTGCTTTCACAAGTAAACGAAAGTGCAGTATTTGAACATGTTGCAAACCAAAATTTTGCAATGTCGGGTACTAATATTCCACCTAAATATAAATTATTAATTAATTTAGCTGCATCTGCTGCCATGGGTGCCGAAAAATGTATAAACAATTACACTAATATGGCATTGAAAAGCGGTATTAGCAAAGAAGAGATTGTGGAAGCATTGATTTTGGCTCGTTTTGTAAAAGCATCAAGTGTGATGAGTGCATCAACCGATGCTTTGCGTATGATAGTAAACAATGAGTAACAAATAACAAAAATAAATTTAGTTAACAATTTTAAAAAAAAGTAAAATGAAAGTAAAAACATTTTTTGCATCGCTAATTTTATTAGCAGCAACAGTAACTGGCTTTTCACAAAACAGTTCATTCGATAAAGAATTATCGGCATGGCATAAAAAAGCTGTAATGACTTGTGGTATGATTAAAAGCCCTGAAGTTTCGACAAAGAGTGAAGCTATTTCTAAAAATCTTGATGAAATAAGTAAAGAATTAGATGCTTTAACGCAAAAATACAAAGCCAATCCGCCTGCCGAATACAAAAACGACACCCTTTGGATATCCTATTTTGATGATTTAGCCGATAATTTAATTGTAGTGAAAAACTTTTCAGACAAAAAAGAATATCGCGTAGCTGGTAAAAATTGCAGTGTTTATTGTCAAACCATTTTACGTATGCAAAAAAATAACGGTACAGTTGATATAACAGATATGTTGTTTTCACTCAACATGCAGTTGAAACTCACAACCGATATTTCAAATGCAGGAAATACAACCGGAACTAAAGACAATATTGATTTAGTAAAAAAAATACTTGAACATGCTACAAAAAAAGTTAAAAACTCTGGCGATACAAATCTTCAGACATTATTTGTACCTATTGAAAAAACAACGCAAGATTGGCTAACAGCCATCGAAAGCGGAGATGCAAAAACAGCCAAAACGCTTTATGCTGCATTTATGCCCGATTTTCAAAAAATTTTCATGGCTTCTATGTAAAACAAAGAATTAAAAATTGTGGGTTCTGCTTTTAAGAACTCCACAATTTTTTAAATATTTATAAATCTTAAATATTTTATAATGAAAACAATAAAAAATTTAAAGCGATTTTTTGTCTTATTTATATTGGCAAATGTAATTTTAACTGGCTGCGCACAAAGCACATCTAAAGATAAAATTAAAGACGAAAAACTTAGTTACAAGGTAACATTTATTGAATTAGGTTCGGTAAAATGTATTCCTTGTCAACAAATGCAAGTTGTTATAAAATCTATCAGAGAAAAATACGAAAAACAAGTAAAAGTAATATTTTATGATGTTTGGACTCCCGAAGGCAAACCTTTTGCAACCCAATATAACATAAATCTTATACCTA
>Ga0210044_10009637_pt1 | contig 11707 bp, 15 predicted proteins | sample CryGey13umfilter_2_FD_183959 | JGI IMG/M metagenome (GOLD analysis project Ga0210044, IMG submission 183959) | Groundwater microbial communities from aquifer in Utah, USA - Crystal Geyser 4/9/14 3 um filter (SPAdes) (version 2) | ecosystem: Environmental > Aquatic > Deep subsurface >...
TTCATTGGAGTTGGGTGTGCGAGAAAATTACAATGCAACAGGCGGAAAATTTACAAAAATACACGGATTTGGCTTTAAAACTGGCGAATTTAACAGTATAATGTGACTATGAAACAAAAAGTAGAAACTACTAAAGTGCCGAAGGCAGTCGGGCCGTACTCTCAAGCTGTAATTGAAGGGGATTTGGTGTTTACATCAGGGCAGATTCATTTAGGGGCAAAGGTAGAAATCAGTATGGTAGCGGTGAAGAATATTTAATTCTTGACAAAGATTGGCAAAGTTTGCTAAAATAATTTATATGGCTACAATTAATATTTCTTTACCAGGCACACTTGCTTTACAGCTTGATGAAATGGTGAATCGTTTTTCCTTCAGCAACAGAAGCGAGTTTATCAGATCTTTATTAAGACGGGTGTTTACGGACGCAACCTTATTACAGGAAAGTGTGAGTTGGCCATTTGCAGTTCCCCCAACTAAGTTGAAAAAAACAATAATCGCGGAATTTAGAAAAACCGGAAAATATTCAAAAGATTTTATTGAAGATTTAAGCGAGGGATTGGATAACAGTCATTAATGAAAATATCAGTGCTGGGGAATCCGGATTTAAAAGAAGATAACGCAGGGATAAAGTTAATTCCTAGCTTAAAGAAAAAATATCCGGGAGCGGAGATTAAGATAGAAGATCCGAGCGGGGGATTAGAGCCCCCGAACCAGAGCGGTTCGGGGCAGGCGGCAGAAGATTGGTTGATAGTGGATGCGTGCGAGGGGATTGACAAAGTTACTGAGTTTGAGGATTTGGATAAATTTGAGTCATTGCGCCGGGTGAGCGTGCATGATTATGAAGTGATCACGGAGCTGAAACTGTTAAAAAAATTAGGGAAAATTAATAAATTAAAGATAATCGCAGCGCCTATTCCCAAATCGGTTCGCCGTAAATAATTATCGGCGTGCCGGGATTATCAGCTGAAGCAAGGATACTTTTTTTGTCCTGAAGTTCGGGGTTGGCCCAATAATAAAGCCGGGCGACTTCTTCGGTTTTCATATTAATACAGCCGTGAGACATGGGGTGGCCGAAGTTATCATGCCAGTAAGTACCGTGCAAACTGAAGCCGCGGGACTTGGCAATTTCGTTGTTGGAGAAAAACATAACATAAGGAACGTTTGGTAAATAATAGTAGGTGTTAATTGCCTTATTACCGCCCTCCATTTTGGTGTAGCGGAACTTACCTCAAATATTAAAAGTGCCGGTGGGGGTCCGGCCCCACTTGCCGGAGGAAATGAGGAAGTTATAGATAAGATTGTTGTCTTCATAGGCGTAAAGCCGTTGATTGGTGAGATCGACTTCAATTCTTTTATTGGCATTAGTCTGACCTAAGACTTTAGGGGCGGGGAGCTGGGCTAAAGCAGGGGCAGGCAGGGTTTGATTGTTAAAAACAGCGGTGGCAGCAGCAGGGTCGTACTCGCCGGTTAAGGTTTGCGGGTTAATGTTTTTCTGATGGGAGAAAAGGAGCAGGAGGAGACTGATTAGGTATTTCATTTAAGCCCATTTTATTTTAAGAAAGTGGGAAGCGCAACTCATGCAGGGATCATAGGCGCGGATTAATACTTCGATTTCGTGCCGAAGAGTATTTTTATTAAGCACACCGTGGAGGTGATTATTCACCAGGTTTTTAATGTCGTTTTCGATACAAAGCTGGTTTTGACCGGTGGGAACAAGAATTTCCGCGTCAGTCACCATCATGTCTTTGATGGTCAAGCGGTGGTAAAGGATGCCGCGGGGCGCTTCGATTAACCCACTGCCTTCGCCGGAAGAAAGAGTTGATTTAATAGGGGACTCAGGAGTAAATTCGGCGGATTGCAGAACAGCCACGGAATCATCAATCGCGTTTAAAATTTCCACTGCCTGAGCGAGGTTGTTGTGATAAAGATTATGGGAAGGGAAGGGCGGGGGCGGATTTTTGGCTAAATTCAAGCGGGCCAGGGCGCCGGTCAAGTACGGGCGGTTCTGGTAAACATAAGCCGAAGCCTGCGAATAGGTGAGAATGCGGTGGGTTAAGTGTTGGCGGTAATCGGTTTGCCGGATGCAGACATTATCAGAGTTGCAGACTTGGCCGTTTTTAAGGGCAAGATAAGGAACGTCTTGGTTTTGGCTCCAAGGACAATCAGTAAAGATCTGAATCAAGCGAATAACTGCCGGGCGGACAGATTGAAGTTTAGTAATGACGATGGGAATTTGAGTGGAGTCGGGAAAATGATTAAAACCGCCCACTTGGGGATAGGGGGCATGAACCGAGCGGCCGCCGACCAGAATTGAGAGTTGGTTGCCGGCGTCTTTGACGGAAAAAGCATCGTCAAGCCATTGGTGTTCCTCGGGAATTTTTTCATCAAAGTCCAGAAGTGAGTTTTTATTAAACAAGTCCGGCAGGACGAATAAATATAAATGCAGGGCGTGGTCGCGGATGTAAAGACCATTCATAACCAGACGGCGCAGGATTTGCGTTTGCCGGGAAGGGGTGATTTTTAGGGCAGATTCAACGGCTTTGCAGGCGGCTAAAATGTGGGCGTTGGAGCAGGTGCCGCAGATGCGGGCGAGAAGGGTCGGAGCGGCCAAAGCGGTTTTGCCTTTGATGGCTTGGGTGTAAAAGCGTTTGTATTCAGTGATTTTAAACTCGCATTTGGTCACCACATTATTGGAAATCGATAAATCCAGGCCGGCGCCACCCTCGATTTTGGAGATTTCTTGAAGTGATAGGTCTAAATTAACTTGATGCATAATAACATAAACGTAAAACTAAAAGCGAAAAACGTAAAATAACAGTGCAAAATTCAAAGTTTTTAATTTTAAGTTGTTGTTTTTAGTTTTTCGTTTTGCATTTTTAGTTTAAATTCGTCAACGAACTTATTTATTAATTCGACGAATCGGCTTTCATCCATCGGGCAGCCGGGAATTTGGTGGTCGACGGTAACCAGGTCGGATAGTTTCTGAACTTTATCGTTGTAAGAAAATTTTTCTAAAATGGGTTTAATGGCCGCTTGCTGATCAGGGTTAAAGAGATTTCTTTGGGCCGAAGGATGGCCGGTAACAGCGCAAGCGCCAATGGCGACCAAGGTTTTGGCTAAAGAACGGATTTGTTTCAGCTTTTCAGCCTGTTTGATTGAGGAGATGGCCCCTTCGACAAAAGCGACATCCATCGGGCCTAAGGGCGGAGAGTTCCGGAAAACATTGGCATATTTAAAGTCGATTTTTTTGGTCCAGTCCTGCCAGTGAGCGTTTAAAGCCTCGATCATTAACATGGTGGAGTCTTCCGAGCAGGTAAAAGTAAACCAGCCGACGATAAGTTTTGGCATGGCTAGTCTTTCAGTTTTTTTACAATCGGTTCAAGAATTTTTTTAAGAGACTTGGGCGCTTTTCTCATAGATAGTAGTTAAATCAACATCGCTGTTTCTTTTCTGTTCGCCGCGGGCGTAAGAGCCAAACAAGGCTAGATAGCTGACATGATTGGCCTTAGCCACTTGGGCGATTTTTTTTTGGTATTTGGCGAGCGGATGGGTATTCATACGACTTGATTATAACAAATTTTGCTTGACAGGGAGAGGGAAGGAAAGTTATAGTGATTGAACTGTGGAATATAGTTTGGCTTTACAGTTATTACAGGCGACTGAAGCGGGAGCAATGGCCGCGGCCAGAGCGGCTGGTTACGGAGATAAAAACGGAGCGGACCGGGCGGCAGTAAAGGCCATGCGCGGGCATTTAAATCAAGTGGAGTTTAGCGGCCGGGTGGTTATTGGCGAAGGGGAGCGGGATAAAGCACCGATGTTATATATTGGCGAAAAATTAGGCACGGGCAAGGGTTTGGCAGTGGATATCGCGGTTGATCCGTTGGAAAACACCAACGCCACGGCGGCTTTAGGGCCAAGGGCAATTTCGGTTTTGGCGGCTTCAGAGAGAGGCGGATTGTTCCACGCGCCGGATATGTATATGGAAAAATTGGTGGTTGGTCCGGAAGCAGTGGGAAAAGTTTATTTGGATAGTCCAGCAAAAGATAATTTGCAGGCAATTGCCAAGGTTTTAAATAGAGACATAAGGGATTTGGTGGTGGTGATTTTGGACAGAGACAGGAATGAAGAATTAATTGCCAAAGTCAGAGAGGCGGGGGCCAGAGTGCAGTTGGTCCCGGACGGAGATTTACTGCCGGGAGTGATCGGCTGTATGCGCGGTTCGGGGATTCATGCGGTGATGGGAATCGGAGCGGCGCCGGAGGGAGTGATGACGGCCGCCGGCATCAGGTGTCTTAAAGGAGAGATGCAGGCCAGATTTTGGCCGAAAAGCAAAGAGGAAGAAAAACGGCTGCAAAGCATGGGGGGGACTTTAAAGAAAATTTATACCCATAACGAACTGGCCAGCGGGAAAACAATTATTTTTTGTGCGACCGGAGTGACTGACGGCGAAGCCTTAAGGGGAGTAAGATTTTTTGGCGGCGGGGCGAGAACGCACAGTTTGGTAATGAGCACGCAGACGGAAAAGGTGCGGTTTATTGATACGACCCACGTATTTAATAAAAAAGAAATAGAGTACAGATTATGATGCTGCCAATAACAATTCAAAGAATAATTAAAGAGATGGTGGAAGTGAGAGAGGAAAAGGTAATGGCGGTGGTGGAAAATAATTTAAAGGAAAAATGGGATGAACTGGTGAAGACGGCAGTTTTTGGCAGTGAGGAAGAACAAGAAGGGGCGAGATGGGTAATCAGGGAAGTGGGCCGGTTTGTCGGGGTGAAGCCGGGGTCAATTAACAAACTGTATCTGGCAAGAGGCAGAGGGGATGTACCGGTAAACTTTACCGTGCCGGCAATTAATGTCCGGGGCATGGCCTATGATACGGCCAGGGCGATTTTTAAAACCGCTAAAAAAAATAAAGTCGGATTGTTGATCGTGGAAATTGCCAGAAGCGAGATTGGTTACACTGATCAGCCGCCGGAGGAATACGCGGCAGTGATGCTGGGGGCGGCGATTCGGGAGGGTTGGCGGGGGAGTTTGCCGATTCAGGGCGACCACTTCCAGGCTAAAGCGGCTGCTCCGGGCCAACCGAAAGAGGGAGAGCTGGAAGCGATTAAAAAAATAACCAAGGAAGCGATTGCCGCCGGGTTTTATAACATTGATATTGATATGTCCACTTTAGTGGATTTGAGTAAGGCCAGCGAGACGGAACAGCAGAAACCAAACATTAAATATAGTTTAGAAATAATGCAGTTTGTCAGGGAGATTGAACCGGAGGGGATAACCGTGTCTTTGGGCGGAGAGATCGGTCACATCGGCGGAAAAAACAGTACGGTGGCCGAGTTTGAAGCTTATATAAAAGGGGTGAAGGCCGGTTTAAAGCCGGGAAGGGCGGGATTGAGCAAGATCAGCGTGGCAACCGGGACGCATCACGGCGGAGTGGTGCTGGCAGACGGATCTTTGGCCCAAGTGGATGTGGACTTTAAGGTTTTGGCAGATATTTCTAAGGCCTGCAGAGAGTTTGGTTTAGCCGGCTCGGTCCAGCACGGGGCGAGTACTTTGCCGGAAAAGTATTTTAAAGAGTTTGTTAGATCAGAAGCAGTGGAAGTGCATCTGGCAACAGAGTTTCAAAACATTATTCTGGACCATCCGCGCTTTCCGAAAGAGTTATTGGAACAGATGTATCAATGGCTGGATGAGGAGAAAAGCGGAGAGAGAAAGGCCGGCGAGACTGACGAACAGTTCCATTACAACTTAAGAAAAAAAGTCTGGGGCAAGTTTAAAAGGGAGTGCTGGGAGATAGCCGAGGAAGCCAGATTAGAAATCAGGGAAGCTTTAGAGAAGAAGTTCGAGTTTTTATTTAAAGAATTAAATGTAGTGAATACCTATGAATAAAAAAACCTTAAGAGATATTAATTTGCAGGGTAAGCGGGTACTGCACCATTGCGACTTTAACATTAAACTGAAGAAAAATCCGGCCGGCGAGCTGGTGCCGATTTCCGATGTCCGTTTAAAAGCTTATTTCCCCTCGATTTTTTATTTATTGGAACGCCAAGCTAAAATTATGTTCATTTCTTATTTGGAAAGACCGGGAGGGAAGGTAGTGGAGGAGTTAAGAATGGGGCCGGTGGCGAAAAGATTGTCCCAGCTGATCAACCGGGAAGTAAAGTATTTACCGGAGTTAATCGGACCGAAAGTAAAGAGTTATGTCGATCAAATGAAAGCGGGTGAGATGGTGATGCTGGAAAATACCCGGTTTTATCCCGGGGAAGAAGCGGATGATGATAAATTTGCCAAACAGCTGGCAGAGAATGCTGATTTAATGGTGGAAGATGCGTTCGGGCACTGCCATCGGGTGCATGCTTCGACTACCGGAATACCGAGGCACATTCCGTCAGTGGCCGGACTGTATTTAGAAGGAGAGATGCAGATGTTTGACAAACTGATGAAAAATCCGGCCCGGCCGACAGTGTTAATCATCGGCGGTACTAAGACTTATGACAAAATTATGGCGATTAAGAAGCTGATTAATAAAACCGATCAGGTGTTAATCGGCGGGGCGGCGGCCAATAACTTTTTCAAAGGCCAGGGGGTGGGGGTGGGCGGGTCGTTTTTAGACGAGCCGTATGTGGATAAGGCAAAAGGAGAGATGGTGGACTTGATTGAGGAGTCGGCCAGATTAAAAAAAGAGTTTGGAGAGAAAATTGTTTTGCCGGCGGATATGATTGCGGCGGATAGTTTGGAGAAACCGACCAGAAAAAGAACAGTATTGATTACCAATAAGACAAAGTTACCCGGCAAGTGGGCGTTTTTGGATATCGGGCCAAAGACGATTGAAAAATATGCCGGGATAATTAATAAAGCGAAGACAATTTTTTGGGACGGGCCGATGGGCAAGTATGAAGATGCGCGGTTCAGAAGCGGCACGCTGAGGATAGCCGAGGCAGTGGCCGAGAACGGCAAGACAACGATTTTGGGCGGGGGGGACACGGCCGCCCTGGCTGAGGATTTTGGTTTGATTTTCCGCTACTCGCACGTGTCGGTGGCCGGAGGAGCGACTTTGGAATATTTATCCGGCAAACCGATGCCGGGAATTGAAGCCTTGCTGGATAAATAGATTTGTGGTAAACTCCCACTAGAAAGGTGGGAGTATCCATGCTTAAAATTTCCCGAGAAGCAGATTTGGGATTGTTGTTAATGGCGGAACTGTGTTCGAAAAAGTCTTTAAGTTTATCGGAGTGGGCGAGAGAGAAAAAGCTGCCGTATCGGTTTTTAAGCAAGATTGCCGGAAAGCTGAAGCTGGCGGGGTTAATTAAGAGTCGGGAGGGAAGAGAGGGAGGGTATTGGTTGAACAAAAAAGTAACGGTGGGGCAGATTTTTAAGGCGATTGAAGGGGAAAAAGGAGTGGTGGCCTGCTTGCGGGGACAACCCTGTATTGCTAAAAAATTCTGCCAACAGAGAAAGATTTTATTTAAATTAAATCAGACATTGGAAAAACAGTTAAATCAAATGCGTTTGGAAGATTTATGTCACTGAAAATTCAAAACTTAGAAGTTAAAGCGCAAAATGAATTAATTATCAAAGGAGTTAGTTTGGAGATTAAGCCGGGAGAGATTGTGGCCCTGATGGGGCCCAACGGCAGCGGTAAAAGCAGTTTGGCTAACGCCTTAGCCGGAAACCCGATTTATCCGCCGGTTGGCGGACAGGCTTCAATTGACGGAAAAAATTTATTAAATTTAAAGCCGAATGAGCGGGCTAAATTGGGTTTGTTTTTAGCCTGGCAGAATCCGCCGGCAGTCAGCGGGGTATCAGTCGAGAGTTTGTTAAGAATGGCGGTTTTAAACTGCCGGCAAAGGCGGTGCCGGACGGTCTGCGCTTTCCGGCAGGAGCTTAACCGGGAGGCGGTAAAACTGAAGATAAATAAAAGCTGGCTGAACCGGGGGATTAACGTTGGTTTTTCCGGCGGAGAAAAGAAAAAACTGGAACTGCTGCAGTTGTTGCTGTTAAAGCCTAAATATGCGGTCTTGGATGAGATTGACTCGGGCTTGGATATAGACAGTTTAAAACTTTTGGCAAAGATTAATCAGCCGCGGCTGGGGATTTTGCTGATTACCCATTACACCAGGATTTTTCAGTATTTAAAGCCAAATAAAGTTTTAGTGATGAAACAGGGCCGGATTGCGGCCAGCGGCGGCCGGGAACTGATAAAAAAAATAGAAAAGGACGGTTATGGAAAGTTTAATTAAACAAATTTCCAAGACAAAACACGAGCCAAAGTGGATGCTTGAGCTGCGGTTGGAAGGTTTAAAAAATTTTCAAAAAATGCCGCTGCCAAATTGGGGTCCGGATTTAACAGCCATTGATTTTGGGAAGATTAATTATTTTATAAAACCGGCTCAGGAAACAAAAAGGGATTGGAGCCAGGTGCCGCAAAAAACCAAAGAAATTTTTGCCAAACTGGGAATTCCTCAAGCGGAAAGGCGGGTTTTGTCCGGGGTGGGGGCGCAGTGGAACAGCGGTATCGTTTATCAGAGCTTAAAAGAAAAACTGAAGAAGCAGGGAGTGATTTTTGCCCCGATGGACGAAGCAATAAAGCAATACCCGGATCTAATCAGGCCGTATTTTATGAAAGCGATCGCGGTGGACAATAATAAGTTCAGTGCTTTACACGCGGCAGTTTGGTCAGGCGGGGTTTTTGTTTATCTACCTGAAGGCGTAAAAATTAAACAGCCGCTGGAAGGCTATTTCTGGCTGAATTTAAAGCAGGGCGGCCAGTTTGAGCACACATTGATTTTGGCCGAAAAAGCCAGCCAGTTGGAGTACATTGAAGGCTGCAGCGCGCCGGTTTACTCGCAAAACTCCCTGCATGTTGGCTGTGTGGAAGTTTTTGTCAAAGAAAAAGCAAGGGTGAAGTTTTCCACCATTCAGAACTGGAGTAAAAACGTGGTTAATCTGGGGATGAAACGGGCGATAATAGAAAAGGCAGGAGTAATGGAGTGGGTTTCGGCCGCTTTAGGCAGCCAAATAACCATGAGTTATCCGGCCAGTATTTTAAAAGGTGATGGAGCGAAAGCCGGGCATTTGTCGTTAAGCCTGGCTGGTCAAGGACAGGAGCTGGACACCGGCGGTCAAATAATTCATTTAGGGGAAAACACCTCCGGCACGATTATTTCCAAATCGATTTGCCAGAATGGCGGCCGGACAGCTTACCGGGGATTGGTGAAGATGATAAAGGGTGCCAAAAAAGCCAAAGCCAGCGTGAGTTGTGACAGTCTGATTTTAGGCAAAAAGAGCCGGGCGGCCACTTTTCCGGCAATGGAGATTGACGAGAGCGATGTGGTGGCTCTGCACGAAGCCAAGACCGGAAAAATCAGCGAGGAGGAGTTGTTTTATCTAATGAGCCGGGGATTGTCCGAAACAGAGGCAACCAGTCTGATTATTAATGGTTTTTGCGAAGCGGTGGTCAAAAATCTGCCTTTGGAGTATGCTGTGGAAATAAATAAGTTAATCGATTATTATGCTGAACATTCAAAAAATTAAACAGGATTTTCCGATTTTAAAAAGAAAAATAAACGGTAAGCGGTTGGTGTATTTGGATAATGCGGCGACCAGCCAGCGGCCGGTTCAAGTAATTAAAGCGGTAACGGATTTCCAAAAATAGCATAATGCCAATGTGCATCGGGGCTTGCATACGTTATCAGAGGAAGCGAGCGGGTTATATGAAAAAGCCAGGGAAACAGCAGCGCAGTTTATCGGGGCAAATGCGGACGAAATTGTGTTTGTCAGAAACACGACCGAAGGAATTAATTTAGTTGCTCAAACCTGGGCGAAAACTAATGTCGGCAAGGGAGAGATTTTAGCAACGGTGATGGAGCATCACAGCAATATTTTGCCTTGGTTGCAGTTGGGATTGAAAGTGCGTTTTGTGGACGTAACCGACGAAGGGGTTTTGGATATGGAAGATTTTAAGAAGAAATTAACCAAAAAGACTAAGCTGGTGGCAGTGGGGCACATGTCCAACATGACCGGAACGATTAACCCGGTTGAAGAGATTGCTAGGCTGGCTAAAAAAGTAAAAGCCAGAGTGTTAATTGATGCGGCCCAAAGCGTGCAGCATTTAGGCGTTGATGTGAAAAAATTGGGTTGTGATTTCTTGGCTTTTTCCGGACATAAAATGCTCGCTCCGATGGGCATCGGCGCGCTTTACATTAAAAAAGAAAGACAAGAAGAAATGGGGCCATTTTTAACCGGCGGGGGAATGATTTCCGAAGTGTATATTGACAAGCCGGCAGTCTGGGCCAGGGGAGTGGAGAAGTGGGAAGCAGGGACGCCCAATGTGGAAGGGGCAATTGGTTTGGCGGCGGCGTGCGAGTATCACCAGCGGTTGGGGATGGCCAATATCCGGCAGCACGAAAAAGAGTTGACAAAATATGCCTTGAAAGAACTAGCAAGATTTAAAGAAATTAAAATTTACGGGCCAAAAGACGTGCATTTTCGCGGCGGGGTAGTGACGTTTAGTTTTAAGGGCGTTCACGCCCATGATGTGGCGCAGATTTTGGATAGCGAGGGAGTGGCGGTGCGCTCCGGCCACCACTGCACCATGCCGCTGCACCAGCGATTCGGTCTAACCGCTTCGACCCGGGCCAGTTTTTATATTTACAATGATAAAAAAGATGTTGATTGTTTGGTAGCGGCCTTAGATAAAGTGAAAGGGGTTTTTAGATGATGATAGTAACACCGCGGCACAGTGACACAGTGCCACAAAAAAAACCAATTAAAAAGTTTGAAGATTTGTACATTTGGCAGCAGGCAAGAGAGTTGGTTAAACTGATTTATTCTGTCAGCGAGCGGTGGCGGGATAGAAGTTTACAAGATCAGATCAGGAGAGCGGCTGTTTCGGTAATTTCCAACATTGCCGAAGGTTTTGAGCGCGGCACCAAAGCCGAATTTTTATATTTTTTGTACGTGGCCCGCGGTTCGTGCGGTGAAGTTCGTTCCCAGCTGTATGCTGCCGTTGATCAGAAATATTTGAATCAAGAAAGTTTTGCAAAGTTACAGGATAAAGCCGATTATACTAGCCGTTTAATTGCTAAGTTTATTGCTGGTTACAAGAAAGGCGGTTATAGCGGACAGAAATACGACCGGCCGGAATTACAGGAAAGCAAGACTTTTGATGAGTATTTGAAAAGAATTGTGGAGGAGTCGAAGACAAAATAGTGACACTGTGTCACTGTGACACTAGAAAGCATGGATCTATATAGAGAAGAAATATTAGACCATTATAAACGGCCAAGAAATTTCGGCCCTTTGCCGGTTGGTGGATTAAAAGCCAGCGATCGGAATGCCAGCTGCGGAGATATAATTGAGATTGGCGTTAAAATTAAAGCCGGGAAAATTGAGGAAATCAAATTTCAGGGCGAAGGCTGTGCTATTGCTATAGCCTCAACCAGCATGCTAACGGAGATGGTTAAAGGAAAAACCATTGAGCAGGCAAAAAAACTGACGGATAAAGATATGGTGAAAAAATTAGGCATTAATATTAGCTTAGGGAGGAAAAAATGCGCTCAGCTCGGCTTGGTCGTATTACAAAAACTATTAATTTAGGCGAGTTAAGCAATACTTATCCGGAGTTAGTGGAGGTATTGGTAAATGATTATGGTTTGCATTGCGTCGGTTGTATGGCGGCGGCATTTGAGACGCTGGAAGAGGG
>Ga0210044_10009638_pt1 | contig 11706 bp, 8 predicted proteins | sample CryGey13umfilter_2_FD_183959 | JGI IMG/M metagenome (GOLD analysis project Ga0210044, IMG submission 183959) | Groundwater microbial communities from aquifer in Utah, USA - Crystal Geyser 4/9/14 3 um filter (SPAdes) (version 2) | ecosystem: Environmental > Aquatic > Deep subsurface > Groundwater...
TTGAAAAAGCTGGCTTGCCATGAAAAAGAAAGTGCTTTAGAAGATTATTTTCTTTCTCTCCTTCTCCCATTAATTGGGAGAAGGAGTCGGAGGATGAGGGAGCTTAAGGAGTTATGCCCTCATCCGTCCCGACCAGTCGGGACACCTTCTCCCGGCGAAGCGGGAGAAGGTAAAGATCGTTTTTTGAGTTTCCTGGCTTTTTCAACAAGCCCTCCAGAGGGGATTGTGCTATCCTTCATTTCCCCTCTTCAGAGGGGCGGATACTCCGACAATGCAGGAAGATTGCGGCGTGTCATTTCAATATCAATAACCGCTTGGTCTCTTCCATCTCTCCCATCTTCACCCGCACCAAATAAATGCCGGAAGGATAATTTGAGCCATCCCAAGAAATTGTGGTGACTTTCCCGATACGCAGAAGCCAGGCATCACTTTCAAATTGAGGGCTGGTCCAGTATCCAGTAATTATGAAATCTCCCGCATCTAGACTATCGCCAACGATCTGCTCATCGCCATCGTATTATTTTACTTGACATCCCTTGGTATGAAATGTATAAATAAGCTAATTGATTCGGTGCCCATTTTGGGCCAATAGGGAAGGCGGTGTGAAGCCGCCACAGCCCCGCTACTGTAAGCGGGTTAAAAGCCATCATATTCCACTGGGGAAACCCGGGAAGGGATGGTTGAATATACCCCCGCAAGTCAGGAAACCTGCCGAATCCCAACAACTCTTGCTTCTCCTTCGCGGGAGGGATGGAAGTGATTAATTTTACCTTTCAACGCCCTCACATGGGTGTTTTTTTTATCGCACTCTGTTTAATTGCCATAGTTTATATGGCCCATAGCCATAGCGTGCTGGGTTTGGAATCCCATAATCTCAGCGGGGTCATTTTGGATTCCGAATCCGGCAGGCCCGTAAATGGCGCCTGTATTTCCCTTTCGGGTCATAGCACCTTCTATTCATCGGGTTCGGATGGCAAATTTCTCATTGCGGGCATTCCTGCCGGCGATTATAGCCTGATAATCAAGGCGGAAGGATTCCATAATGCCACTGAATCGATTGAAGTGGTTGATGGCCCCGATCTGCAGCTATCCTTCCGAATGACGCCGGTGGTATTCATAATGCCCGAGCAGAAGGTATTTGCATCCCATCCCGAGGCCCCCATTATGAGAGGCTCATTGATCGGATCATTGGAGCTTTCCGCGGATCAATCAGTTTCTCTTCGAGATGCCGCTGAGATTGTCAAAAAAATTCCGGGCGTTTTCATCAGGGAAAATGGTCCCGGCGGTGAGCGCACCATTTCGGTTAATGGTTGCGATCCCTCCAAAGTGAGAGTGGTATTCGATGGCGTGACGCTCAATGCCGGTTCGGGTATGGCGGTTGACCTGAACACTATCCCGGTGGCTTCTATCAGCAAAGTCGAGCTGTATGCCGGTAATGGCTCGATTGGGGGCACCCTAATACTTACATCAAGGCAATTGGCAGATGTCAATCAGAAGGACATAATGTTGAGCGGCACCAATAGTAGTTTCAATACCGACGATCTCAGGGCCGGAATCGGTATCAGGCCCGGGAAGCTACCATTGGATATGAGCATAGATCGCTTCCATACCGATGGTGATTTCAAATTCTACGACCAGTTTGGTAGAGAAAAATTCCGTACCAATAATTACCGCGATGCCGAGAACTATTTCATAAAATTTTCCTTGCCATTCCGAAATTCTCCGGAAATATCTCTGCAATATTACCATGCTAAGAAGGGAAGTCCGGGGCCTCTTCTGCAAACGGATAGTACCGGTACGATCGAAAATAGTAAGCTGATTGCCAATATTTTATACAGAAAAGAGATTTCTTATTCGTCGTTGGTTGAGATAAGAGCAAATAGCTCATTTTTGAATGATGATTTTATATCGACCGGTGGATTTATCAAATATGATATGAGAACAAGTGAATCCAAGCACTCCACGGCAATGTTATTGCGAAGGGAAAAGGCATTAAAAACCGAACTCAACTTCGATTATACCTATGAGGATTTCCAAGCTGATGATTTACGGGGATCAGCAAATGACATTAATATGAAAATCCGCAGGGCATTGACTATGAGAGCGTTGGCCGGCTACGAGAAAGGATTAAGTAAGCATTTGATTCCCATAGGCGTCTATTCTCATCTTGGGTATCAAGGCAAACTAATCTCCGCCAAAAAACCTGCTTATACTTATGATTGGGATGCAGGGATTTATTCGTCGTTTCTGGTCAGGGCTTCAGTTGGAGCCTTTGGCGGGACCTCATTCCAGCTTCCCGATTATTACTCACTATTTTTCAAAGAAGATATCTATGCGGTGGGCAATCCTAACTTGAGACCGGAGAAAGGAAAGCTGGTTGGTTGGAGGGTTAATGCGGCTATAATGGGAGATTACCCTATTACAGCAGGTTATATTTTCACCCGAAGTCGGATAAATGACATAATTATTTGGAAACAGAGATTTGATGGAAAATACTCTCCGGCCAATATTGAAGAGGCAGTCCTCACCACAGGCAGTTCGAGCTTTGAGATAGGCAATCAAAATTCACCCATGAATCTGAAATTCCAGCATAATCGCTATCGGCCTCTGAACAAAAGTGAGTTCAGATTGCATAGGGATAAATATCTTCTTTTCAGGCCGCTTTATACTGCCTCTCTAGTGATGAGTTGGGGAACGGCGCGCGCTCGTCTTGAAATCAGCCATCAATGGGTTGGCAAAAGATATATTCGGATGGAAAATACTATGTGGTTGAATGATTACCAGATAACCGCCATAAATATCCTATACAGATTCGGTATAGGCAAAGCCAAGATCGCATTACGGGCAGGAATTGAAAACCTGGGCGATGAGCCTTATGAAATAATCGAACGATATCCATCGCCAGGGAGAAATTACAAAATCGGAATTGACGTTTCTTTATAGGAGGTTCTTTAAATGAAATCATTGCTTGCATCAATTATCATCGCGACTGTAATACCGATTGCCCAAGCTGGTGCTGATGATTATCTCTATGTTGTCAATGGGATGGCCCAGACGCTTAGCAGGATCAATCTCACTTCATCAGTCGTCGAGAATCACATTTTAACTCTCGGAGTAGCCCCCAATGATATCAAAATCTCGGGAGACAGCGCTTATGTCCTTAATTCTACATCGGATAATATCCAAATATTTGATTTGATAGGCCAGAATGAGGTCGGTACAATGGAATTCGCCCAAGGTGGTAATCCGTGGGAGATGGCTTTTGCGGCTAATGGTTCTTTATGGGTGACAAATTATGTCAGCGGACGATTGTATGAGGTGGATATCCCCAGCAGAAGCATTTTGCGGAACATACCAATTGGCAATACTTTGGAGGGGATTTTGATTTATGGGAGCAGGATTTTTGTCACGGATGTAAATTACAATCCCGATAATTTTTCATTTGGCGACGGCAAATTGTATTATTCGGACTTGCCGGAACTCACCAATTGGTCGAGCGTTACGGTCGGCGTCAATCCGCAGAGGATGCTCATCGGTTCCGATGGCAATCTTCATATCATCTGCACTGGCAATTATTCTGATACATTCGGAGCCATCTATGTAATCGACCCGACCACCGTTTCTATAACCGATAGTATTAGTATCGGGGGCTCGCCCGGCTACGGAGTATTGAACAAAAATAATCTAGTTTTCCTTGGTGCGGGAGGTTGGGTTGATTATGGAGAGGTTTATTGTTATGATGGCGCCACTTACGAAATCTTGAATGGCCCAGCGAATCCGATCCAGACCGGCGCGGGCGCCGGAGGCATGGTTACTGACATTTATGGGAACGTTTATAGCTGTAATTTTATGGAAGGCACCGTGAGTAAAATCAATCAATTTCGGCAGGTTGTAGGAACTTTCTTCGTGGGTGATGGTCCTCAAGTGGCAGCATATTACAATCCCGATGCAACCGGATTTGATGATGGTTATCCCCTGGACAAATCTGATTTGACCTTAACACTATATCCTAATCCTTTCAATAGCTGGCTGTCGATCTTGGCCACTGGATTTCGGAGCGGCGAAAAACTTGATATCCGCATATATAATTTACAGGGCAATCTGGTGCAGGAATTTAACGATGTCATTACCGGCGGCAATCAAATAGTCCATAGATGGAACGGATCGGAATTGGCTTCCGGAATATATTTTCTGTGTGCTTATTCCCATTATGGAACTACACAAACCAAATTGACCTTGACCAAATAATAGGCCCTAATTTTTAAATCCTGTTTATGAGACGCCGATACTATTAAAAAGGCATAAGCAGATTTACATTTATGCTCTTATGCAATGTTAATGAACGATTTTTGATACGGATGATTGAATATATGGGCGGTGCCAATAGTTAAACTGTGGGTTCCCTTAAGAAAATTGAGGAGGCGGCGCTACCTGCTTCAAACAAATCGATCAAGAACGGCTCAATGTGATGAGAGAATGAAAGGATACATTTCAAAGGAAGTTTCACCTAGATTCGCCAGAACAGTTCTTCCGGAAATCCTCCGGGATCCGTATCGTAATGCGATGATGATTGCCGACATAATGCAGCTTCATCAATCCTGCGACTATGATGCGGCATTTGAGGGTGATCGGTTGGCGGGATTAATCTCCTATTACAATGATTTGCCTTTCAGAGCAACTGGATTATATTGCCCGGATCCCGGCTGTCTTCCAGATCTTCTTGCGAACCGCTCTTTGACCCATCCTGAGCAGATTAACGATTCCTTCTATGCATTATTAGAAGGAAAATTGAAAGATGCGCTGGAAAAAAATGATTTACTGTTTGGATATTCTGAAGAATATCGGATGCGATATATTCCCGGGAAAATAGAGCTCAGAAGTATTCCCACCAATATAAAAATCGCAAGGTTGAGTGAAGAGGATTTGGGGGAAATTTCCAAGCTTTATAGCATTGTGCCGGCAGTCGCCTGGACGCCGAAGTCGCTTGTATATGGGCCATATTATGGCGCTTTTGATGGATCCAAGCTGGTTTCGATTGCCGGAGTGCATTTTAATACCAAGTATGTGGCTGAAGTAGGCAATATAGTTACCATGCCAATGTACCAGAATAGGGGCTTAGGGCGAGCGGTTACACAAGCAGTAATCAACGAGCTCATGAGAGGTTCCAGAATAATTTTTCTCTGTGTACTCACCGGCAATATCACTGCAATCCATTTGTATCTTCAAATGGGCTTTGAAATAACTGATACTGTATATCTCTGCAAGTTTTCACTGGCCTCGTCTTATGCCAGCCTCCCCGCTTAGTCCTATGACTCCGCTTAAGCAAACCTGATAAGGACTTGAAAATTTATCACTTATGCCGATAACCATAAATGGGATCTACCTATCAAAACTTTTAGCCAATTTACATTTTGGTCAAAATGGACGCTCACACAACCGCCAATAAAAACAAGAAGCCGCCTGCTATCGCTCACGAACCTGCTTTGGGACTTATCGGCTCGTCGGCAGGTCTTTCGCGCCCGGCTACCACTATCAAAAATTTATTCAGTGTCGATGTGGAGGATTATTACCATGTCAGCGCATTCAACGAAGTCATAAAGCCGGAAGACTGGGTGAATTACAAGAGCCGGCTCATACCAAATATCTTGACGATTTTGGAGCTGTTGGAAAGACATTCGGTGAAGGCGACCTTTTTTGTACTGGGGTGGGTGGCAGAGAAGTTCCCGGATAGCATAAGCTTGATCCATAATTATGGCCACGAGATTGCCAGCCATAGCTATTCACATCGTCTCGTATATAAGCTAACTCCGGAGCAATTCAGGGAAGATACGTACAAATCGAAATCAATCCTTGAAGATATAACTGGTGAAGCGGTGATTGGATATCGCGCCCCAAGTTTTTCCATCACCCCGGACTCGCAGTGGGCATGGGAAATACTTCAGGAATTGGGATTCAAATATTCATCCAGTGTTTTTCCCATTAGTCATGATCGCTATGGTTTCTTGAGAGTCCCGCGAGTTTTATTCAATGTGAATATGCGGTTTGGAGCTCAACTTAAAGAATTGCCGATGAGCACTATCAAAGTTTTCGGCAGGAATTTTCCAGTTGCCGGTGGTGGTTATTTGAGGCTTTTCCCTTATTGGTTCACTTCCAGAGCGATAAGACAATTAAACAATGGCAATATCCCGGCGGTCGTATATGTCCATCCCTGGGAGCTTGACCCCTATCAGCCGCGAGTAAAATGCAATCTGAAAAGTAAGTTTCGTCACTATACGAATCTTCACACAACTGCGTCTAAATTGAAAGCGCTATTATCCGAATTCAAATTTACGAGGATAGAAGACTATATCACTTCTGACAACGTTAAAGGTGACTCGTCTGACTCATCATAAATATAAATGGAATAATTTTCTTGACCATCACATCCTTTGTATGCTATAAAATGACATATTCTGTTAATGTGATACTTGATGGATAATCTCATAAGCAAAAAAAACAACCAATCATCAGGAGGAGTATGATGAAAACCAAATTGACACTGGCGTTACTTGTTATTTTCGTAATGGGGATTGCCTTACCGGTATTGGCGCAAATGGATATCGGACCAAAAGCTATAGGCTTAAAAGGGGGATATGTCGATGCCGAAGGCCCAGAAAACAGCACTTTCGGTGTTGGTGCGATTGTTGACCTGGGAACCTTTATGCCTCAACTGGGATGGGAAGCAGAGGCTACCTATTGGTCAAAGAGCTATGATGAAATGGGAGCCAGCGCAAAATTGCGTGACATCGCGATCCTGACATCTGGCAAATACTTCTTCCCGGTCCCCCAATCCCAATTCTCGCCCTTCATTGGCGCAGGGGTCGGTGTGCATCTGCTGAAGGCAGAAGTTGACCTACCATCCTACTACGGATATGGTGGGGGAACTGCAAGTACGAGTGACAGTAAATTCGGTTTCCATTTCCTGGGTGGCTCCGAGATGGAGTTCACTCCACAAATCAGTGGCTTCGCGGAGTTCAGATACGCTCTTGTATCCGACGCCGACCAGATGTGGATTATGGGTGGCATAAAATACAAACTGGGAGTGAAGTAGAAATTTATCAAGGTGATGAATGAGCCCCGCGTCTGCGGGGCTCAGCTTGATGACACGGGATATTTTTCCCCTTATCCAACCCAAATCTCTAATGCCGTTTCTCCCTTATGATCATTATATCCTATTGAGACTCAACACAATATTGGTTTCTGGGTCGCCATTTTCCAGTTTCTTTTCGACAAGGCGTCTCTGAATGCCGGATCGATAAATATTTATTTTCTCAATTGCTTGAGAAGAAAATAATTTGCTATCTCTGGTTCATTTAACTATATACCTTGTGAAAAATACCTCAAACTTAAAACAACCTTTTTTGTCTGGACTCAGGAGGATATGATGAGGAAAAAAGTTGGAATAATAGGCGGTGGACACGTTGGCGAATGCACGGCGATGTATCTGGCAGAAAAAAATATCGCTGATATCGTATTAGTAGATATCATTGAAGATATGCCCAAGGGCAAGGGACTGGATTTGCTTCAGGCAGGGCCGCTACGGGGATATGATTGCATGGTGGTCGGCTCCAATGACTTCGCCGATCTCAAAGGATGCGATATAGTGGTGCAGACTGCCGGACTTCCGCGCAAGCCGGGCATGACCCGCGAAGACCTCATCACTAAAAATGCCGACATCATCAAGAATTGCGCTGAGAAAATCAAACAATACGCTCCCAATGCGATGATTCTAATGGTGGCTAATCCCCTCGATATTATGACCTACCATGCCTATAAAGTTACCGGGTTTAAAGCCAATAAGGTATTCGGTCAGGCGGGCATTCTTGACAGCACTCGTTTCCGTGCCTTCGTGGCGATGGAATTAGGGATTTCGATGAATGATGTTCAGGCGCTGGTCCTCGGAGGCCATGGCGACACTATGGTTCCATTACCGAGATACACGACCGTCTCCGGCATCCCAATTACCGAACTAATTTCCAAAGACCGAATTCAGGCCATTTCCAATCGCACCCGCGATGGTGGCGGCGAAATAGTTAAATTGCTAAAAACCGGCTCCGCCTATTATGCTCCGGCGGCCGCTACGGTTGAAATGGTGGATGCGGTGATTTCGGACCGCAAGAGAGTAGTACCCATCTCGGCCCGTTTGACCGGCCAATATGGCATCAATGATCTGTATATCGGTGTGCCGGCGGTCCTCGGTAGTGATGGTGTTGAAAAAATCATCGAATTGGATCTCGGCAAGGAGGAGTTGGATTCATTAAGAAAATCGGCAGATACTTATAAAGATATGCTAAAAGTTCTGGGTTATTAGCCCCATAGGATGGGTCAATCAAATCGCACATGGATAAAACTTGATAATGCACTGGAAGTCGCTTGCTATCGAAATTAGGATCGATTGACCCATCTATTTGAAAATAGAAATGATGGGTCAAATCAATCGAGATTGGGCATTCTTGGTAGTTTCGCTGATCGCTCGAATGTGATCTTAAGCCAACCCCGGATTGACCCATCCTACGAACCGACCTGCTCTTCCTTCATTAATTCCCCAAAATACTTTTCACTGCACTCCGGACAGATCAAGTGGCTGAAGTCCGCATTCGAGTTGCTGGCGACGTAGGTCTCGACATTCTGCCAATAGTTCTTATCATCACGAATCTTTTTGCACCAGGCGCAGATCGGTATAATGCCCCGTAATTGCTTGATATTATCCAGCGCCTTCTGCAGTTCTACAACTTTGGTCTGTAATGATAATTCGAGATTCACTATTCGTTGTCCTACGTTGATTCTTGCCTTTAGTTCGGCCATATCGAATGGCTTGGCTATATAATCATCAGCCCCTGCATCCAGCCCTTTGACAATATCGCCTTTGTTCTGCTTGGCGGTAAGCATAATGATATAAAGATATGTTTTTTCTTTTTGTTGGCGAACCTCTCGACAGACATCAATGCCATCCTTGCCGGGCATCATCCAGTCCAAAATAGCCAGGCAAGGCGCATCGTCTTGCATTAACGCCTCCAGCGCTTCATTCCCATCCTTAGCCACAATCACTTCATGATCCCATTTTGAAAGGATGGCCTTAAGAAGCTTGCGGGAAACAACGTCATCTTCGGCGATTAGGATTTTCATAGAACAGTCTCCTTCTTTGTGAATGTTTGCAAAGTGGAACAAAGTCTGCTGATTTCCTTATCGAGCCGGGTGTACGCTTGATCAACATCAGCCAGTTCGCTATTACGTCCCATCTCCTCCAATTTCAGCGCGGCTTCACGGGCGGTCTTGGCGCTGAAGTTGCCCACCGAACCCTTCAAAGTGTGCGCAACTCGTTCCAACACCCTGGCGTCACCCCGCACAATGGCTTCCTTTATTTGGGCCAATAATTTCTGGGAATCCTCGATAAAAAGTTCAGCTAATTCCGCCAGAAGCTCTTTATCTCCGCCAACGCGCTCCATAACCGAATTTATATCCATAACACTTTGATCGTCAGTTGCCAAATCTTCCGTAACAATTTTCCCTTCGGGCCCGGAGACCAAGCCATAGATGGCATTAAAAAGCTCGGTGGGGTTGATTGGCTTGGATACATATCCATCCATACCTGCTTTTCGGCAGAGTTCACGATCACCTGTCAGGGCGTGGGCGGTTAGGGCGATTATGGGAATATGCCCGCCATCTTTTGCTTCTTTTCTGCGAATGGCCGCCGTCGCTTCAAATCCGTCCATAACCGGCATCTGAACATCCATTAGAATAAGGTCAAACTGCTCATTTTGTAAAATATCCAGCGCTTCCTGGCCATTATCTGCTATCACCACCGTGTGCCCCCGCTTTTCCAGCAAACGGGATGCCAATTTCTGGTTAACGAGGTTATCTTCTGCGAGCAAAATATGCAAGCTCCGATGGCATTTCCGGGGCGATTGATCCTGACCTGAAAAAATGGTATTATTTTCATCGATCTTAGGACCTGCCATCTCGGTCATGATAGCATTCAATAAAGCTGATTGCTTTATTGGCTTTCCCAGATATGTGGAAATGCCTAATTTGCTGAAACGATCCCTATCGCCGGGACAAAATGCAGAAGTCAGCACTATTATCTTTAACCCTGCCAATTCGGGAATCCGTTTGATCTGTTCTGCCAGCATAAAACCATCCATACCCGGCATTAAGACATCCAGCAATATCAATTTGTAGGAGGCGCTCTCCGCACAGGCGTTTTTCAACGCTTCGAGAGCTTCTTTTCCGCCGGGAACACTGTGCGGTTGTAGTCCCCAATTCTTCAGCAAGGTGCAAAACAAATGGCGATTGGTTTCATTATCATCCACAACCAGGACTCTTAGACCCACCAAATCCATTTCCTGTCCGGCGGTTTTTGGCTCCTGTTCTGTTTGCAGCGCGAACTCAACGACAAAATGAAATGTCGTTCCGGGTCCTCCCGCTCTCAAGGGGGGAATTAGGGGTGGGGTTAAATTCCCCTCTTGAGATGGGATTAAGGGGTATGTAGAGGCCGATGGGGAACAGGCCCCGTCCCTTCGGGACACCCCTCTTAAGAGGGGAATATCCCGTTCCTCGTCCGTATTCAAGTTGGAGGGGCTTTCAATCCAGATTTTGCCCCCCATCATTTCCACTAATTGCTTGGATATGGTGGTCCCTAATCCGGTACCGCCATATTTTCTGGTAGTGGAACCGTCAGCCTGAACAAAACTCTCGAATATCGCTTCTTGGCGATCTAAAGGAATGCCCACGCCGGTATCGGAGATTGAGAAATGGAGTATTACGCCTCTCGCAGACGCGTCGTCTTGGGTCAATTCCCCTCTTGAGAGTGGATTAAGGGGTGTGTCAAGACGGACGATTTCGGTTTCGGATTTGCCCGATAAGTCGGATTCCAATTCTATACGGCAAACAACCTCCCCCTCTTCAGTGAACTTCACCGCATTCCCAGCGAGGTTTATGATTATCTGTCGCAGTCGGACAGGATCGCCGAGCAGAAAATCGGGCACCGATGGATCTATGTAGGTTATCAATTCCAAGCCACTTTGATGCGCCTTGATGGATAGGGTTTCAATTGCTGATTCAACCATGTCGCGCAGCGAGAACTCTATTTGTTCGACTACCATTCGCCCGGCTTCAATCTTGGAAAAATCCAGGATATCATTGATGATGGCCAAAAGATTGTCCGCAGATGTCTTGACCATCCCAAGATATTCCCGTTGCTCACTGGTCAAATCGGTTTCCATAGCCAATTCAGTCATCCCGATGATGCCATTCATCGGCGTGCGTATCTCATGGCTCATATTGGCCAGAAATTCGCTCTTGGCGATATCGGCGACTTCGGCCGCTAATGCCATATTATTGGCGTGGTCGATAGCTTTTTCAAGCTGGGCATTGATAGTTTCCAACTCGCGATTGCTGGCCTCTGCCGCCTTCTTGGACTCCTGCAACTTCTCCTCGGCCCGTTTGCGCTCAGTGATGTCACGGGCGGTTGAGAGCGCCCCCTTTATTCTTCCTTCGCCGTCCTTGCTCACTTTGCACCACCTTGCCAGCAAGCGTATCTCCCCATCCCGGCGGCGCTGCAAGCTTTCGACATAGATGATGTCTTCACCGCCATCAATAATTGGCTGTACCTTGTCGTATGTTGTTTGCTCTCCTACAAAATAGTGCTCCGCCGGCTTGCCAATCACG
>Ga0210044_10009641_pt1 | contig 11704 bp, 7 predicted proteins | sample CryGey13umfilter_2_FD_183959 | JGI IMG/M metagenome (GOLD analysis project Ga0210044, IMG submission 183959) | Groundwater microbial communities from aquifer in Utah, USA - Crystal Geyser 4/9/14 3 um filter (SPAdes) (version 2) | ecosystem: Environmental > Aquatic > Deep subsurface > Groundwater...
TTTTAAAAGATAAACTTTCTGTTTCAGAAGATGAGATAGTAGCAGCTGGACTTGCAATGAAGAGTGAGAAGAATGGTCGTTACTATGACAGATTCAGGGGACGTCTTATGATTCCTATTTTGGATGAGCGTTCTAGAGTAGTAGCATTTGGGGCTCGTGCACTGAGTGACGAGGATAATCCTAAATACCTAAACTCTCCTGATACTGATACTTATCATAAGAGTTCTATTCTTTATGGCTTGAACTTTGCAAAAGAAAATATTCGAAAAAATGATGCTGTAATTTTAGTAGAAGGTTACTTCGATGTTATTAGTCTAGTACAGGCTGGAGTCGAGAATGTAGTTGCAAATAATGGTACTGCTCTGACTCCTCAACAAGTAAAACTACTTGGTAAGTTTACTGAATCTAAGAAGCTTTATTTATGCTTTGATTCGGATAATGCTGGTGAAGCTGCTTTAGATAGGGCGGCAGAGACTATTGCACAAGTCTATGAAGCTTATGATCATGAGATTTATGCAGTAAGAGTGCCTGGTGATAAAGATGCTGATGAATTTGTACAAGAACATTCTGCTGAAGAGTTTATTAATCTTTGTAATAACTCAAAGATATTTTATGACTATAAAATTGATCTATTGATTAATGCTACTGATCTAAACTCCCCTCAGGATAAAGCTAAAACTGTTAAGGAACTCAGTCACTATCTGTCTTTCATTAAGAATAAGATCATACTTGATGATTATAAATATAGGATCTCTAACAGTTTAAGAATTGATATTTCAAGTCTTAATATAGAACTTAAGCGTTCAGTGGCTTCTGGACAACATAAGGATAATCCTTACGCAGAAAATAAAACAGTAAAACAAAGTAAAGTTATTAATTCTCAGAAGATAAACGGTCACGTGATCTACGCAAGAGATTCTATTTACTCTGTAGAACAAGAAATTATTCTTCAAGCCTTACTTAGTAAGACCTTTATGGAGCAGTTTATGCAAGAAGACGGGGTCTTAATTACTAAAGAACATAATGAAATCCTTCAGGCTCTTGTTGAATTAAGCTTTGAGAATTATGAGCTTGATGATGCAGAAATTAAGTTTAATATGCTCAACGAGAGACTTAATGCTCATAGAGACTTAACAAGCCAGCTTGCAGAACTAGGGATTAAGCTTGAATCTAGTAAGGATCTCATTGATAGGCAAGATGAGAAATTTAAAGAACTAATCAAGCGATTAAAAGAAGATAGATTAAAAAAACAAATTAAAGATATTAAAGAGCAGATGGCAGTCATTGACAATGCTAGTCCTGAATGGCTAGAGAAAATGCACGCAAAAATAAACTTAGAGAAAGAGTTTCAAAGGCTCAAAGCGCCAACTCTTGGTTAACAGTTTTTAGTTGTTCTTGAAGTATTTCTTCAGCATGCTTTAATGCAGATACAAAATTTTTGTCTTGCATTCTTTCTTTGCTGTATGTTCTTACTTCTTCATCTAGTCTTTGTGCAGAGAAATAATTATCAAGCTTCGCTCCAAGACTAAAAGTACATGAAGGTTTGGAGTTGAAATCTATTAACTTTAGTTTTGAGTTTTCTGTAATATTGATGACTGGTAGCTTTGAATCAATACCAAAGACAACCAAGTCTGAATTATAAACAAGGTTTTGAGCTTTATCTGTGTGATATCCATGTTTAGTCCTAGTGAACTTAATACCTTCTAGTCCTTCCATTTCTTTTATCGTAGCTACTTGACCTGATGAAGAACTAATTCTATGTGCAACAGTTATTTTGTTTGGACTAAACCCTAGATTCTTTAATGCTACGCAAGCCTGTCTAGCAGTGCTTCCTGAGCCTAAGACTAGTATATTCTCAATACTAGATGTCTCATCCAGGATTCTTTTAAGAGCAATATTGCAATAAGATATTTTATCTTTATAAACAAAATTATCAAAAACTTTTCTTAGAGATATGGCTTCTTCTAGTAAACTCTCTCCTTTTGATCCGAGATAGCCCATTGTTAAAGACTGTCTAAACGAAATATCTATCTGCATAGAGATCTCATCTTCCCCGATAAGACCACTATTAAGCCCACAGTAAGTTCTAAGAAACTGAAGTCTAGCTTCTTCTTGTTTTAATTCTGCAAGTTCAATGTTTGCATTGTTTATGGAATTTATAATATTCTTTATCTCTTGTATTGAAGAAGAACATAGGTTATTTAAAAAAGCATAAATCTCAAATCTGTTACAAGTGGAAACTAAGCTAACTTCATCTACAGCATCATGGCTTTTTATTTGATCTAGTAAGTTTGCAAACTCATCATGTGAAATCTTGGCTTTTAAGAGTTCTTCGTTAGTACAAAAAGATAATCTGCTATCCAGTGGGTTTGGATGGTCATTCTTTAACGAAGTTCCTATATACACTAAGCTCACTCTTAAATTATATTAGATTTGCTCTGAAATGCCCAATAACTTCGTTATACTCACTCGTCGTCACGCCATTTTACTATAAGTAAACTTACCGCTCCTCCTCGTTTCGTATGCCTTGTTCTTGAACATTTCAAAGCAAATCTTTTGTTAATTACTTTTTTTTAAGCATAATATAGTAATTTCAGCTTCAGATAGACTATTTTTAGCCTAGAATTCTCTATAGGTGTCGAATATTAAACAAATCAGATCAAGACTACTTAAATCAAAACTGATTTCTAGTTTAAGTTCTTTAAAATTAGCTGTTTTTTGTTTTTTAGTACTTTCTATACTAATTATTGCAGGCACTTTTTATCAAATTGAAAATGGTCTCTATTTAGCTCAAGAACGTTTTTTTAATTCTTGGTTTATAGGTCCTTTTCCAAGTGCAAGGTTGATGATGTGGGTTCTATTTATAAACCTTTCATTTGCACTTGCTTTTAGGTTTAATTATTCTTGGAAAATTTTTGGACTACTTTTAAGTCACTTTGGGATTATGGCACTTTTAATCAGTGGTTTCTTGACTCTTAATTTCTCGACAGAATCTTTTGTAAAACTTTATGAGGGTGAATCTTCAAATATTGCTGAGAGCTATTACGATTGGGAATTAAAGATTAAAAACAAATCTACTGATCAGCTCGAAATTTACCCTATAAGCGATATTAAAGAAGGATTTAAATTATCTGAAGATTTGACTGTAAAAACTATTTATAAGAACGCAAGGCTTTTTGAGACACCTTTTGCTGGCACTATTTTAAAAAATATAGGGATTGATTCCAATTATGAGAATAATATTCCAGGTCTTGTTATTGATGGAATGGATTCTAAATACCTTGAAGGAGAGACTCAGCCTTTTATTGCAAATCATAAATATAGTCTATTTTTAAAAAGAAAGTCATTTGATCTACCTTTTACTATACAGCTACTTGATGTTAAAAGAGACTTACATCCAGGTACAGAACTTGCTAAAGCATACGCTAGTAAAATTTCTGTTAATGAGGATACTTTAACTAGAGAGCTTACTATCTCTATGAATAAACCTTATAGAAATAAGACTTACACTGCTTTTCAAGCAAGTTATGGAGAGGATGAAGATGCTAATGAATTTACAGTACTTGCGATAGTAGAGAATATAAACCACTCTTTACCATACTGGGCGACTATTCTCGCTTCATTAGGTCTTTTTATAAACTTCTTTCAGTTTTTAGTTCTTAATTTAAAAAGAGGCGAAGACTAATGCTTAGATTGTTTTTATTAGCCATTTCTTTCTTTGTCCTAAATATTGCTGAAGCTAAATCAAGTTTTGATTTTAATGAATTTGGTAGAATCGCAATTCAGTCAGAGGGGCGTGTTAAGCCTATTGATACTTTTGCTAAGTATCTTTTGATTAGATTCTCTGGTAAATCAAAAGTCAATTCAGAAAAAGCTACTGATTGGTTTGCTTCACTTATTTTTGATCCAGAATCATCAGCGAATAAAAAAATATTTCTAATTAATAATCCTGAAGTTCTAGAAGCGTTAAATGTTGAAGCTGATAAGCATCGGAGATATAGCTTTAAGGATCTTGAACCTGGTATTGATAAACTTTTTGAATTAAGTTCTACAGCGTATGAAGTGCCTGAGAAAGAGAGATCTAGTATAGAGAAAGAGTTTATTAGAGTTTTTACTAATCTGAATTCTTATATTCAGCTTAGTAATAGCCTACTTTTTAATTTTAGACATCCAGATTTTACTGTGTCTGATGAGACTAAGAGTGAATTAGGACTTGAATCTAACTTTAATTCTTTATTTACTGTTATTACTAAAGCCGAAGAGATCTCGAATATATTAGAGGAAAAGAATCTTAATAAAGATAGTAATAGGGAAATTATTAGACTTGCTCTTCTTATGTATGATTGGGTTGAAAAATACAAAGAATATCAAAAGTTTTATATAACAAAAGAAGGTCTTAATGTAATCCCTGTAGCAGATGGTCGTTTCGTAAGTCCCTGGGATCAGCTTATAGAGCCTGGAGTTCAATTGAGTTCTGAGATATTTCTTTTAGTTAAGATTCAAAATGCTTATTTGGATAATAATGCTGAGCTTTTTAATTCTTTGATCAAGGATTATAATTTACAAGTTTCTCAAGAAACTAATTTAGGCTTTAAACTTAATCTAGAGCTTCTTTATAATAAAGTAAATCCCTTCTTGAATAGTAAACTATTCTATGGACTTGCTTTTCTTAGTCTTTTAATCGGTATAATTTTTTCTAATACTCTATTTAGATCTTTGACTTGGTTGTTCACTGGATTTGCTTTTCTTTTGCATATTTTTGGTTTGATTTCAAGAATGCTTATTCTTGAAAGAGCACCAGTTAGTAATCTTTTTGAGACTTTTATTTTTGTTAGCTGGATTATTGTTCTTTTGGGTGTTTTACTTGCTTGTTTTGATAAGAAATCTAGTCTAGGATTACTTCTTGCTTCTTTTTCTGGTCTTCTTTTATTGCTGGTCTCTGGAAAATTTGCTGTAGAAGGTGACACGATGCAGGTACTTATCGCAGTTCTTAATTCTAATTTTTGGCTTAGTACTCACGTGATTTGTGTAACTATTGGTTATGCAGGAGTTTTTGCAGCTGGAGTAGTTGCACATATTTTTCTTCTTCAAAAATTATTTGTAAAGAATCCTGATCTTAAAAAACTCATTGGAATAACCATGGGCTTATTAAGCTTTGGTTTGTGTTTTAGTTTTCTAGGTACTCTGCTTGGTGGTATCTGGGCAGATCAAAGTTGGGGAAGATTCTGGGGTTGGGACCCTAAAGAGAATGGGGCTCTTTTAATCGTTCTTTGGACTACCTTAGTCTTTCATGCTCGTATGGCAGGACTTGTGAAAGAGACTGGAACTGCTTTACTCGCTGCTTTCGGGGCTGTAGTTGTGATTACTTCTTGGTTTGGAATTAATCTTCTTGGAGTTGGCTTGCACTCTTACGGATTTACTTCAGGAATTGCTACTGGACTTTATTCTTACTATCTCTTAGAGCTTATTTTCTTTGCTAGTTTCTTTTTGCTTGATAGGAAGAAATCACACTGATTGTTTAACATACATTTATCGCATTGAGGTCTTCTTGCGATACAAGTTTCTCTTCCGTGAGAAATTAACCATAGAGAAAAACTATCCCAATATTTTTTAGGCACTAGTTTATTTAAATCTTGCTCTATCTTTTCAGGATCCGTGTTGTCGGTTATCCCTAAAAAGCCACAGATTCTCTTGACGTGAGTGTCTACTACTACTCCTGCTGGCTTATTAAACCAGTTACCTAGTACTACGTTTGCAGTTTTTCTGCCGACACCAGCAAGTTGCGTTAACTCTTCTATAGTGTCTGGCAATTCTGAATTGTGGTGGCTTACTAATCTCTGAGCGAGTTTTATAAGGTTTCTTGATTTGTTCTTGTAAAAACCACAGGGCTTGATTATGGCTTCCATGTCTTCTTGTTTAGCTGCTGCCATTTTTTCTGGAGTGGGATACTTCCTAAACAGAAGAGGCGTTGTCATGTTGACTCTTTCGTCAGTGCATTGAGCTGAAAGAGCTACTGCGCAGATTAATTCAAAAGCATTTTTGTGAGTAAGAAAGCATTTTACTTCACCGTAATAATCTTTGAGCTTTTTGACTATTAGTTTAGTCCTTTTCTTTAGCTCTTCTTGTTTTTTGCTTGCTACAGCCATCTATAGCCTAGATTATCATATCTAGATAAGTCTGAATTATTTTAATCTGATGACATAACGGCAGCCTTTTGTCACGTGTTCTCATCTCAGGCTACCTCGAGAATTCTTTACTCTTCGTTGAGACCGTTCGCAACACGTGACAAAAATGGCTGCTCCTATACTAATATATCTATTACTAAGATTAATTTTAAGAGAGGCACTATGAGAAATGGTTTGCGGAGCTTTATGAGACGAATCCAGATTTTATTTGGATAGCAAATCTGTGAGGTGCGCAGTTACTAAAAATTTAGGCTAAAACTAAAGTACTTAAATGCGCTTAGCGTGTTGTAAGCCGAACAAGATTTGCTCCAAGTATAAATCTGAGTGAGTCCATAAAAACGTAGCCTCAACCATTTGAATAGTGCTTCTCTTAAAATTCATAGTAAATCAAAATAATTCAGACTTACTTAGAGTCTATCCTTTCTTATCTCTTCTAAAGTTATACTCTTCACCTTTAAGAAGCCTCTGAATATTAGAGCGGTGTTTAATAAGAACAATGTAAATAAAGGCAATGATTCCAAAGCTAATCACAGCACGGTTTTCACCAAAATACCATAACCAAACTGGAACAAGAGGTACGCAGACTATAGAGCCTAATGATGAGTAGCCAGAAATAAAAACTGTGGCTCCCCAAGTCGCAGCTGTAATTAAGGCTACCCAAGGGTTAAGTGCAATAAGAACTCCAAGTCCCGTTGCAGATGACTTGCCGCCTTTGAATCCAATATAAATACTCTTAGAGTGAGCAATCATTGGCACTATGGTTAAAGCTAGAAGTATCCAAGGTGATGATGTTATAAACTCTTCTGACCACTCTTTAGCGTAATAGACTGGAGCAAAACCTTTTACAATATCAAACAGTAGGACAACTATAGCCTGCCACTTACCGACTAACCTTAATACGTTAGTGGCTCCTGTGCTACCACTGCCTTCTTTAGTGAGATCTATACCAAAAGCAAGTCCCATCCAGTAGCCACTGGGAATAGCTGCTATTAAATAAGTCGCTAAAAATACTATTGCAATTATAATCATTGTTGTTTTAAAAGTTTTAAGATCATTAGATAAAAGCTTCTTGCTTTAGAATTCTTAGGGTCTAGTCTTACAGCTTCTTCATAATAAACTTTTGCCTCTTCGTACCTTTCTGTTTTAGGTTTATCTAGGTCTTTTAGAATGTTTTCGGCAGACTCCAGGTGAACTTCTGCGTTATATTTTTTACTGCCTGATGATTTATATGTATTTAATAAAGCAATTGCTTCTGAATAGTTCTTTTGTTCAACATATTGTTTAGCCTGAGATAAATCTTCAGTAACGATTGCACAAGAGCTTAATAGAAAAATTAAGGCTATTGTTAATACTTTTCTCAGATCTTTGTTTTTGCCCACAAACTAATAATACATTAGACTTTTGTTTAGTGAAACAAAAGTCCCTATTAAAAGAAATTTTGGCTAATAAAATGTCTTTTATTGCGTTTTTTTCATTGATAGTCCTATATCTTTTTATAAGTTTTGCTGCTTTTATTGCTCCTTATGATCCATTAACTCAAAATTCAGAAGCAGGTTATGCACCTCCTAGTATTATCCATTGGGATAAAAAAGGACCTTATCTCTATCAAATGATTTATAAGGTTGATGAAGAAAATTATAAAAAAAAATCAGTAGAATTGAAAACTAAAAAATATCATTTGAAATTTTTTGAGAATAATAAATTAGTTTCTGTTGATGAGCCAGCTACCTTGTATATTCTTGGAGCAGATAGGATTGGTAGAGATCTTTTCTCTAGAATTATTTATGGTGGAAGACCAAGTCTTACTATTGGATTTCTTGGATTGATTATTGCTTTTCCTTTGGGAATAATTTATGGTGGGATCTCTGGATTCTTAGGAGGAAGAGTCGATAATATTATGATGAGAATTTCTGAAGCGATTATGTCTCTTCCTAGTTTTTATTTACTTGTCATTCTCTCTGCGATACTTCCTGCTAGCCTGAATAATTTTCAGCGTTTCAGTATGATTACTTTTATTCTCTCGTTTATCTCTTGGGCAGGGCTTTCTAGGATTATTAGAGGGCTTGTGATGTCCATTAAAGAGAAGGAGTTTATAGAGTCTGCTAGATCAATCGGGCAGAGTAATATAATGATAGTAATTAAACATTTAATACCTCATACTTTTAGTTTCTTGATAGTGGCTATTGCACTATCTATACCTAGCTTTGTAATTGGTGAATCTGCTCTGAGCTTTCTTGGACTTGGTATTAATCAGCCTGATCCGAGCTGGGGAAATATTCTAGCTGAGGGGAAAGAACTGAGTAATATTCTTACTCGTCCGTGGCTGATCTGGTCACCTTCCTTGCTGATCTTTATAACAGTGTTTTCTTATAATATTCTTGGTGATTTTTTGAGAGATTTCTTTGATACTAAGTTGAATTAGTAACTTATCTAAGTTGTTACAGTGGATCCTTAACCAAAAGATAACTTTTATTGGCAATTATAACTAAACGACGTCTTTAGGAATTGAGTAAATGACCTATTCCCCAGTAGATCTTTAGGAAAGAGAGGAAGAAATAATGGTAGCAACAAATAGAGTATCTTTACTCTCAGAAGTAAATTCAGATAGAGAGACTGCAGCAAAATCTTTAGAAGATATATTATCAAAAAATAAAACGCAGTTTGAGACAAATATTATTGATGATTTAAATCGATACATAGGATTCTCTTCATTAAATTTAAAGGAAAGTAAAACTTATAGCTATCAGCAAGGTCAATTTATAGCAGATCAATTCTTAGAGTCTCTCAATATAGAGATCAATAAACAAACTGATTTCTCTAGTTCTACAGCACAGGATATTGGATCTATAAGAGCTTGGTGGAATGCTCTTCCTCTTGCTAAGCGTGATGACACTGGAAGACATATCTATAACAGTCTTTATGGTCGTGTAAATGATCTCAATAAATCAAGTTCTAAAACTTTAAAGTCTCTCAGCAATGTAAAAAAAGCTTTAAATGAAAGATCAGATTTAAATACTAAAAGAATAGCTGAGTCTGTTGCAAAAATTATTGAATTGAATAATGTCTACATTCAAAAAGCTATTGAATTAAATGCTTTTACAAATAACTCTCAAGACAGAGCTGAGATTAATCGTAAACAAAATGAAAAGGCAAATATTAATCAAGAACGAGAAGGAGAGATCTACTTAGTAGATAATTTTCTTCTAACAGGACGTAGTCCTGAATTTCTTTCTATTGCAGAAGATATTATTGCGAATGACATAAAGTACAAGAATTTATTCAAGCTTAGTACTAAAGATACAATTGACAGTTATAATTTTATGCTTTATATAAACACTCAAATAAAAGAAGAGTTTTTGGATAAGCTGTTTATTACTAATTTAGATAAATTAGAAGAGGAAACAATAAAAGCTGCAATTGAGTTGTTTAACACTAATTACCCTAAAATTAGTAATATTTTTACCAGTATTGAGTCTAAACTAGAGCTTCCAGAAGCAAGTGCTGAAATTAGAATTCTAAAAGAAGAAGCATTAGTTCTTTATAATAAAATACAAAACTTCTCTGACCAAGCTTTAGAGAAACTTGATTTAGAACGTAGTGCTGGAATAAATCTTCAAGATTTTGATTTTGATCAAGACTCTGATATCGATAATAAAGACCTTGCAAAACTAAAAACTCTAGTATCTTCTAAGCAGGAGTCTCTTACAATTAATGATTTGTATAAGACACTCAAAAATTCTGAAGATCTTTCGATGTTCTTTCCTTCACTTGATGAGGATTTAAAACAAAGTATTATTCAAAGTTTTAACTCAGGCTCAGAACTTAGAGAAGAATTAGAAGCTAAAGAAAAAGACTATCTAGACTCACAAACAGCAAGTTTTCTTGATGGCCGCGAAGAAAGTGCAAATAATGTTTTCCAATTGCAAAGAATTGGTTTCATTCACGGCATAAATAACAAAGATAATGAAAGCCTTTATTCGAAACTACAAGCGACTAAAGAAGATGAGGGTTTTCTAAATGAATATAGTAATTCAAATGATTTTAAAGAAAGGCTTGAAAACAGGAACCTAGCGACTTCCAGAATTAGAGATATCACTTATACCACCAAGCCTAAAACTTGGGCTTCAATTTATTACCAAGATATTTTAAAAGAAGTGTTGCTGCGACAAAAAGACGAAATAGCTATTTCTTTAATGACAAACAAAAAAGCTAATCAGTTTGATGTTCACGTATCAGATGTCATCACTGACTTAAACACCATGGCAGTAGTTAATTATCAGAGTCATGTCTATTCTATGAATATTAATATTGAAGGCTATTCTCAGTTTGCAAAGCCTGGAGGGCAAAACCCGGACAGATACTCTGGTGGCGATATGAGAAATTTCTCTTACCAACAGAATCAAAAATTTGGTCTCTTGAATTCTTTAAAAATAAAAAATATAGGAACAATTGATGAAAGTAATATTGGTTTCTTTGATCAAGTGGTAGCAGAGATAGTAAAAATTAATGATGAACTTTATGAAAAACTAGAGTCTGGTGTTCAACTTTACTCTTTTGAATTAGAGCCCTTACAGAAAGCTTTTGACGCTAAGTTTGAATTATTATTACAGCTTATATCAGGAAATGAAGATTATAATGAAAGTCTTGCTAAGATTGACTTGAATCGTAATCAAAGTATCTCTGACTTGGAAATACAAACTGCACTGGAAGATTTTACTCAAGATCTTACTAGTCAAAACATGCTTAAATATTTTGGTTTTGAAGGGAGAATAGATAATAAGTTTTTTGATTTTAATAAAGATGGAGGGATAGACTTCGTTGATTATGATATTTTAGATGATTTAATTGGATTTCAGAATGTAAGTCCAGTTTCTGTGATTATGAATAGTATCAAAGCGAGTAAAATTGCATTTGAACATTCCAAAACACTGGAGTTGGAAGATTTAGATGAATCTTTCCATTTCCAAAATAACAGTGAGTTTTTTGCACAGGAGCTTGAGTTCGATCAAGTTATTGCTGAGTCACTATGGTCTAAAGATGTCCTTGATCTAGAAACTTTCGCAGAAACTTATTCTAAGATTCAGGAATACAGACTAATTACCAGTGATCTAATACAGCGCGGGGAAGATCTAGATCCAAATCTTCTAACTGATCTAGAGAATCTTAAAAATCTCGCACAGGATCTTTTAGTAGAAAATGATATCAAACAAGCTTCTACTAAGTTTTTAAATAGCATTGAAAGTTTCAGTGAGACTAATAAATTTACCTTATTTCAAAAGTTCACTCAAGAAAGAGATTTTTTCACTGAAGATATTATGAAGTCACTTAATTTCATAAACACTGTCATTCTGAATAATCAAGATTATTTGATCAGCACTCTAGTAAGTGATCCTGAATTAATAATAAATAATTTAAACTCTTTAGTCACACTTGAAGAACTTGGCTTAGCACAAGAATTCAAAAATTTATTAGAAGGAGATTTGAATAATAAACAGGTTAGCTTTATAAATGCTGTATCT
>Ga0210044_10009643_pt1 | contig 11703 bp, 10 predicted proteins | sample CryGey13umfilter_2_FD_183959 | JGI IMG/M metagenome (GOLD analysis project Ga0210044, IMG submission 183959) | Groundwater microbial communities from aquifer in Utah, USA - Crystal Geyser 4/9/14 3 um filter (SPAdes) (version 2) | ecosystem: Environmental > Aquatic > Deep subsurface >...
CTTTTAAACCAGACGCCGATTGCACGAAGCCCGCTTCATAAAACCGATCAGGATATGTTTTCGATGCGGGTCATTGATAAAAACCGCCAGCTTGTCGGAAAAGTGGCGGATATTGCGTTTGATGAAAGCGGCGCGATGGTCAAACTTGTCAGTGATATTAACAGAATTGGCCGCCGGGAGAGCATTGTCAGGAATGATGCTTTCGAGGTCATTTTTCACGAGGATATCAGCGCTTTTGAAATTCCGCTTGTTCTGTCTCCCGGTGATGTGAGGGATATATCTCCTGAAGCGCTGGCCGCCATTGCTCCTGCTGCCGGCGGGGGGAGCGTCTATAGTTTGAAAGCTATGCTGGGGGCTGATGTTCGCAGTCGCGACGGACGCTGGGTAGGCATTGTTAAAAATGTTATTTTTGACGAACAGGGGCAGGCGATCAGAGCGCTGCTGGTTGAAGATGTACCGGGGGCGCGGCGATATAAGGATATTGCCCTGCCATTTGATCCGCAGCAGATTAAGGTCAATTCCGACTACGGGCGGGTCGAATTCCGCGCCGAGCCTGCGGCTGCTAAAGCCATCATGGATTTTGCAAAAAGCAGCCGCTAAACAGTAAAATACTGTTTGAGAATATCTTCGTATATCAGCTCTAATTGCGCCATATCGGAAAGTTCTGCATATTCATCAATCTGGTGAATTGTTTTATTCACCAGCCCACATTCGACGACCGGGCAATAAGAATGCACAAATCGTGCGTCTGAAGTGCCGCCCTTTGTCGATAATTCAGGCATGTTTCCGGTAATATTCTGAACGGCTTTGGTCACAATTTCTGTGAAAAGACAAGGGGGTGTTAAAAAACTTTCAGCATTTGACCGTGTTTCCAGTTGATAGTCTATATCCGCCTGATCCAGAATTTCCCTGATTTTTGTTTCCAGTTGCGCCGCGTTCCATTGATCGTTAAAGCGTACATTAAATCGCACGCAGGCTTGCGCCGGTATCACATTTTCCGTTTCATTATTTGTATCAATACTGGTCAGCTGGAGATGGGTTGCCGGAAAGAAATCATTTCCCTGATCAAATTCATAAGAGGCCAGAATATCGGCAAGTCTGACAAGAGCAGGTAGCGGATTATCGGCAAGATGGGGATAGGCAACATGACCCTGTATGCCTTTCACGGTGAGTGTTCCATTCAGACTGCCGCGCCGTCCCAGTTTTATTTCATCACCAAGTTTTTCGGGATGGGTCGGCTCGCCGACAAGGGCGACATCGGGAATATGATTGTTTGCGGCCATCCATTCCAGAACTTTTACTGTCCCGTCTGTTGCGGCGCCTTCTTCATCTCCTGTAATCAGAAGACTAACCGAGCCATTGGGTGTGTTAGAGGCAAGATATCGCGATAAAGCCGCCACAAAACAGGCAATGCCACCTTTCATATCCGAAACCCCGCGCCCGTAAAGGCGGTTTTCATGAATTTGTGCCTCAAAAGGTGGGAATTTCCAGCTTTGTAAATCTCCTGCTGGCACAACATCGGTATGACCACAAAAGCATAAATGCGGCGCGGAGGTACCAAGCCTAAAAAATGTATTTCTGACCTCACCGGAGGTGACATCATAAATTTCAAAACCAAGAGGCTCAAGCGCTGTAATAAGGATATCCTGCGCGCCGTGATCCTGCGGGGTAATGGACGGACAACGGATCAGATCCTGCGCCAGCTTCAAAGAATCAATCACGAAGGATCTCGTTAATGGATGTTTTGCTGCGGGTTTGTTCGTCTACTTTTTTGACGATCACCGCGCAGGAAAGATGGGGGCCGGGAGAGCCGTCCGGAAGCGGTTTCCCGGGCAGTGTCCCCGGGACGACAACGGAATAGGCCGGAACGCGCCCATAAAAAATTTCGCCTGTGTTCCTGTCAATGATTTTTGTAGAGGCGCCAATAAACACACCCATTGATATAACAGCCCCTTTTTCAATCAGAACACCTTCGGCAATTTCACTGCGCGCCCCGACAAAGACATTGTCTTCAATAATAACAGGCGCGGCCTGTAAGGGCTCAAGAACGCCGCCGATCCCGACACCGCCGGAGATATGGCAGTTCTTGCCAATCTGGGCGCATGAACCAATGGTTGACCAGGTATCAATCATTGTTCCTTCATCAATATAAGCCCCGACATTCACAAAACAGGGCATGAGAACAACTTTTTCACCGATAAAAGCAGAATAGCGCACGATACTGCCAGGAACGGTTCTAAATTTTTTTTCCAGAAATTTGTGATTATTCCAGTTCTGGAATTTATTCGGAACTTTATCCCACCATAAAGTCTCATCGGGGCCGCCCTTGATTTCCTGTTCACGATGCATTTTGAAATAGGCCAGAATTGCTTTTTTCAGCCATTCATTAACGCGCCATTCATGTGTTGTCCCTTGCTCGGCAACACGCATTTTACCGCTATCAAGCATCTTCATGGCCAGCAGAATAGCATTGCGCACGGCACCCTCGGTACGCGGCGTAATGTTACCCGGAGTTTTCCAGGCTTCAGTGATCGTATGCTCCATGTCGGCAGCCGACATCGCATCACTTAAAGGTGCCATAAAAATATTTTTCATTTGTAAGTAAATTACTAATCTGAAAATGTTGCCACGTAAACAGGCTATTTGAAATTTTCAATGTTAAATTTCTAACAGACAGCTTTGACGCTATTATCGGAATTCATGGTTAAAATGACCGGTTTGTGAAAAGAGGCCTCTTCTTGCGCAATATGGCCGTAGGCACAGATTATTACCTGATCACGTGGCTGGCAAAGGCGTGCGGCGGCGCCATTAATGCCGATGATCCCTGAATTTTTTGTGCCCGTAATGGCGTAAGTCGTAAAACGTGCCCCGTTATTAATATTAAGCACATCGACCTGTTCATAGGGAAGAATGCCGGATTGCTCCAGTAAAGCGCTGTCTACGGTAATAGATCCCTCATAATCAAGATCACACTGGGTGACTGTTGCCCGGTGGATTTTTGCTTTTAGCATCGTCAGAGTCATACTTGGCATGTGCCGTTCCTTTCATTAGACTATCATAAGTCTTTGACAGGAGAATACATTATGACCACATACGATGACAACAATATTTTTGCAAGAATCCTGCGCGGTGAAATTCCCCATGAATCTATATACGAGAATGATTATGTACTGGCATTCAAGGATATTGCGCCGTTGGCACCGGTTCATATTCTGGTCATTCCCAAGGGGAAATATATTTCTGTGGTTGATTTCGGGATGAAAGCGAGTACCGAGGAAAGTATTGCATTCTGGCGTGCAGTACCGGAAATTGCCGCTGCACAGAATTTAGGGGAAGACGGGTTCCGTATCATTGCCAATACAGGTTTTCACGGCGGCCAGGAAGTACCCCATTTCCACGTCCATATTCTGGGCGGGGAGTGTCTGGGTTCTATACTGCACCGCGATTAAGACTGGGCGGGCTGGCGTTGTTTCTGCATTCCTGTAGGAAACAGAATAACATTATTGCTATGGGACTGTTCTGTGTTTTTTACAGTGTTTTGTTTTCGGGGGTGTAAATACAGATTCTGAAGTTCCGCTTCAGCGATATCATGTTGGTAATCAGCCTGCAGACTAAGAATATCGTATAAAATTGCGGCAACGCAGTGATCTTCTTCAAGGGATGTCATTGTGGCTTCCAGCAGATCGCGAAGTGCTTCAAAATCCTCCGGTATATTTACAAGCATTTCCTGAAGGACTGCGTCATCAATAGATCCCGGATTTTTCTCCCGGGAAATCCAGAGAGGGCCATATTCATCAATAATCTGGTCTGCTTCGGCAATCAAAGCGCGGCTAATTGGCAGATGCTCTGTTTCCCGTGCAATATGACGTGTGCAGAGTGCAATACACAGCAGTGCAGCATCCGGATAAAGTCCGCATAGAATTTCCCCCATCGCATATTCGGCAATATCGTCAAGAGGTTCCTCATCGCGGAGCATATGATCAACAACAATCGGAACAACAAATTTTGCATGTAACCATGCCAAATCATGATCACTAAGGGATTCTTTAATATCTATGATTGCCATTGATTTCCTCCGTCTTATAAATCAGCAATTTTTTAAATTTTTTCTGACTGGATGCCATTGACACCATTTTTATATGACAGTGATGAAAAACTTCTTAAGATTTTGAAAAAATTTTAAAAATTATGTCAATAAGACTCTGGTTTTAAAGAGAAAACTCTCTTTCACCGTCTCAAGCGGCAAGGCTGGAAAGAATATCAAGAGCCGAGGCCGCCGGATCATCTGCTTTTGTAATGGGTCTGCCAATGACCAGATAGCTGGCTCCTTTTTGTAGAGCAGCATGCGGAGTCATCACACGTTTTTGATCCTGTATATCACTGCCTTCCAGTCTGATTCCCGGTACCATCAGGATAAAATCGGAACCGCATGTTTCGCGCAAAAGCTCAATTTCCATGGCCGAGCATACTACACCGTCCAGTCCTGATTTCTGTGCCAGCTCTGCAAGGCGGGTTACACAGATTTTCAGATCAGGCCGAAAAGCTGTTTCTTCCAGTTCTTCGCCGTCAAGACTGGTTAGAATAGTGACACCAAGAATTTTAGGGATCTTTGCGCCTGTCTTTTCTGCTTCTGTATGAAGAGCGTCTTTGGCTGCACACATCATGGCCGAGCCTCCGGATGCATGCAGATTCACGAAATCGACACCAAGCGGGGCAATGGCACGCATGGCACCTGCCACTGTATTGGGAATATCATGGTATTTCAGATCAAGAAAAACAGGAAGTTCTTCATAAAAATCCATGATTTCCTTGATGGCCTGCGGTCCGCAGGCATTGAAAAATTCCAGGCCAAATTTAACACCGCATCCGGCTTTCTGCATGGCTGCCGCCAGCGCTTTGGCATGATCAATATCGGTTGTATCAATGGCACAGAAAATTTTAGGAAGTTTTTTTTCAGGTTTCTCGGTCATAAGAACATTCCGTTATATTAATAATTAACAAGACTCTGTCCTATGTCTTTTAATCGTCATTAAAACTATCGTTACCAGGATTCCCGCCATTAAGCCGCTCACGCAGTCCTTTTCCGGTTTTAAAAAAAGGCAGCCGTTTCGCTTCAACAAAAACATTTTGACCGGTGCGAGGATTGCGTCCCATGCGAGAATCACGCTCTTTTACTGAAAAAGCGCCAAAACCGCGTAATTCAATACGATCACCCTTTGCCAGTGCTTCCGAAATTTTATTAAAAATCGTATCAATGATCTTTTCGACATCCCGCATATAAAGGTGCGGATTTTTTTCTGCCAGACGTTGGATAAGCTCGGATTTCGTCATGCCCTGTTCCTTTTCAGCTACAAAAATGCCCTTAAAGACATTACAATACCAGACATATTTATTATCATTTCAGAATGCCTTATCATGATAAAGCCGTCAAGAAAAAGTCATTGAACAAAAAGGACTTTTCTTAAAACTTTTCTGGAAGCGGATGTTTTTTACGAATTATAAAGAAGTTTTTTAATAATCTCTCTGTTATAATGGAACAGATTGAGTAAATAAGGGGGAGAATCTTAGACAATGGCAACAGCACAGGATGATCTTGATGTAGAAAAGAAGAATTGGCACTGGAGAAACTCCATGAGAACCGTCAGGTTTTTTAATCTTGATGCTCGTGCAGCCTTACCTTTTTTTATTCTTCTGGTGTACGCCCGTCCAGTTACAATTATTTTAACTTTAATGATTACGATTATGTTCAATATTCTGGAGCGTCGTGGGCTTTCTGTACCTGCAGCCCTAAGAAAATTCAGATGCTGGATAGTCGGTGATGTCAGGCTTGCCTGGTATTATTATTCCTACCGCAGAATGCGTGATTATGGCTGAAGACTATTTAAATTCAAATTTCTTGTAAAAAAAGATAATTTGCGTGTTCTTCCCTTGTCATTTTGAGCCTTCCCCTTTATTTTCAGAAATGATTTTATATTACAGGGTCTCCTTGTAAGGTGTAAAAATATTTTAAGGGCAGAATTATGGCGATTAGAACTTGGTTTTCAGTGACAGGGTGGGCAAAAATGTCTACCATAGCTATTGTAGCATTATGGGCAATAATGCCAGCGGCTTATGCCGGATTTGAATGGACGCCACCCCCTGTCGCACAACAGCAGACAGCACCTTCTGTTATGGCATCTCCGATTCCCGAGGTGCATATGGAAGATTCCGGGCCTCTTTTGCCGGATAGAAATTCGGAATTGATGATTATGGACAAAGTAGAGATCACTGATCTTCCTTTTAAGAAAGCCCCGATGCCTCTTCAAAAAGAACAAGAGGTCTTCGCTATGACAAATCATAGCTACGACAGAAACTCACAGAAAGAGGCCTTTGAAACAGCTGTCGGTTTTGGAAAGGATATCCCCCTTGTGCTGGCAATGCGCCAGATTGTTCCAGCCAGTTATTCCTATTCTTTTGATACCGGAGTTAATCCCGGTGTGCGTGTGTCCTGGCAAGGTGGCCGCCCTTGGGATGTGGTCATCAACGCTGCGCTTGCTCCTTTGAATCTGCATGCTGTTATTTCAGGGAAAGCAATACAGATACAGCATGGCTTTCCTGCGGCAGAACAGGAAATTTTGAAACAGGATGTCAATGTCTTGTCGGTGCAAGAGACTGTCCCTTTATACTCTCCGCCTGTTATGATGAGTGCGCCTGTCACCGGCCCTGAAAAAAGAGAAACAGTTATACAATCCTATCCAAAACGGGTTCGACCAGAGATTACGCAAAAATTTGAAATGACGCCGCATGTCCCTTCAGCGCGCGTTTTTCAATCGAAGAAGGATGTAGAAAATGATGATATCCCTTATGCGCCAACACCGTTGACTCCGTCTCCTTTTGCTGATGGTTCGGATCAAAACTCCATTGTGCTCCCCCCTGTGCCAGCGACAACTGCCGCCGCAACAGAAATATTGATGGCTCCTTCCGCTGGAAAGTTTTCTGTGATGGATCCTTTTGAAATTAAGTTTTGGCATGCAGAAAAGGGGGCGAGTTTAAAGACTGTTCTGGAAGAGTGGGGGAGCCAGGCAGGTGTAGCGATTGTATGGAATCCCGCAAATGACTATCAATTACCGACATCGATTCGGATGCATGGAACATTTTCTGATGCGATAACCTCGGTTTTGATAAATTATAATGAATTGGATCCACGTCCATTAGGACAGCTTCATCCCAACCTTCCTGCGGGGCCATCGGTTTTAGTGATCGAAAACTATTCAAAAACTACAAATAGCTAAAGAACAGAGACATGGTGCTGAAAATCCCAATAAATTAAAAACTATCCTGCTTCGCAGGTCACAGGGGTGACGATGAGGTCTTGTTTTTAATAAGAATGACTAAAAAGTTCCTATAATATCCTAAATATGGATCGGTCTGCCGTCCACAGCAAGAGCCGCTTCTTTAATGGCCTCCTCCAGTGTCGGGTGTGCATGGCATGTCCGTGCAATATCTTCTGCACTGCCACCGAATTCCATGACAGCCACGACTTCAGCAATTAAAGTTCCGGCTTCGGGCCCCAGAATATGGCAGCCGAGAACACGGTCTGTTTTCTCGTGAGCCAGAATTTTAACAAAGCCGTCTGTTGCATTCATGGCACGGGCCCGGCCATTGGCGGTAAAGGGAAACTTCCCGATTTTATAAGGCGTGCCTTCTTCTTTAAGCTGTTCCTCGGTTTTACCAATTTGCGCGGCCTCGGGGTGTGTATAAACAACCCCGGGAATCAGATTATAATTAATATGTCCGGTCTGTCCTGCCAGCATTTCCGCCAGCACAACACCTTCATCTTCAGCCTTATGCGCAAGCATAGGCCCTGCGATAACATCGCCGATCGCATAAATGCCTTTGACGCTGGTCTCGAATTTTCCACTCACCTTGATGCGTCCCCGTTCATCCCGCATGACACCTGCTTCATCAAGATTAAGCGCGTCCGTGTAGGGTTTACGACCAACAGCAACAAGAAGAATCTCGGTGTTCAGCGTTTCCGTGGCGCCGCCTTTGGCAGGCTCCAGCGTTAACGAGACGCCGGTTCTAACGGATTTAGCCTGCGTGACTTTTGTTCCCAGTTTGAACTTCATACCCTGTTTTTTCAGGATACGCAGCATGTCCTTTGAAACTTCCCCGTCCATCCCCGGCAGGATACGATCCAGAAACTCGACAATGGTTACATCCGTTCCCAGCCGCCGCCAGACGCAGCCCATTTCCAGACCAATATAGCCACCGCCGATCACCACCATTGATTTTGGTACTTTTGCCAGATCCAGCGCACCTGTGGAAGAAACAATTTTTTTCCCGTCAATTTTAATTCCGGGAAGACCAATCACATCCGAACCTGTGGCGATAACGACATGATCAGCCTTATAGAGAGCATCACCAATTTTAACCGCGCCTTTTTTGGTCAGGGAAGCCTCCCCTTTCAGCCAGTCGATTTTGTTTTTCCTGAATAAATACTCGACCCCTTTGGTATTGGCATCGACCACATTATTCTTGTGTCCCATCATGGCCTTGAGATCAAGTTTAATTCCGCTGATATTAATCCCCATCGCGCCCAGATGATTGTTAGCCTCGTCATATTTTTCAGAAGCCTGCAGCAATGCTTTTGACGGGATACAGCCGACATTCAGACATGTGCCGCCCAGTGTATCACTTTTTTCTATACAGGCCGTTTTAAGACCAAGCTGGGCGCAGCGGATGGCACAAACATAACCACCGGGACCGGAGCCAATAATAATAACATCATAGGATTTTTTAGACATGATAAAGCGCCTTTGTTCTACGGGCAAATGAACTACAGGAAATTTAATGGAAAGCAGCGAGCGCTACAAGACCTAACTTATTTTAAAATCCTGCGTGGTGTATTTTTTCTCGGAAGGAAGGGTTGCCATAAACTCCTGTTTCAATGCCTGATACTCCTCTTCGCTATAAGGAAGTTTTGGTTCCATACCGCAGTCTTTTCGGGTTTTTATCATCAGCTCAAGCGCTTCCTCTTCTGTCTGTTTGACATGAATATTATCACGCTCGAAAAATGATTGCGGAATAATTTTAAGAAAAGGGTCATAAATATTGGCGCGATTGACAATTGCAAGCGGTCTATTCTGTATCGGATAGATTCCCGCTTGCCGGGATAGGCCAGAGCCGGATATTTCCTGAAATGTTCCGGCGCCGCCCGGTAAAACAACTTCTGCATTTGTTTCCTGCAGCTTGTGCATGCGCTGATAAATTGTTGGATAGACAGCATAATAATCATTGCTATCACACAGACCTTCCTCCTGTTCTGTGTCAACACACTGGATACTTGATATATGTGTTTGTGGCGGTGTAATATTTCTGGATTCCAGAAATTTGAAGAATTTTTTTGCAAGCGCAACGCCTTCATTGGTTTCGTGCATAAGGCCATCAGGTCCTGTTCCGCCACCATTGATAACAGCAAATCCATGTGTTGCCAGATCAAAAGAAAAATCATGCGCTCTTTTCTTTGCGGCGGTGTCTGTCGTTGAGGCCGAGCAGTAAATTGTAACCCTGAACAGTTCTTTCGGGCATTCCGCTCCGCCCTCCCTGAAAACATAGGCAGGCATTTCATCAGGAACATAGTCGGAAAAAGCAGAATTAAGACTTCCAACCAGCTTTGTTGGGTCCGTTACAATATCATCAATCATTTCATCCGGCATATTGGGGATCAGACCACCACCATATGTTTCCAGAATTTTGACATAAGGTCTCCACGTTTTGCATTCCATCACAACCAGAGGTTTTGCGCTAATCGCCTTATCATTCACCTGCTTGCCGACAATAAGGGAAAAGAATAAAAATGTCCGCTGCCAGAAAGACGTATCACCGGATGTTTCGGGACTATCGGGTGTTAAAAGAAATCCGTCGGCGCGGCGGGCAAAATTATCCAGATTATTAATCGCGTTTTTATCACTGCGCTTTGTTCCGTTCTCGTGTCTGATTCTATGTTTTTTAATTTTGGTCAGATCAAAACGTCCGCTATTTCCGGGCATTAAATGATACAGCCCTGTCATATTTTTTATACTCTCCTCATCGAGCCCTTGCTTCTGTCCAAGCGGATAGAGGCTCTGGTGCGTCCCAAGCCGCCAGACAAGACCTGCCTGACGATCAAATAGAGGGGACAGACCTTTTCTGTTTTCGGTAAAATCCAGAGTACGTGCAACGCTCTTTACCAGTTGTGCCGTGGTGCTGTGCCACCCGACATAATGCGGATCTTCTGCCTGTGTCCGTCCTTCTGGATCGGTAGAAGAAACAAGAAAATTCTTTGTATCAAGAGCGGGCGTCATAGGACGTGGCGTGAAAACAAGATTTTGCCTTGTGCTGGCCTGAAAAAAATGTATGGGGGTTTTCTCCATAATTTGCGCAAAGGAAGCTTTTTTTTCTATATTGTCTATACACTGCTTTAAAGGAATGATCGCGGCAGTGGCACGATCCAGCGCTTGAGTAGAAACTTCCGGATTGGCCAATCCGGTGTTTAATTTTTCTTGTATCTTGCGCTCCAGTGCCAATTCAAAGCGTTTGACAAGTCCTTCAACGCCCCATTTATTCTGAAAGGGCTGGTTTGTAATCGCACAAAGAACGCCTTTTAATTCGGCTCCGGGGCCATGATCTTTATAAGGATTCATCCGGTAGGTACAATTGGCAAACTCGGGGCCATCTGTCAGATTTTCTTCGAATTCAACGCCACCATCATCAAACCATAAATAAGAAGATTCTATATTATAATTTTTCTTTTTTAAAATTTCCCGAAAATTTTCTGTACCATAAAAATCACGAATATGCCGGTACATTTCTTCAATTTTCTCGATCAGATTTCCTGTATAGGAACAGCTTTCCTCAGTCGCCCCAACGGGCTTGTCAAATTTCTGCTGGAACCAGATGCAATTGACATCCGTTCCCCGGCTTTTAAAAACCTTGTTATAATCATATATCTTTTTCCGGTTTCCCGTGACCATCATAATTGTTGCGCCAGCTTCTATTTTATCAGAACAATCCCCACGATCCGGAATACGGCTTTTTTGAGATGCGCTATAGAGGCGATCAAGTGTTTCTACGGTATCGTGCCGCGTTGCTGTCACAAAATTATGGTCGGTAACATTAAAAATACCGCCCAGATGATCCAGCAACGGATCCCAGAACCCATCACTGTTTTGTAGAATTGTTATTTTGTTATCCAAAGGCACTGTATTTTCCAGACGGGCGCGCATGAACAGAATCCACTGGTAAAGCTCCATAAGCCCGCCCCGTGTCAGAATCAGCGCATCGGCATCGTTGCTCTGGTCAAGAATATCCTTGCGATAGCGATAAGCATCATCTTCACCAAAAATCTTAAAATTATGAAGATCCTCTTTTTCTGATATTTTTCTTAGATCCCGGGCTTCTGTCGTGACCATCTTGGAGAGAGGCTCCCGTAGCGTGACTCCCTTATATTGCAGAACCACCGCCATATTTTCATCGGGAAGGGCGACATAGGATTTTGGTTCCTCACACAGATATCCCGCCGGATACATACGGTTCATCTGCTCAAAAAGCCAGGATTGTTCAGGATTTTTGGGGTCGATGGCGGGCTTTTCACCATGCAGCATGGCATATAGTGTCTGCTCCGCCCAGTCCAGCCGGGTTTGAATATCTGTTGTGACGTCCTGCTTTGTTTTATCAGCCATG
>Ga0210044_10009647_pt1 | contig 11699 bp, 14 predicted proteins | sample CryGey13umfilter_2_FD_183959 | JGI IMG/M metagenome (GOLD analysis project Ga0210044, IMG submission 183959) | Groundwater microbial communities from aquifer in Utah, USA - Crystal Geyser 4/9/14 3 um filter (SPAdes) (version 2) | ecosystem: Environmental > Aquatic > Deep subsurface >...
TGATTTCAATGAATTTGTCCAGTCCGGCCGCAGCGATATTTTTCCTCGCCGTCGTCGCAACGCGTGGGCTCACTTCCATTCCAAATCCACGCAATTTAGGCATCAGTTGTTTCCCCCGGAGCTCTTCGCGAATGGCATTAAAACGATCAGCGTCATACTCGCGCCAGTTTTGGAATGAAAATGTCCGGTTCAGATTGGGGGCGATGTTTTGCGCAATCATCATGGCTTCAATCAGCAAGGTTCCGGAACCGCACATGGGATCATAAACAGGCGATTCCCGGTCCCAGTCACTCAGAAGAACGATCGCTGCCGCCAGCGCTTCCTTCATGGGCGCTTCGCCAGCCCCTTCACGATAATGCCGACGGTGGAGCGATTCTCCCGAAGCATCCAATGCAAATGTCACATGCGGCCCGCTAACAAAGACATTAAACACGATTTGGGGATTTTTCAGGTCAACACTTGGTCTCAGTTTCCCATCGGATCGCTGCCGAAATTGATCGACGATGGCATCCTTGATTTTTTGGGCTGCAAATTGTGAGTGTGTCATGGTCGATTGAACCAGATTCACATCCACTCGAAAGGTCTGATCAACGCGAAATAGTTCGTACATGTCAATTTTGCGTACACCACGATAGAGCGCGTCAAAATCCCGGGCAATAAATTCAGCCACTGGTTTTAAAACCCGGGTGGCTGTCCGCAAAGCCATATTGGTGCGGTAGAGATCATCAATTTCGCCCTCAAAAGCGACACCGCTGAAAAGCGACTTGGTTTGTGAGATTCCCAAACTACGGAGTTCATGCTCCAACACCGGTTCAACCCCACGCGCACAGACTGCAAAATAATTACTCATGCGCCATAATAACGCAAACAGCTCCAAAACCAACAGGATATCATCTCACCAGATTCTCAATTGAAGCCGTTGTGAATTCGGTTACATTTGCGTGTGAAATTATCCCGGTCACAGACTCGTTTTCCAGCGCGATACCTGCTCCTGCTGACCCTCTTCATGGGTTGCGGTGGTGAAAAACTCGACACAATCACCATGAATATCTCAGAAATGCGTTGTCCTGAATACCAGACGATTGTTCAGGAAACCATTATGGCACAGACCGGTATCAAGGAATTATCACTCAATTGGGAAACGCGTACGGTGATCGTGACCATTCGGCCGGACCAAATTTCCGCAGATGCGCTGACTCAGGCGTTGCTGGATGCCGGATTCACGGTAAATGGCTCCGAAGGCGATGCCCTGGCGAATGCGGCTCTGCCAAAACCTTGTCCCGAATAGTAAATGCCTGACTGAATAATTTTCCCGGAGTTTATCATATGACTCAAGCCGAATTTCGCTCACTCTTTTCTCATGTCACCAGCCGTCGGTTGTATTTCAATCACGCTGCCGTTTCACCCTTGGCAGATCCGGTTTTGGTCGCCATGAATGAGCATTTGGAACGACGCCACACGGGCGCACCGGATACTTGGGGGAAAGCTTTTGCTGCCGCCGAAAATCTGCGTGGATTGTATGCAACACTGGTGAACGCCACCACCGATCGAATCGCATTAATGCCCAATACAGCGACCGGGTTGAACATTCTGGCCTCCGGTCTGAAATGGCAGGCCGGGGATCGGGTTTTATTGAATGAACATGAGTTTCCTGCGAATGTCATCCCCTTCCGCAACCTCCGGCGATTGGGTGTGGAACTGGATTTTGTTAAAACAACGGACGGCCGGTTTCCGCTGGAAGCCTATGAAAACGCCATCACACCTCGAACGAAATTGCTTTCCCTGAGTATCGTTCAATATATGACGGGATACCGGGCGGATGTGAAAGCCATTGCTGAATTGTGCCATCGGCATCATATCATTTTCAGCGTGGACGCGATTCAAGCCCTGGGCGTTATGCCGGTTGATGTTGAAGCTGATGGCATTGATTTTCTCGCTACCGGCGGTCACAAATGGCTCCAGTCGCCTCTGGGCAGCGGTTTTCTCTACCTGAGCAAAGCGATTCAGGATCAGATTCACCAGACTCATTTGGGCTATATGTCGTTGGAACATCCGGAGAAGTTCAGTGATTTCGAGCAGCCACTTTCCGAGGCAGCCCGACGCTACGAACTGGGCGCTTTTAATGCCGTGAATTGCGTTGGTGCAAATGCAGCGCTTGGATTACTCATTGATGCCAACCAGACCACCGTTTTCGATCATGTCCGGGGACTTGTACGCCATTTTTCAGAGCGGTTGACCGAGACCAACTTCCGTCCGGTTTTTAATTTCCCAGAAGCCAATGGTAGCGGGATTTTCATCTTCACTCACCACGATGAATCTAAAAATCAACCCATGTTGGAGCAGATTACCGCCCGGGAAGTGGTTATTTCCCTGCGTGACAAAGGACTGCGATTTTCACCCCATTATTATAACACTATGGGCGAGGTTGACGCGTTGATCGACATTTTAAAGGAAGTTGGCTAAGTCGGTGAAAAGTTTCCTCATTGACGGCTACAATCTCTTGCGTCGGGTTCCGCAATATGCCGAGTGGGAGCAAAAACTCACCCGGGAGCACGCCCGTGACAAGCTGGAGGACGACCTCTCCAGCTTGACGGCAATAAAAGGATTACGAATCGTTCTGGTATGGGATGGTCCACCTCCCGGTTCTAAAAGCTCGCGACTGCAAAAAGGTATTCTGACGATTCAATATTCCGGTGGTCGTTCTGCTGATCAGGTTCTCAAACAATTGCTGCTTAAAAAAGGGGGTGATGTCGTGCTGGTGTCCGACGATGCTGACATCATCAAAACCGCCCAGCTCGAACGTCGGGAATTCCAGACCTGCCAGAATTTCTACCTTTATATTCACAGCCTGGTTCACGGCGATCAAACCAAAGCGGCCGGTAAATATCGGGAAGAGCCACTAACGGATGACGAAGTGGATTATTGGCGGGCGATGTTCGGTAATAGAGAAAGAGGAAAGAAGAAAGAGTAAGAGCAAGGCCAAGAGAAGGCGCACCTGAACACGGATTTTCCCGAAGGGATCCCTTTGGGACACTGATAAATCGGATTTCCGCAAATCAGAAAAACCAGGGAAATGACCTATCTCCGAGATTACAGCCATTCTTCAGTTCGTTTGTTGTTGATTCAAATCCCAGTTATAATCCAAATACTTAATCTTAAAATTTGAAATGTCAGCCATTGGCTTCTGCTCTTTTGGGAGGTAATGAATGACAGTCGGAATCACGCCCTGCAAACCGGACTTCTCAAAGTCCGCCGCGTACCAGTTGAAGATCATGGAGAGATAAATCGTCCTTTTCCGTGCATCGATTCTCACATTGGCCGTATCGCTGATGAAATGCGTCGCCGCCGAATCCAGTCGCGCATCCAGATCGTCCGCATCATACATCCGTTGCCCCAAAACCGGACAAGACGCCGACCCGCAATTAATGGCAAAGTGGATTCGCGAATCACGGAATTTTTCCCGCAGAATATCGTGCTCAATCTGATTCAGAGTCATCTGCTCACCCCCCACCACGAACTTCAATCGCCAGAAAAACCCATTGGCAATCGCCACATCTTTCACCGATGAAATGCCGGGGTTTTCAACAATTCCCCACATCACCAGCGCGTTGTAAGCATTGATCCAGTAAGCTTTTCGGGCATTTTCTGTGGCAAACAGGTCGGGGTGGGATTTAGGACTGACCTCTGCGATAAAATCCACGAATGATTTAAGAGCAAACGGATTGGAACGCAATTCGTCATAGTTCACACGACCACTGGCGTCAACATAATCGGACATTACCTCCTGCCACATGGGTTGCGAAGATTGGCCCAAAACCGGTTCCGTTAATAGCGTCATAGCAATAAAATTCCCGCCTAAAAATAATGAAAATAACCTCCACCTGTTCACATCCACTCCAATCTCGCTCTGACACGAGGGCTCTTTTGTGAAATCATAAGGCCATCCCGCCTGAATAGTTGTCGCTTTTGCGACATTTTTTTAACCGGCTAAAAGGCGAAATTATTGACCCGTTGAAATGAATAACTGTCTTGCTCCAGACATTCACAAATTGAATTGAAATTACATTGGTGCATGATGAACCGGATAGTGACTGACCGAATTGAAACGACTGGACTGCAACGTCTGTTTATTTCAACCAGTGAACCGGCATAAACACAATCAATCGATAAAAGGAGCGAACACATGGCAAAAATAGCTGTCGTCATTGCAAGTGACACACTCACAATTGAAGCAATGGCAAAAGTCTCAAATGCATTGGTTCTGGTGAGCGAAGCTGCCGAACAGGGTGATGAACTGAAAGTGATTTTCGAAGGGGCAGGTACCAAATGGATCGGTGAACTGGAAAAACCCACCAACGGACTGCACGAACCATATTCAAAAGTCAAAAACAGCATTACCGGCGTCTGCCATCATTGTGCCCACGCATTTGGTGTCGCTAATGAAGTCAAGCAGGCCGGGATCGCTTTTCTGGCTGAGTTTAACAATCATCCGAGTATGCGCACCCTGGTCCAGGAAGGGTATGAAGTTATCCTTTTTTGATTAGACCCCATCCCCATCAACCCAAACCACCGGATGACCTTGATGTCCGGTGGTTTTTTTTATTTGTTCGGCAGCAGGTCGGGACGGATCGAAGGAAGGAAAAGTGGACCGGTTAATCCCGATGCACTACTCGGCCGGTAAATGAAAAATGCCGCATTCAGTAAAAATCTGAACACGGCACTATTAATCAGGACAGGGTTTTATTCAAAACGGTGTGTTACACGATGGCAGTTTCGGTACTAACGCTATTGCCCTTGAATACGAAGTAAAGTGAAATGGCCAAAATCAGAGTCTGAAATTCCATTCCCTTGCCCATGTTGCCCATTCCCATATTGATGGAATTCCAGCCATAAGCCAGATGGACCATCATGATTGCACCCAGCATGACAATTGCGAAAAAAGCACTGCCTAAGCGGGTCGCCCAGTCGGGTCCAAATCCGCCCCAGAGCAATAACAGTGCGCCACCCAGTTCCGCCAACCCGACCATGATCACCATTATCACGGGCATGCCCATCATACCCGGGTTCATGAATTTTGGAATGCTGTGATAGATAAAAGTCGCTGCCAGGGAAAGCCGTACCAGCCAATGTGCATGCCGGGCGTATTGATTTAAGATGTTCATATTCATAGCCATGATCGTCACTCCTTTGTGATGATTGTTTTTCGATGATTACCTGATGATTTTTTGTCCACCAGCGTGGCAAGTTTTTCCATTAGAATGCGCGGATCAACACTGCCATAAGCCCAAAGTTTTTCGTCTATGTAGATTGCCGGAGTAATAACTGTTTCAAACAACGAGCCGGCAGTATCCTCAATGTCTAAATTGATAATCCGGGGCTTTTTGTCCTGAAACGAACGCATCCCCACCGTTACATGATCAACGGCATCCAGACAGGCGGGGCAATCCGAACGAACGACGACGACGACGCGATGGGATTCAGTGGTTGGCAGTTTCTGATTCATTCTGAGGAAAACATACACAGAATTCGTCTGACAAACTGTCGCAGACCCGACAATGCCTCAATTTAAAGTGTGAGTGTAATTGATTTTATTCGATTAAACGGGTAGCAGGGATTTCAAACGATTACGGTCTTTGAGCCATAAATACTGGCGTGAAAAATCGATGATGCCGTCACGCTTCAGATCGTTTAAAATCTGATTCACAGTTTGACGGCTGGTGGCGGTGATCTCCCCAATTTCCTGGTGCGTTAAAAAGGGTCGGACTTCCCACAAATCCGTTAAATACGTTCCGAAATTTTCTACATGACGCTCCAGAAAGAGCAAAATTCGTTGGCGGGAATCGTAGAAAACCAAATCTTCGATATGAGCTTCAATTTTTCGAATGCGATTGCCGATCAGTTGGTTCACGGCCCGGTTTAGTTTGGGTGTTCGATCCAGAAAATCCATGAAATCGACTTTATTAATGGCGCAAATCACCGCCGGCTCGATGGTCTCCGCCATATTGTCATGATGATCCTGCCCCATGAGTCCGCTTTCCCCAAATATCTCCCCGGGACCGATAATTTGAAGCGTCACTCCCTGACCATCCTCGGAAAGACGGGAGATTTTGACTTTACCCTCTTTTAATAAATAGACGGTGTCGTTGCTGGATTCCGGGAAAAAAATCACCTGGTTTTTCCGACTCTGACTCATATGGCTGTTCTGACTTAATTCCATGACCGTCTTCATGTCCAACTCTTTGAACAGGTTGAAATTTTCCAGATACCACAGTTTCGTTTTCGTCTGACTCATTCGGTCCCCCTGATTAACAATCTATTTGTGTTTCCATGAAGACGGCTACACTCCGACCCATTTTATGAGACATCTCTTGTAAAAACATCTTCATACTTAACCTATTTTCAAAATGGGATTATCTCTGAATATGTTCTGTGCCGGCAACCCCAAATGTGTGTAGAGCACGGGTGGAACACCAATATCTGCCAGATACAGGTCGCCGGAATATCGTTTACCCGACTGGTTCGTCAGGCCGGTTTTGGGAAGTGCCAATGTCAGTGTGGCGTTTGCCTGAATGCAGGGTTCCCCCGGTGTTCCGGTTGTGGCATCCAATCCTGACGGAATATCCAGTGACAATACCGGCACGGACAATTGGTTGATTGCCGGAATCGCCTCACGGATCGAACCATACGGATCACCGGTTTGGTTGTACCCCAACATGGCATCGATTATGAGTGTTGAAGAACCTATCATTTCCGTCGTCTCAGGATCATGCCACGCCCCTGTTTTTACCGGTAGCTTAAGAAGTGTCTGCCAGCGGATTGCGGGTACTGATCTCAATTTTTCAACCGGTTGCATTAAGATGGTATTGACCACCACACCCCAGTTCGACAGGTAGCGGGCGGCCGTGAGCCCACCGCCACCATTATTTCCCGGACCAATTAAAATTGCCACGACGTTCCCGTCCGAGGTAGCCAAACCGGCGACACTCAGTTGGGAATACGCAAGGGTCGCCAGGTGCCGTCCGGCATTCTCCATCATCTGGGCCAGTTCGATGTGGTATTCTTCCACCATCAATCGGTCCACTTCCGCCATTTGGGTTGCGGTCAGGGCATTAAAATTTTTCGACAACTGCATTTAATTCGGTTAGGTACCTTAAAAATGTCTGGGGATCCTGATAGCCTGGTCGGGCTGAGATCATTTTCCCGGTTTCATCGAATATAGCGATCACTGGTGTGCCATGAATCTGGTATTTCTTTGTCAATTCCAAGCCGACTGGTGATTCAACATCAATCTGAATGGGAATATATTTTTTGTCCAATGCCGTCCGGACGGTGGCATCATTGAATGTATCCTTGTCCATCGCTTTGCAGTACCCGCACCAGGTGGCAGAGAAATGTACCATGACCATCCGTTGCGCGGTTTGAGCTTCGGTGAGAGCCTGGTTTAATGTAAGATTTTTAAATACACCCGTTTGCTCTTCAGCAATCCCAAATGCGACCATGAGTGTAAGTACGATTCCCGAAATGGTTAATTGACGCATAGCTGTTTCTCCTGGGTTATTTTGTTTGTTTGTTGGTTTTCTTGCCTGTTTCATTCCAGGAAAATTATAGACCCTCCGGATATTGAAGACTGTCCGGCAGACGACATATTTTCAGAATTTTGACGAGGTTGCATCCAACGACCGGGCGCTGCACACGGCGGATGATCCTACAAATGATGATTAAACTGAGCCTCGTTTAAATTCGGAGTCAGGGACAAAAGAACTACTGTTGTTACGGGCTTTGAACTACTATTTGCCCCTGCCCGATAGGGGACAAGTATATTTTTTAACGGATTCGTTCACCCGGGCGTGAATGGTTAACAAGCGAGGAACTGAATGGCTTTCATCCAATATCTGGAGAACGATGCGATCCCGGCGGATCATCAGGTGAATGATCAGGATAACATTTTACGGATTCACGGCATTCACAGCAGCCTGTTAAAGTATCATCTGGACCTTTTCAGAGAGTTGATGTACAGCGCCGGTCCCTTAAGCCGAATTCAGCGGGAAATGATTGCCGTGGTGGTGTCCGGAATCAACGGCTGTCATTACTGAATTCAACATCACGGAGCGGGTCTCCGCAGGTTGCTTTCCTCGAAAAATGTCTCCTCCCGGGAGCAGGACGAACTCATCAGTCAGTTGGTGGAATCCGGGAGTGCGGAAAATCTATCCGAAACCGATCAGGCAATTTTGATGTACGTCGCGAAACTCACACGCACGCCCGGCTCCATCGTTTCCCAGGATGTGGAAATATTAAAAAGTGCTGACCTGGATGATCGTGCGATCCACGATATTTGCGCCATTGCCGCCTATTTTTCTTTTGTGAATCGAATGGCCGACGGCCTGGGTGTGGAACTGGAAGACCGGTTTCATTCGCCATAAAGTCGAAATTGCTGCCTGAAAACCAGTTCAATCGAAGGTTCTTCCCCATTGTGTGACAGGGCATCGTTCATTTTGGTTCGTGCCTCAATTAATTAAAGAACTGTCGCATCCCGGTCAGTTTCCTGCCGGTGGCATGATTTAATTCTCCCCATAAAAAGGAGATGAATCATGCAATACAAAAAAAACAAAACCCTGAACATCCTCACGACCCTATTGATCCTGATCCCCATGCTCGGTTGGGCGGGAATCAGCGTTAATTCAGACCATGGCAGTTTGCAGGGTCTGGGACACGCAAAATCCCATGATTTCCCGGTCATAGCAGAACAATTCAGTCTGACGCTTGGTGATGCCGATTCAAATGGCGTTCGTCAGGTCAAGGCAATGATCCCGGTGGCGGAAATCAGCACCGGAAATTTCATGCGGAATGCCCATATGCGGATGGCCATGTTTAGCGGCGATTATCCTGAGATTATTTTTAGTGCTAATGTCACACTGCCAGAATTTGCCAAGGGTATATACCCTCTGAACGGCACACTGACGATCAACGGTATCGCTAAACCCTACAATCTGGAAATCAAACTTGATCAAGCTGGCCGCCAATGGCACGCAACTGGAAAATTTGTCATCGTACCAACGGATTTTGACATGGGATTGCCTGGCATGGGACCCATGAAGGTCCAGGATCATGTGGATCTGAATCTGGATGTGACTTTTTAAACCAATCCATCATTGGGATAATCCTCCCCTCGACCCCTGTTGCGTCATTGGGAAACCAGGCGGGACAGGGGGTTTTTTGTACCAAGAAGCGGCCGTGAGTGACCATCGTATAACGATTTATCTCCCTGAAACAAGAGCCTATATTTCACTTCGGTTTTTGAGTTTATGGAAGAACTGAAAAGGACAAGTTTTGAAACAGCTTAAACATCTTATCCAACAATCTACGCAAGATATGGTCATTGGCGACAAGCTGATGGAGCTGTTTGAACCCACAAAATTCTCAACAGACCTGGATTATCTACAACCGTTTAGACTGGCCGATCACTGGCAACTTGATCGTCGGGCTGTTTTGGAAAGTTTTGTGCGTGGCTGCCAGGTGGGCTTGTTTGCCTTGCACTGGCAATCACACTGTCCCCATTGTGGAAACCGTGCCGGACAACATTCAGCCATCTCGAATATCGAAACCACTCAGCAGTGTTCGGTGTGTGGTCATGACTATGAAAATTATCTGGATGAGACGGTCGAAGTATCATTCTCAGTGACACCGAAATACCGGAAAACCGGTGTATTCACGCCGACTGTTGCCTTGTTCAAACCGAAAACCGGTCCGCTTTTTTTAACCACCTCACCGGAGCATTCAGGACAAAAAGTTACCGGTAAGGATTGCCTGTTGTTACCACTGTTCCGGGAAGTCTTCAAAGACCAGACGTTGTCTGAGCATCAATCCCTGAATATTCGGCATATCACGGTGTTGTTTACCGACATCGTGGGTTCAACGGCAATTTATCATGAATTTGGAGACATACCGGCTTTCAAGGCTGTCCTGAACCATTTTGACATCCTGCGCAATGCGGTGGAAGCGCATCAGGGGGTGATTGTCAAAACCATCGGCGATGCGGTCATGGCTGTATTTCATGATGAAGCAGACGCCCTGCTTGCTGCTCTGGAAGCTCTGGATGGTTTCCCTTACAATCATCCTGACCAAAAATTTCAACTGACCATCAAACTGGGCATTCACAGCGGTTCCGCTATAGCAGTGAATCTGAACGACCGCATTGACTACTTTGGCACGACCGTGAATTCGGCAGCCCGTATCCAGGGACTGGCCGGTGGCAGTGAACTGGTTTTCTCAGAACCGGTTTACATTCGTTGGCAGGAAACGATGAAATCAGGTGATTGGGTCAATTATGTTCACCAGGAAACGGTGCAATTGAAGGGGTTATTATCACCGGTTACGATTTATCGGATGGATGTTTTAGCATGGCGGACGCATCATGGGTCTCTGGATTCGTCACTCAACCACGTAAATTGTCAGACCGTCGCTTGAATTGAATCCTGTTGAATTAATCTTGCTTACTTTTTCGCCGCCAAAAACGCGCCCAGTCACTGGACAATACCCGTCGTTCCCGCATCGCCTGCCAACTGATCCACAATCCAACGGCTCCCATCACGATGTTGGGCAACCACATGGACATAAATGGCGTGATGATCGACCGATCCGCCAGTTCCTCCCCCGCAATTAAAAACGCCCAGTAGACGAAAAACATCCCGATGGCAACCCCTAAAGTCCAGCTTGATTTGCGGGTCATGATTCCTAATGGTGCGCCAATCAGGACGAATACCAGACAAGCCACCGGCATGGCAAATTTCTTGTGTATTTCCACTTTCAAGCGATTGATCTGGCGAATATAGCTTTCCTGAATGCGGGTCTCACTCTGGATTTTCTCGATGGTTCGATTCCATTCACGATTAACCATTATGTCCGGCGTAGCTTCCGAAAGATGTCGTTTCCGCACGGTATCCAAAAAAGTGGTAATGGAAACCAAAGAATCAGACATGGTCCCGAAGGGGCTTTTTTGATAAATCGTCTTTATTTTGCGATTGATTTGATCAATGGATTCCTCATAGGTATCGATTTTTCCCTGCATCATGGCAGATGACATCTCACGATCACCCCGGGATGCACGATTGGTGCGCTCCAACTGCAGATTGTTCACGGGTATGGAAAGGCGTGTGGAATCGAAACTTTCTTTCCGGTAGTCATCGAGTTTCTTCATATCCAACAGATGTTTTTCACCTTCGTAGAGTGAAATGATAATGCGGTCACCCAGGACCTTTAAATGGCCATAATCGGCATAGATGGAAACCTGACTCTCGTGATTTTCTTTGGAAAAAATGACAATATCTCGCAGGCCGGTAGGTGTGACTTCATTCACCCGCATGGTGTACTGCGGTAAATCATCAATGAAGTATCCCGGTGAAATGTCAAGGTCCGGACGGACACGGTAAATCGCCCCTCCCAACAAACGCGCCCGGTGATTCAAATCCGGCAGAATAGCATTATTGAAATACATGGTAAACACGGCGATGATCGCAGCAAAGAGCAGAGCGGGACGCAAAATTCTGGGTAATGATATTCCCCCGGAGCGCATGGCTGTGATCTCATGATCCGACGCCATCCGCCCATACGCCATGAGGACCGCCACCAATACGGACATGGGAATCGCCAGGGCCAGCATCCAGGCCAGATTCAGAACGATAAATTCGAGGACTACGAGGAGC
>Ga0210044_10009650_pt1 | contig 11696 bp, 12 predicted proteins | sample CryGey13umfilter_2_FD_183959 | JGI IMG/M metagenome (GOLD analysis project Ga0210044, IMG submission 183959) | Groundwater microbial communities from aquifer in Utah, USA - Crystal Geyser 4/9/14 3 um filter (SPAdes) (version 2) | ecosystem: Environmental > Aquatic > Deep subsurface >...
GCAAGCTGCACGACGTGGACTGGCGCGGGCGCAACGACAGACGCGGCGTCATGGTCTACCACATCGGCACCGTAGGCGCCAAACACTGGCTCTACAGCCGCCTAAGCACCGACGCCGACAAGACGCCTGACACCCGCATCACCCACTTCACCGACCAGCTACCCAGCGAATACTTTCCCGGCCTGGTGTCCGAGACCTACGACCCGTCCAAAAATCGCTTCATCAACCGCCGTGGCGCGCGCAACGAAGCCCTAGACACCTGGGTCTACGCCTACGCCGCCGCCCACCACCCCGAGCTGCGCCTGCACCGCTTCACCAAGGCTGATTGGGACAAGCTGGAAACCCGCCTGATCGGGAGCTTACAAGACAAACCGACCTCCAGCCAATATGCAGCAAGAGAAACAAGCTATCAACAAGACAGCACAGTAACCCCAATCCAAAACCAACCCGAGCCCGAAGACTATGACTACCAACCCGAACCCGCCCACACCAACCACAACGCCGGATTTGGCCGCGACTGGTAATGCCGCCATCACCATGCCGCCATTGCAAGCCCGCCGCCCGTCCACGCGTGACCCGCTGCGCGCACCGCCAGGCCTGCGCCGTTTTGCCAAAGCCAATAGCACCGCCCCGGTCAACCGCGTGCTGCACCCCGGCCTAAACCGCAGCTGGTAAACCAGACCCAACCACCACCACAGCCCATGACAGACACCGCCCGCACACATTGCACCGCATCCGCCAAACCAGCGGCCACAGCCAAACTACAAAGCCTGATCGACACCACGCCTGACCTGGTAGACCGCATCTTTGACTACATCCTGGCCGAAATGCCGGGCATGGCCGCCAGTGTGCAAAAGCACAAAGCCGCCGTGCGGGCCGAGTTTGCCGGTGAAAAATGCTACATCGCCAACCGCCCGGCCACCAAGCGCCAAGAGCAGGCAGCCCAGGTACTTGCCCTGTTCAATGGCCGCAACACCCATGAGATCGCCCGCAAGCTGCACATCAGCCCGGTCACCGTGTGGCGCTACATCAAGCAGCAAGGCCCTGTAAAACCGTTGCAAATTTTCTCGAAATGAAACGGTAAAGCGGCTATTTTGAGCCACCCCAACCGACCCAACACACACCATGGCCCTAAGCACTACCGACCTCGCCAACCTTGACGCCGCCATAGCCACTGGCGAGCTGCGCGTTGAATTCAATGGCCGCAGCGTGCAATACCGCAGCATTTCAGAGCTGATGACTGCCCGCGCCCATGTAGCGAGCGTGCTGCAAACGGCATCACTCGCCGCCCAGCGCCGCACCGCCTACCGTTTCGACTTCACTACTCTACGCGGGGATTAACCCACCATGCCAAATCTCATTGACCGCATTGTCAGCACCTTCAACCCCGTGGCCGGCCTGCGCCGCCATGCTGCCCGCGAAATACTCAGCCGCGCCTACGAAGGGGCCAGCAAGCGCGACGGCTGGAACCCACGCCGCCCCGGTGCCAGTGCCAACACCGACCACAAAATGGACGCCAGCACCTTGCGCACCCGTGCCCGTGCCCTGGCGCAAAACGTACCTTACATCGCCCGTGGCCTAGGCAGCCTGCAGGCCAATGTAATTGGCACCGGCTTCACCCCCCGCAGCCTGGCTAAAAATGCCGACGCCATTGATGCCCTGTGGGATGACTGGACCCGCGTAGCTGACGCCGACGGCCGTCTTGACCTCTACGGCCTTCAAGCCGCCGCCTACCGCGCCATGGAGCAAGACGGCGAATGCCTAATCCGCCTGCGCACCCGCCGCCATGAAGATGGCCTACCCGTGCCGCTGCAAGTGCAGTTGCTTGAAATTGACTGGCTTGACAGCACAAAAAACGCCACCAACCGTGGCAACCTGATCACCAACGGCATTGAATACGACAGCCTGGGCGCCGTAGTGGCGTATTGGCTTTACGACCAGCACCCCGGCGAGCTGTTGGGCATGCGAACCGCCCGCAGCGCCAGCCACCCAGTGCCAGCCGCCAGCATCATCCACCTCTACAACCCAGACCGGCCGGGTCAAGGTAGGGGTATTACCCGCCTCGCCCCGGTCATTGCACTGGTGCGAGACCTGCGTGTGTACGAAGACGCCGAGCTGGCCCGTAAAAACCTGGAAACCCGGCTGAGCGTGCTCGCCAGTGGCGACCCCGCCGCCATGGCCGACCCCGGCCTAGACGGCACCCGCACCGACGCACAAATCCGAAAAGACGGCAACTTGGGCGCCTTGTCCGGAGGCGGCATCATTCAGGTGCCAAGCGGCCTAAACCTGACCGTAATCGAACCAAAAGCCGCGCCGGGCTATGTGGAATACGTCAAGCAGCAGCTCCACATCGTAGCCGCCGGCATGGGCATCACCTACGAAATGCTGACCGGCGACGTGCGCGAGGTCAATTTTTCAAGCGCGCGCGTAGCCCTGCTTGAATTCCGCCGCTGTGCCGAGCAGTTGCAGTGGCACGTGATCATCCCCAAGCTGTGCGACCCGCTCTGGCGCGCCTTCATCGACGCGGCCTACCTGGGCGGCCAAATCCCCCGCAAAGACTACGCCCGCGACTGGTCCACCCCCAAGTGGTCTTATGTCAACCCAGTGCAAGATGTAGCCGCTGATCTGGACGAGATCAGTGGTGGCCTGAGCAGCTTCAGCGAGAAACTGCGCCAACGCGGCTACAAGCCAGACATGGTGTTTGCTGAATTAAAGTCCGATATGGACCGCCTAAAAAAAGACGGCACCCTGGACATGATCATGATGCTGCAATCAGGTCGCACCCTGGGTATGGCGCAGGCTGAGGCCAGCAAAACCACGCAAAAAAAGTGACATTCATGCATTGGCACGCAACCTGCGCCCAGGTGATGGCAACACCTTTTAAAAATCGTTTCATTTTTCCTTAACTTGAAATGGGTGTGCCGCCAAACTTCGCCGCATGACCCAAGACGACACCCCCGTAGCCACCCCCACCGCCATGCTGCCCCTTGCCGGGCTGGCCATGGAAGTGCGCAACCTAAGCCGCGCAGCGCCTGACACAGACAACAGCACACTAGCCACCGCTGAAATTGTTTTCACCACCGGCGCGGGTGTGCAGCGCTACGACTGGCAGCGCGACCGCCTTTACCTTGAAGAATTGGCCGTCGAGCCCGGCTGTATCCGCCTGGAGCGCCTGCAGCGCGGCGCACCGTTACTCAACACCCACGGCAACCACAACCTGAATCAGATTCTTGGCGTGGTTGAAAACCCCCTCATTGCTAACGGTGTCGGCACCTGCACCGCCACCTTCAGCCGCCGCGAAGATGTGGCGGGCTACGTGCAAGACGTGGCCGACAAGATCATCCGCAACGTGTCAGTGGGCTACGCCCGCCACAAAATGGAAATGATCGCCCCCGCCATTGACGGCGGCATGTGGACTTACCGCGTCACCGACTGGGAGCCCATGGAGGTGTCCCTGGTGCCCATCCCTGCCGACATGAGCAGCCAAGTCCGCGCCGCCGGTGAAAACGCAAAACAACCCGCTGACCCGCTCAATCTTCGCACCTTTGCCTGCGAAATCATCGAAACCCGAAGCGCAGGAACCCAAGCCAGCGCCGCTACCCGAGTCTCGCCCACGGTGGGCATTACCGCCGCAACTTCAACCCAAAAGGAAAATTCCATGCCTGGAAACCAAGCCGCTGGCGGTAACGCAACCCCAGCCACCCCTGAGCAAGACGCAGCCGCCCGCGCTGCTGCCGACGCTCAAACCCAAGCCCTGCAAGCCGCCAACCAGCGCGCTGCAGACATCACTGAACTGTGCCAGCGCCACGGTGCCCCGGCCATTGCCAGCGCGCTGATCCGCGAAGGCAAAACCATTGACCAAGCCCGCGCCGCTGTGCTGGGTGAACTGGCCGCCCGTGACGCCGCCAGTGGCGGCCACCGCAACGTCCGCATTGAAACCGTCACTGATGAGATGTCCACCCGCATGGCGGGCATCGAGCAGGCCATAACCCACCGCGTAGCCGCCGGCACCAAGCTTGACGACAACGGCAAGCAATACCGTGGCATGAGCCTACTGGAATTAGGCCGCGACTTTTTGGAAGCCTCCGGTATTAACACCCGTGGCATGGACCGCCTGGCCTTGGCCACCCGCATGCTGCACCACCGCTCAGGTGCCAGCATGGGTACTGGCGACTTCAGCAGCCTGTTTGCCAACGTAGCCAACAAACGCCTGCGCAATGCCTATGAAGAAAACCCTGGCACCTATGACCTGTGGGCACGCCGCGCCCCCAATGCGCCCGACTTCAAAAACATCCAGGTCACCAGCCTCAGCGGTGCCCCTGAGCTGTTGCAAACCAACGAGCACGGTGAATTCAAGTACGGCACCATGGCCGACGGCGCCGAGACTTACAAAGTCATCACCTACGGCCGCATTGTCAGCCTGACGCGCCAAGCCATCATCAACGACGACCTGCGCGCCTTTGACCGCCTGGTTAGCGCCTTTGGCAACAGCAGCCGCCGCCTTGAAAACCGCCTGGTTTACGCGCAGATCACCGCAAATGCGGCACTGTCTGACAGCGTGGCCCTGTTCCACGCCACCCATGCCAACCTGGGCATCGGCGCCGGTTCTGTCCTGGCGCTGGCCGGCCTCACCGCCGCCCGCTTGGCCATGCGAACGCAAAAAGGCGCCAACGCTGAGTCACTCAACATTGCACCAAGCTATTTGATCGTTCCAAGCGCGCTCGAAACCGTGGCCTACCAGCTCACCAGCGCCAACTACGTAGCGGCCAAACAGTCGGACGTCAGCGAATTCCGCTCTGGCGGGCGCACCTCCCTGGAGCCCATCGTGGAATCTCTGCTAGACGAAACCAGCGCCACCGCCTGGTATTTGGCTGCCAACAATGGCCAGATCGACACCGTGGAGTATTGCTACCTCGACGGCGCGGAAGGCCCAATGATCGAGTCCGAAGTGGGCTTTGAAGTGGACGGTATTTCGTACAAATGCCGCGAAGACTTTGCCACCAAAGCCATTGACTACCGTGGCTTGTACAAGGCAAACGGCGCGTAAAGCGGCAACGGGCTAGCCCTCACCAGCTGGCCCGCACCCCCATCAAACATTCAAGAAAACAACACCATGAAAAATTACACCCAATCCGGTGAAGTCATCACCATTGCCGCCGCCGCTGCCGCCATTGCCGCAGGGCAAGTTGTGGCCCTTGGCAACATTCTTGGCGTGGCACCCGCCGCCATCGCCACTGGCGCGTCTGGTGAACTGATCACCGAAGGCGTATTCACCGTGCCAAAAGTGTCCGGCGCTGTCATTGCGCAAGGCGAAACCCTCACCTGGGACGCCTCCGCTGCCGCGTTTGACGACAACGTGGCTTTGCCCGCCAGCGGCGACATCACCGGCGCGGCCTGCTACGCCTTTGAAGCCGCCGGCAACGGCGTAACCAGCCTGCAAGTGCGCTTTACCGGCACACCCGGCATCCGCGCAGCGTAAACCTGCCGCCCACCTGATCTGCCATGGCCATCGACTTTTCAGCTTTGCAAAACCGTGCAAACGGGGCTATTGGCCGCGTTCTGCACAACATGGCCGTCACAGTCAATGGCGTAGCGGTGACGGGCGCATTCGACAACGCCAGCGCCCTGGCCTCAGTCGGTAACTTTGGCATGGCCAGCACCCAGCCCATGCTAACCCTTGCCACCACAGATGTGCCCGCCTCACCCGAAGGCCTGGCCGTGGTGGTCAAGGGCGTTAACTATGTGGTGGCCAGCCACGAGCCTGACGGCACAGGCATCAGCGTTTTATTGTTAGAGTTGGCATGACCACCGCTTTTGTCCATATCCAAAGCGCCATTGTGGCCGCGCTCGTTGATCTCACACCGCTGGAAAGCGGGCGCGTATATGTCAACCGGCAGCGCCCTATTGCGCCCGGTATTGACGCCGCCATCAATGTGCGCCTAGATCAAACCGAAGCCGAAAGCGAGACTACCGCTGCCGTTGATTGGCGCACCAGCTACATCATCGAATGCCATGCCCGGGCAGCCACTGGGGATGACCCAGCTGCTGCTGTTGATCCCCTGCTGTCTGACGCCTGGGCGCGCCTGTCCGCCTTGTCCCCTGTCGGATTAGGTGTGGCAAGCGTCAGTTTGCGCTCAGCCATCAACTGGCAATACGACGACGCCGAGACCCCTACTGCATGTGCAGTGATTTACATGCAAGTGCAGCACCGTACCAGAGGAGCCACTTTGGCCGCTTGGGCTTGACCATTTTTTAATCACAAACACTATGACCGACATAAACACCATGACCGACGCAACCACCAAACCACCGGCGCCCACGGCGGCCAAAACCGCAGCACCCGCACCCACCCAAGCCAACCCAACAGCCGGCGGCTGCTACACGCGCGACCCAGTTACCGGCGCGCTCACCCAAGTCAGCCAACCCACCCAACAGGAGTAATTCACCATGGCAAACCGAGTCATCCGAAACACCGTCATCTTACTCAAGTCAGAAACCGCTTACGGGGTTGACGCCGTTCCCGTAGGCGCCTCTGATGCGCTAATGGTAAGCAACCTCAGCATCAACCCGTTCACCGCCACCACGGTTGACCGCGATTTGATCCGACCACACCTAGGCTCATCAGAAAGCCTCATCGGGTCCAAGTACGTCGATATGTCATTTGACCTGGAGCTTACAGGCAGCGGCACAGCAGCCACCGCGCCCGCATGGGGGCAAACTCTGCTTGCCTGCGCCATGGCGCAAACGCTCACTGCTTTGGCCCGTGCCGACTACACACCAATCAGCAGCGCCTTTGGCAGTTGCACTATCTACTGGTACGACGACGGCGTGCTGCATTCAGCCATTGGTGCCCGTGGTGCGCCCGTGTTTAAGCTCAACATCGACGGGAGACCGGTAATAACCGTCAAGTTTTTAGGCCTGTACGCCACCCCCATCGCGGCCGCCAACCCGGTAGCCACACTGACCGCCTGGAAGGCTCCGCAGATCATCAGCGAAGCCAACACGCTCGATTTAACCTTTGGCGGTACTCATGCCACAGCTACCACGCCGCTCATTACGGGTGGCACACCGTACCCGTCGCAAGGTATTGAAGTTGACTTGGGCAACAAGGTTGACTTTAACGCTCTGCTTGGTGGCGAGACCGTGGACATCACCCAGCGCAACGCAACCGCAAAAGTAACGCTTGATTTGACCGCCGCGCAAGAAGCCGCGTTTTACACCAAGGCCGAGGCAGGAACCCTGCAAACCGTGGGTTTGAGCCATGGCACCGTGGCAAATCAAAAAGTGATGATCTGGTTGCCTAACGTGCAGGTGATGAACGTGCAAAAAGCCGACACCAACGGCAAGCGCATGGTATCGCTCGACCTCAAATGTCTACCCACCGACTCGGGCAACGACGAGGTGCGCATCGTAACCAGCTTCTAACGTATTTTTTGACGCGGCAACGTCTAGGGCTACCTGGGCGTGCCGTTTGCCTGAGCGAAAGCCGCGTCAATCTTGTTTACATCAGGCAAAGGAAAAGACAACCATGTACCAAATCTGCATCGAGGACGTTGTTAACGTGCCCGTCAAATTCACTATGCGCGAGCGCTCGGTAGACAAGCTATTTAGCTTCACGCTCATCGCAAAGCGCCGTACGCAAGAAGAAATTGAAGCGCAGCCCGATCTGTCAGTCAAAGACTTTTTGCTCGAAAACGTCACCGACTGGTCTGGCCAGCGCCTGGTGATCACCGACAACAAAGAGCCCGCCGCCTTTAACAAAGAGGCGCTGGACTACATGCTCAAGCAGCCCGGCCTACTGGGCATTGTGTGGTCCGCTTACACCCGCGCGTGCGGCGGTAAAGAAAAAAACTAGCGGATGCCGCCCGCCTATGGGCTAGCGGCAAATTTAACCAAAACGCAAAGGATGACGATGACCACATTGACAGCGCCCTCCTTGCCTTTGGCCTGCAAGCCAACGATGACGTGGCCCCGGCGCAGCAGCCCAGGCGCATCTTTTGGCTATGGCCGTGCAACGTGCGCCCATGGCAAATTTGGCAGCGCCTGCAAACCCAGTGGCGCACCGGCATGGCTGGCCGCTCTGGCCTTGATTACGCCGGTGTGGCCGCCTACCTGCGCGAGGTGGAGCGCATCAAGCCCAACCGGCAATGGCGCGAAATCTGGACCGGCATCCAAGCTATGGAACGCGCCGCGCTTGAAGTGTGGGAGAAGCAACAGCAAGAGAAAAAATAATGTCTAACAATGTCAAGCTCAAACTGTCAGTGGAAGGCGCGAAAATCGTCAGCCAGAAAATTGACGGAGTGACAAAAAACCTGACCGACATGGACCGTGCCGCCGGGCTGGCATCTACCGGCATGAAGGCGCTCACCGGCATGATGGGCGGATTCAGCGCCGCCTTGACCATTGGAAAACTGGTGCAGGTTCAGCGCGAGTTTGATGTGCTCAACTCCAGCCTGATCACCGTGACAGGATCCAGCGCCAAAGCCGCGCAAGAGTTCGCCTGGATCAAGCAGTTTGCCGCTACCACGCCCTACCAGCTCAACGAAGTCACTGGCGCATTTGTCAAAATGAAATCGCTCGGCCTGGACGCCAGTGCCAAAGCCTTGTCTAGCTATGGCAACACGGCCAGTGCCATGGGTAAAGGCCTAAATCAAATGATTGAAGCCGTAGCCGATGCCGCAACTGGAGAATTTGAGCGCCTGAAAGAATTTGGCATCAAGGCCAAAAAGAGCGGCGATGATGTGAGCCTGACCTTTCAGGGTGTTACCACCAACATCGGAAACAACAGCGCAGAGATTACCAAGTACCTGCAAGCCATTGGCGACAACCAATTTGCCGGCGCCATGGCCACCCGCGCCGCCACACTCGATGGTGCCATTAGCAACCTGGCCGATACCTGGGATGAACTGTTTCGCACCGTCAGCACAAACAACGCGGGAACGCTAATTTATGACGGCGTGACGCTGGCCAGTACCGCTATCAAAGACGCAATCACGGTAATGAACGCCATGAACACCGCCGCCGCCAACAACGCCAAACAAACCGGCGCCATGGCCACGGTGCAGGAAGCCCTGGCCATCACTTTTGAAACCGTGGCCGTGCTGGGCGCCAACGTAAAATATGTGCTGGTGCAAGTCGGCAACGAGCTGGGCGGCCTAGCTGCGCAAGCCGCGCAAATACTGCAAGGCAACTTTGCCGGCGCCGCCGCCATCCGCAGCGCTATGGTAGCCGATGCCAAACGCGCACGCGCCGAAATCGACGCTACTACCGAGCGCATCTTGGGCGCCCGCAAAGCCGCGCAAGAACTAGCCTCATGGAACACCCGCAACGCAAGTGCTGCCTCAGACCCCCGCCGCCTCGATGCCGAAACCAAAGTGGCTACCGCCATCGCCACCACCACCAAACTGACAAAAGATAAAAGCGCCGCCCTAAAAGCCGCCGCCAAAGCCGAAGCCGACTGGCAAGCCGAAGTTTTAAAAGCCTCCGAGTCAGAGTTTGACACCCGCGCGCGCTCCATCAAAACCCTGCAAGACCAGATAGATAAAGAATCTGCCAACACCGCCGCTCTTGGCCTAAGCAAAGAAGCCATTGCCGACCTTGAAGTAGCCACCCTGCTCGAAACCGCCACCGCCAAAGAGCAAACCGCAAGCCGCGCCGACCAGATCGACTGGAGCAAAAAAATGGGCGACGGCTACCGCGAAGAAGCCCGCCTGCTGCGTGAGCTTGCCGCTGCCAAAAAAGCCGGCGGCGTGCGCACCAGTGAACTAGAGTCAAAAAAAGAAGCCCAAAAGTACGCCAACGACATGCTCAAAGAGCAAAAGCGCGCCGCCGAAGAATCCGGCAAGTATTGGGAATCCGCCCTGATGCGCGCCTTCGAATCCGGCAAAGGCTTTTTCCAGTCGCTGTGGGACACCATCAAAAACACCCTCAAGACGCAAGTGCTCAAGGTACTGGTGCAAGGCGTAGTCGGGTCGGTTGGTGTAGGTGCGGCGGGTGCTGCGAATGCAGGCAATGCCAGTGGCGCTGGTAACCTGTTGGGCGTTGCCAGCAATCTTGGAAGCATGTACAACGCCTTGTCTGGTGGTTTGAATGTGGCCGCGCAAGGCGGCGTACAGCTTGCTGGCTTGGCCGCACAAGCGGGTAGCCAAGTGGCGGCAGGGTTTGCGGGTGGCATGGTCAGCACCGCAAGCATGGCCAGTGCCACAGCCGCCGCACAAGCGGGTGGTGCTGCCTTGGCTGGGGTGATTGCTGGCAGCGTGTTTAACGGCCTGGCTGGATACTCTATTTCAAAGGCTCTCAGCGGCGGCTATGAGCTTGGGGCTGTAAACACCATTGCAGGCCTTGCCAGCATGATCCCGGGTGTAGGGCCAATCGCGGGTGTAGTTGGTGGCATTGTCAACCGAGCCTTCGGACGTAAGCCTACAGAACTCACCGCTAGCGGCACACGTGGCACTTTCAGCGGCTCCAGTTTCTCGGGAACTAATTACGCCAATTACAAACAAGAGGGCGGCTGGTTTAGAAGCGACAGGAACTGGACAACAAATAGTGCTATCAACCCAGATACCCTTACCGCGTGGTCAAGCGCTTTTGCAGGGGTTAAAGGCAGCATGGCTGGGATGGCTGAATCATTGGGCTTGGCTACCGACAAAATCAGCGCCTACAGCAAAGCCGTTGACATTGCAGCGGGGACAACCCAAGAGCAAATCACCGCTATCTTTACAGGCATGGCAGACGACATGGCCCGCGCTGCCGCCCCCGGCATTAAAGAGTTCGGCAAAAGTGGCGAAACAGCCAGCGTAACGCTAGAGCGCCTAAGCGGCAGCCTGACCACGGCCAACGCATGGCTGTCCATGCTGCGCAACCGCTTGTTTAACATCAGCCTAAGCGGCGCTGATGCGGCTAGCAAATTAGCCGATGCTTTTGGTAGTTTAGACAACCTTGCCGCCAGCAGCAAAGCCTATTACGACACCTTTTACACCGAGGCCGAGCGCACCGCCATCAGCACCGAGAATCTGGCCAAGGCCATGGCGCTGATCGGTGTTGCCATACCCGACACCAAGCAAGCGTTCAGAGATGTAGTCAGCAGCCTAGACCTCACCACCGACTCAGGCCGCGCCGCCTATGCTGTGATGCTTGCGCTCGCGCCTGAGTTTGACACCGCTTCACAAGCAGCAGACCGCATGGCACAAACCACGGCTAAAGCAATCATTAAAACATTCACTGGAAATCACCAGTTGCTACCGGCACTCAATGTCGCATCGCTGGCAATTGGTGATGTTGCCGATGGCGCGGGCAACATGACCACCAGCTTGTCTTACATCAATAAAGTAATGGGTGACAGCAGATCTGGCGTCATCAGGCTGGGCGGCACAATTAGAACACTTGGCACCGGCATGACAGACTCGCAAAAGTCGGCAGAGTTGCTGAATGATCAAATCTTCTACCTGCAAGGCAACGCAGACCGCACCCGAATTAACTTTGTCGGTTTGAATGAGGCGTTGGCCAACGTCAACACAGAAACATTTGTTGCCACCATCGGCTTGGTGTTTGAAAACCTTGCCGCCCGTATCAGCGGCGTGATTGGCGACATTACAACCGAGCGGATTGCTGTGCGAGAAGCCGCTCTGCAAATCATCAACCCAACGGTAATGAGCAAAGAGCAAATTGCGCGTGGCATTGCGGGCATCAATACTGGG